>Ga0209450_10000151_pt1 | contig 38469 bp, 22 predicted proteins | sample FrelakmetLWP11LW_FD_187149 | JGI IMG/M metagenome (GOLD analysis project Ga0209450, IMG submission 187149) | Freshwater lake sediment microbial communities from the University of Notre Dame, USA, for methane emissions studies - LWP11 LW (SPAdes)... | ecosystem: Environmental > Aquatic >...
GGCTACCTTGGTCGCTTTATGGCAGGTTTGGGTCAGCCACCCGTTACCGGTAATGGGTGATCCTGAGCCAATTGTATTTGATTAGTTTGGAGGCAAGATGATTAACCGCGAAAAGGCAATCTCAATCGTAAAACAGTACATCAAGAACGATCACCTATTTAATCACATGCTTGCAGTTGAAGCTGCGATGAGGTTTTATGCACTTCAGCTCCATCAACCTGTTGAAAATTGGTGTCTCACAGGACTGTTGCACGACTTTGATTGGGAAATTCACCCCACCAAAGAACAACATCCAGCAGACGGTGCACCGATATTAAGAGAACAAGGGGTTCCTGAAGAGGTTGTTCAGGCAATCCTTACACATGGAGATCACACGAATTTTCCCCGTGTGACTTTACTGCAAAAAGGGCTGTATGCCTGTGATGAAATCACCGGTCTGATCACCGCAGTTGCCTTGGTTCGACCTTCCAGGTCACTCTACGATCTTGAGTCGAGTTCGGTAAAGAAAAAATGGAAAGATCGGGCTTTTGCTGCCGGAGCAGACCGTGAAGGAATTGAACAAGGAGCTCTGGAATTTGGCGTTCCATTATGGGATCATTGCCAGAATGTCATTGTTGCTATGCGTCAAATTGCCCCTCAGATTGGACTTGTAGGCACACTAATTGCAACTTCCTAATTCACAGAAGTGAATTAGGAGGATCGCATGTCGTTAAAAGGAAAAGGGATTTGGATCTGGAAAATACCTCAATGCGAAGGCGGTAATGCAAGTACCATTGCCACAGTCGCTGCCAATGCTGGATTTTCTCATGTACTGATCAAAATTGCTGACGCAGCCATTGCTTATAATATTGATAAGACGACCGGAAAAGATTTAATCCCAGCGGTTGTTGATGCAGTAAGGGCTAAAGGGCTGCAGGTTTGGGGATGGCATTATGTTTATGGTTACAACCCCAGTGGCGAAGCCTCCATTGCTGTTTCGCAAGTTAAAAAATACGGCCTCGATGGCTATGTAGTCGATGCAGAAATTGAATACCAGCAAGCCGGACGTGAAGCTGTTGCCCGATCATTCATGTCGGCTGTTCGAAGCGGCTTACCCAGCACCCCCATTGCATTAAGCACATACCGCTGGCCTTCGTACCATAAAACATTCCCTTATGTTGCGTTCCTTGAAAAATGCGATTACAACATGCCGCAGGTATATTGGATGCAAGCTCATAATCCAGCCTATGACCTGACGAAATCCTACAACGAATTTAAAGCGATCAGCCCTACCCGCCCCATGATTCCAACAGGAGCTGCTTTTTCAGAATCCGGTTGGACCCCAACCCCTGATGATCTGAGAGTATTTTCTGACACTGCGAAAAGCCTCGGTTTGCCTGGATGCAATTACTACTCATGGGATGATTGCCGTACAATCCTTCCAAACCAGTGGAATACCATAGTCAATTACAACTGGCCGGGCGATACCACAATTCCGGCTCCAACGGATATCCTGGATAAGTATTTCTACGCTTTGAACAATCGCTTATACGATATGTTTTTGGATATCTATGCTGACAACGCTGTGCACGTGACTTCTGAAAGAACCATCCAGGGTAAGGTGAACATACGCACATCATTTGGTGCGTTACTAACCAACGTATTGAATGATGGCGTATTTAAATTGACTAGCTTATCATCGGCGGATAACACACGCCATTTTACCTGGACAGCGAGTTCATGGCGCGGTAAAGTAACTGACGGCAGCGATACAATTGGAATACAGGATGGCAAGATCGTTTACCATTATTCTCATTTTACCGTTTCTTAACAGTTGTTTTCTCCTTTTTCAAAGGTTTATCCTGTTCAGATTCGATGTAACCCTGAATTCCAACAATATCTATAACCCCATCATTTGTTTTTAGATCGATTAGTTTCTTCCCTGCAGTCGCTCGTTTGCCTGCAGGGATTTCATCTATCCGGACAACTTTGGCAGCTGCTTTTTTTAAATGAATTGAAACCTGGTAATTCTTTTTTCCATAACCTACCCCAACAATGCGGGTTTTTGGAACCATCTTAAATGCAATTACACCACTTCCGTACCTGCCTTGAATCGGGAATGCATTCTCCTCAAGCCTCCACGCAATGCCATTATCTGCTACTGCTAATAATTCGCCTTTCCCAACCAGCGGGATTACAGCAGCAACGTTATCATCTTTGGATAATTTCATGGCATTCACTCCAGCTGCAACCAATCCCATGGTTCTCACATCCTGGCTTTCAAATCGAATTCCCATACCCTGCTCAGTGATTACCAATAATTCAGGGTCTCCGGTTATAAATTTAGCATCAAGGAACCCATCCGTATCATTCAATTTAACCAGTGTAAATAGATCTGCCGACGCTCCCGGCAGATCAGAGACTTTCGAACGTTTAACCAAACCTTGTTGGGTTATTGTCAATATTGAGGCATCTTCATTCAAACCTTTACCAGTGGTTATAGAAAAAGCAGTTACCGCTTTATCTGATTCTGAAAGGGGAGTGACTTTTGATAATGCAATGCCCACCTCATCTCCCTCGACAAACGGGAGCGGTTGGATATTAATTGCAGCGCATTTTCCCGCCTGGTTAACGATATAAAGCGTTTGTCCGGATTCCGCTGAAATAACAATTTTTGGTGCATCTTTTCCACCCAGGCGGGGAGAATTGGCTTCGTGGAATTTGCATATCATATTGTCGTTTGAAATGGTGATCCATACTTTTTCTGCCGGAATTACATCTTTAAGTACATGTATTTCTGATACTACCTTTCCCTTTTTCAGATTTAGGATTTGGGTTCGCCTGCGGTCAGAATATTTCGCCTGTATTCCTGCAAGTTCAGCCTCAACCACACCCCTTCGTTTTACTTCGGATTTTAATATCCCGGTTAATAACTTGATTTGTTCGACTAATTCTTTATATTCCAATTCAATTTTTTTACGCTCAAGAGATGCCAGTCTTTTTAAAGGGAGATCAAGAATTGCCTGGGCTTGAACGGGTGAAAGTTTGTACCTTTTCATCAATTTGAGTTTTGCCTGGTCACTATCGGTTGAAGCCCGAATCAATGCGATGATCTCATCCAAATTTTTTAACGCTATTCGAAGACCTTCTAGGATGTGCAATCGCTCCTGAGCCTTTTTTAGGTCAAATTCACTGCGGCGTTTTACAACCTCTAGACGATGTTCAAGGTAGGCTCTTAGTGCATGTTTTAGGGTCAGCAGTCTCGGTTCGCCATTTACCAAAGCTAATAGATTAATACTGTACGTGATTTGAAGCGGAGTCTTTTTAAATAGGTCTTTTAGCACCTTTTCGACCTCACCAGTTTTGCCTAACTCAATGACTATGCGCATTCCGTGCCGGTCAGACTCATCGCGCAAATCCGCCAGGCCTTCCACTCCCCCTTCCCGTGACAACTCGGCAATTCGTTCAATTAATGCTGATTTATTTACCATGTAAGGTAATTCTGTGACAATAATGCGATTCTTCCCTCGAGCCATTTCCTCAGTCTGAACGCGCCCCCGTAAGGTTATTTTGCCTTTTCCGGTGGCATAAGCAGATAGAATTTCATTTTGTTCGTGTTCCTGCAAAATGATTCCCCCGGTTGGAAAATCCGGTCCTTGGATAAATTTCATTAAATCGCTTACATTGACATCATCGATTTTTGTCCAATGTTCCAGCAGATATTTCAATGCATTCGTCACTTCGGCAAGGTTATGCGGGGGAATGCTGGTTGCCATTCCCACGGCAATTCCTGTTGCACCATTAACCAGCATATTAGGTATGGCAGAAGGCAGTACCCGGGGTTCAATGAGAGTTTCATCAAAATTGGGATCAAAATCGACTGTTTCCCGATCTAATTGACTGATCAAATCCAATGCAAAAGGTGTGATGCGAGCTTCTGTGTACCGCATAGCCGCCGGCGGGTCTCCATCAACTGAACCAAAGTTGCCTTGCCCATCTATGATTGGGTAGCGTACTGAGAAATCCTGCGCCATGCGGGCCATGGCTTCATAAACCGCCTGGTCCCCGTGCGGATGGTACTTTCCCAGGACTTCACCAACGATCCTGGCTGATTTCTTAAAGGCAGAATCAGGGCGAATTCCCATGTCATACATTGCATATAGTAAGCGCCTTTGCACGGGTTTCAGCCCATCCCGTACATCCGGAATGGCGCGTGAAACGATCACGCTCATGGCGTAATCGAGGTAAGATTGCCGCATTTCGTGATCAATATCAACTTTTTTGATTAATCCAATATCCATTTTTTACACTCCCAATCAAATTGGTTACTCAATAAGTGTACACCACGACCAATTAAATTAAAAACAAGACCTCAATCTCGAGATCTTGTTTTAATAATGATTATGCTTATTCTATTGGTAAAGTCTCTACAGACTCAACCGGATCTGCAGATGAAGCTGGTTCCGCGACTGGTTCAACTGGGGTACTGAATCTGCCATAGACAAATCCTGTTCCAGCTGGGATCAATTTACCGATAATCACATTTTCTTTCAAGCCGAATAATGGGTCTTCAGTGGATGCAATAGCAGCACCAGCCAAAACCTTGATCGTGTGTTGGAAGGATGATGCAGATAAGAATGAATCTGTGCTCAAGGAAGCTTTAGTGACACCCAGCAACACCTCAACGAAGCGTGCCGGCTGTTTGCCTTCAGCAACTAATCGTTCATTCTCCCGCTTGAGTTCCAGGCGGTCAACCACGTCCATGGGCAGGAATCTTGAATCACCCGGGCGAAGAATCTGAACTTTACCCACCATCTTGCGGATGATGACCTCAAAGTGCTTGTCGTTGATATTCTGACCTTGTGCCCGGTAAACCTTCTGCACCTCGGTCATAATATAAACTTGGGCAGCTTCACGACCCTTGATCTTGAGGATGGTATGAGGATTGATCGATCCTTCAGTCAGCGCCTGGCCAGCTTCAACTTTTTCACCATCACGAATGATGATACGCGAGGTGCTGGGGATCTCATAATCTTCGGTTTCTTTTTGTTCGTATGCTACGCTGACCTTCCTGCCATCCATGCGGATTAAACCTGCATGTTGCGCAGTCATTTGCCCTTCACCAAAGTCTGCGACCACATCGCCCACAGATACTGTATCCTGGGCTTTAACCTTTATAGTCCATTCTTCTGGAATTTCGTATTCATCAGCTACCATCTCCGCATGTTCGACGCGAATCATTCGCTGTTCGCCGGCACGTTCACCCTGGAAGATTGTGGCATAACCCTCGATACTAGTAACAACTGCTTCACCTTTTGGTTCACGGCGGGCTTCAAAAAGCTCCTCAACCCTTGGTAAACCGGTGGTGATATCCCCGCTGACTGCGACACCACCCATATGGAAGGTTCGCAGAGTCAATTGAGTACCCGGCTCGCCAATGGATTGTGCAGCCACAACTCCAACTGCAGAGCCAAGCTCAACCAGTTTTCCACGACCAAGGTCCATGCCGTAACAAGTAGCGCAGATACCGTGGATCAGGGAGCAAGTCATTGGAGAACGAACAAAAACCTTTTCGATTTTTGCCTGGGTAACTTTACGGATTGAATCGTGGTCTAGAAGAGCACCCTGTTCCACCAGGATTTCCCCGGTTGCCGGGTCAATAATTCTCCCTTGAACAGTACGACCAAATAACCGCTCACTCATTTTCTGACCGGCGACATCATCCTCCTTGCGGATCCAGATGCCATCTTCAGTTCCACAGTCACCCTCATTGATAATGATGTCCTGGGCAATATCTACAAGTCGGCGTGTGAGGTAGCCTGCATCTGCTGTACGAAGTGCAGTATCTGCCAAACCCTTGCGTGCACCGTGTGTAGATATAAAGTATTCCAAAGCCGTCAAGCCTTCACGGAAGTTTGAGGTAATTGGCAGGCGGATAATACGCCCAGCCGGGTCAGCCATCAAACCACGCATACCAGCCAACTGGGTAATAGGTCCAAATCCACCTTTAGTAGCGCCGGAACTGGCCATGATAGCCAGGTTACCATTGGGATCCATGTGATTCTTGACAGCTTCACCTACTTTTTTGGTGGTTTCCTGCCAAAGGTTGATCACTTTTTCATTTCGTTCCAGATCGGTTGAAAAACCGTACTGGACGTAATAATTTAACTTATCCACTTCCTTGTAGGCTTCTTCAAGGATCTTGGTTTTCTCATCTGGAACCGAAATATCGGCAACGGCAATTGTGGTTCCAGATTTCATTGCATACTGGAATCCGATATCCTTGATGCTGTCAGCGACTTCAGTGGTCACTGTTTCACCACACAAGTCGTAGACATCCGCAATCAAGTTCTTAACGCCCGTTTTTTCAAGAACCCGGTTATCATACTGAACTTCGGCCGGAAGAATCCGGTTGAACAGCACTCGACCAACCGTTGTTAGCAAGAAGGTTTTCTGAGCACTCGGCAAGCGCTCATGTTTTTCGTTATACCAGGTGGTTACATTGATATGAATATCGGTATGAAGTTCGACCTGTCCTAATTCATAAGCTAATTCAACTTCATCCATATCGGCAAAATTGCGGCCATCACCCCGGTGTGCTCGATTGTCTTCCATCGTCAGGTAGTAGACGCCAAGAACCATATCTTTGGACGGGCTGATGATAGGTTCACCGTCCGCGGGTTTGAGTAGGTTTTTGGAAGAAAGCATAAGGGCGCGTGCTTCTTTGACTGCTTTTTCTGACAATGGCACATGGACAGCCATCTGGTCGCCATCAAAGTCAGCGTTAAATGCTGTCGTTACCAATGGATGCAATTGGATTGCACTTCCCTCGATAAGGATTGGCTCGAATGCCTGGATACCCAGACGGTGCAGAGTTGGGGCACGGTTCAACAATACCGGGCGTTCCTTAATTACCTCTTCCAGAACCTCGTAGACTTCTGGTTTATTGCGCTCAATCAGACGGCGTGCACCTTTAACGTTAGTCGTATAAGCACGCTTGTTTAAGCGGCTGATTACAAAAGGTCGGAATAATTCCAATGCCATTGATTTTGGTAAACCGCACTGGTATAGCTTGAGTTGCGGACCCACCACAATAACAGAACGTCCTGAATAATCAACACGTTTACCCAGCAGGTTGCGGCGGAAACGACCCTTCTTACCCTTGAGCATATCGCTAAGGGATTTCAATTCACGGCGTCCACGGCGAGAAAGTGCCTTGCCACGCTGCGAGTTGTCGATCAATGAGTCAACAGCTTCCTGAAGCATACGTTTTTCATTGCGGACGATTACATCTGGCGCGCCTAGTTCTAGCAATCTCTTTAAGCGGTTGTTGCGGTTGATAACCCTGCGATACAGGTCATTCATATCGGAGGTCGCAAACCGGCCGCCATCCAATGGAACCATTGGGCGTAAATCTGGCGGAATAACCGGAAGAACTGTCAGGATCATCCATTCCGGACGGTTGCCCGAACGGCGGAAAGACTCTACAACTTTTAAACGGGTGGTTGCCTTCTTGCGTTTCTGTTTGCTCTTGGAAGTTCTGACTTCAACCCACAAGTCTTCAGATAATTTATCCAGATCAAGCCGGCGCAAAATATCATAAAAAGCTTCGGCACCCATGTCAGCACGGAATACTTGTCCCCATCTCGATTTCAGTTCGCGATAACGGGTTTCGGTTAAGAAGGTGAAGGGATGCAATTCCTGTAACTCGTCACGTAAATGAGCATTCTGGTCCTGAGAAACAGAGGACTGGTCCTCAAGTTCGTTGCGGAGAGATTCCATGGTTTCATCTGCTTCCGCTTTGATTTGTTCAATGCTCATCTTGATTTGCTCAAGATCACGTTTTAATCCGTTCTTGAAGCTGCTTTCAATTTCTTCCAGCGATTCTTTTACTGCTTTTTGAACGCTCGAAATGTGTTTCGGGGTTACAGTCTCTCCAGCTTCGGCAATTACGAGAGAGGCTTTTTCAAATAGGACTTTCTTCTTTAGTACCAGACCGTTCTTATCGGTCAACATCCTTTCAAGGGATTGCCCTTCTTCAATTACAGGAGCCAGTTTGGAAGCGATCTGTTCATCCGCTTTGGACTCTATATCCACTTTGCGCTGCTGTAATTCAACTATTTTCTTATCACGACCAGATTTCACATCCAGGATCCTGGCATTGATTTCGCTGGCCTGGGCACGTTCAGAATTATTGATCTCATCTTCAAGGCGACGCAGCGCTTTTTGTCGAGCATCCTCGTCAACATAGGTCACAATATACTGGGCAAAATAGAGTACCCGGTCCAGGTTACGGCGGGTAATATCCAATAGAAGACCAAGGTAGGATGGAGTACGCCGTGTGTACCAAATATGCGCAACTGGCGTTGCCAGATCAATATGCCCCATGCGCTCGCGGCGTACCAGGGACCGAGTTACTTCAACACCGCATTTATCGCAAATGATGCCCTTATAACGGGGGTTTTTATACTTACCGCAATAACACTGATAATCACGAGAGGGTCCAAAAATCGCTTCGCAAAACAGACCATCTTTTTCGGGGCGAAGACGGCGGTAATTGATGGTCTCCGGTTTTAATACTTCACCGTAGGACCAACTTCGAATTGTTTCAGGTGATGCGAGATTAATTCGGAGAGCTACTAAACTTTTTGTTTCCACTAAACTGCCTCCTGAATGCGAACCATTATGCGGTTAAACAATAAGAAGCGCGGTATTGGTTCCTGCGCTCGTCAGATGTAAGGAGTAAAGCCCTTAAAATTCATGCAACTGCAAATTATACCACTTTTTCCGGAAATGCAAGTATTTAGATGATTCTATTCGGGGACTTCCTGGCGAAGCGGTACTTCAAGGAAAAAGGTACTACCGCGCCCCAGGACACTTTTAACATAGACCCGTCCCCCATGCCGTTCAGCAATCGATTTGACAATTGTCAATCCCAATCCCCCGCTTTTTACATACCCCTCCTGGTTACGGTTTACCAGGCTTCCGCGCTCAAAGATTTTAGGGATATCCAGAGGAGCAATGCCAGGTCCCTGATCCTGGATTTCGAAGACGACTTTATCTTCAAGTGACTGCAGCCTTAAATACACTTGCCCATTAACCGGTGAAAATTTGATCGCGTTGTCGATCAGGTTGTATAGCGCCTGTTGAAGTAATGTTTTATCAGCTTCGATCTGCACATCCTGTGAAAGGGTAAGTTCCCGCATCACCTGAACCTTACGCTGGGCAGCCTGGGGTTGTAACAGCCGCACAACATGATCAATTAAATCCATGGGTGCCACTGCTTCAACCTGAAGATTTACCCCGGATTCGATTCTGCCAATATCCAAAAGTTTTTCCACCATTTGGTCGAGCCCTTCCAATCCATCGGTGATTTTGGCAGCGTATTCCTTCTGTTGAGCATTGAGATCTCCAACCATCTGGATCATGGTGGAATAACCCCGTAAAATTCCCATTGGGGCGCGTAAATCATGGCTGACTGTGGTAATGAAATCGGCCTTGAGTTTTTCTAATTCGCGGTATTCGGTCACATCACGTAAAACGCAGACTTTCCCCACGCTGGAATCCCCTACCTCAACTTCAGAGATTGAAACCTCATAAACCTTTTCATTTTCAAGTGTCAATTCCCCGTTGGTTTCCTTGCCTTCGCCTATGGAGTTGATATGCTCCAATAAAATTGGAGAATTGATATGCCATTGCGAATTATCCTGTTTTTCATCCGCAACAAGAATACCATGCGCTTTTTGAGCTGCCTGGTTGGCGACCAGTACAGTATCTTCATCATTTACCACAAGCACAATTTCAGGGGTGGCAGTCAGCACCGATTCCAAACGTCGTTTCCCGACCTCCGCCTTCATGTATAAACCAGCATTTGAAACTGCCATCACCGTTTGACCAGCGATTGTATTCAAGAATCGAATTTCATCATCCTGAAAACGGTGAGGTTGTTCGTATCCGATCCAAAGGATTCCCACCTGCTGCTCGCCATCCTTCAATGACCAACCTGCCAGTGAAGAAGGTATAGCAGAATTTTTATCACTCACCAGGCGTTTGATACGAGGTTTGGAAGGAATGACAAGAATTGGTTCCTCGGTAAGCTGTTCAATTAGAACTTTATCAAATTCTTTGTAAGACTCTCCCGCAGGTCCCGCAGAATAGGTGAGATATTTTTGATTGACCCCCGAGAAATGTTCACCTTTCAGGACCAGCCTTGCGGTGTCTGCACCATGTGCTGTGCAGGCTTTAAGGATATGCTGAGAGATTTGCTCAAGTCCAAAATTAGTGGCAATTCCCTGGCTCACGTCCAGCAGTGTATCCAGTTCTTCCAATCGTTTTTTCATACTCACGCGCATTTGCTCAAATGCAGAGCTCAAACGGCCAACCTCATCCACTCCCTGGACCAGGATCTGGTTGTCCAGTCCACCTTTTGAAATTTCATCCGCTTTGGCCGCCAAAGAAGAAAGCGAGGCAGTCAATCCACCGACCATGAAACGCACCATGAAATAAGCTGCCAGGGAAATTAATAAAGAAATTGCCAATAATGGGATAGCCGTTTCCAATGCCAATTGCTGGGCGTAGCTAACTGGTAAGGACAGAATTACTTTCCAATCCTGTTTGTCCGTTATTGCAGCATAAGAGACTACCTGTATGCCTTCAGAACCAGTTTCATTAAAAAATGAGGAAATCTGTGGAACTTTGCCTTTGTATTCAGTAAAAACGACTTCAGGGTTGGTACTGTATAGGATTCGATTACTTACATCAAGAATTACTCCGTTGCCGCCCTCGTCTGTTACTTCCTGCAATGCCTGGATGGCAGGTTGAGAAAATAAACTGATGGCCAGGTTTGACCGAGCAATGATGACACCCTTGGGTAAGCCATATTCATCTGGAATGGCTGCAATGTAAACCACATATGCCGATGTCTCTCCCGCTTCAGGTGCAATGAGGTAGTTCTGCACAAGCACACCATTCAGCGCCAGATTAATCCCTGAAGTTTCCTCAGGACTTAATTTGAAAAGTGAGACATCATTTACCGGGTATCCCGTAATAGGAACACCTGTTAGGTCAAATAGAAATAACTGGGAGAAAAATGGAACGGTTCTCAACTTGGTTTTTAGAAACGCCTGTGCTACATCCCTTTTATCAAGCGGGATGCCGCTCGAAACGATATCCAAAACCAGCCCTTGCCCGGTATCAATTACTGAGGGAATATTATCAGCAGCAATTTTGGCAGTACTTTCCAGGCGCGTTTGCATCATTTCCCGGGCAGCCTTGCCCGCAACTACCCAGTCGGTTACTGCTAATGTCAAAAGTAAGGCAAGAACCAAAGGTAAAGAAATGTATAAAACCCTATCCTGCAGTCCCGTTTCAAATGGCGATGGGACAAATGATTTTATTTTTATCCAATTTTTGGATTTTGCCACCTGGAAGACTTCACAAATAAAACCTGCGATGAGGAGTTGAACCGCATTGGTCAACATACTCGTCCACGACTGTGTAAATGCGTAATCCAACCTGGCAGCCAAATCTCCATTTGTGCTGAAAAAAGTACTTAAAAGGAACAGTGGAGTTGTCAATATGGCAACCCCAATCCCGGCTCCTAATGGGGAGCGCAGCCAGGTGAAGGGTTTTGAACGATAATTTTGACGCAGAACTAAGGCCAACAACAGTGCTAAAATCGCGAATTCCAGCGGCGTAAATACATTATGAGTTCCCCATAATGTAGTGATGACCCCGGAGAGAAACGCAAATACTACTGTTGGCCAAACTCCAAGCAAACCAGCAGATAAAATCCATGGTATGGCGATGAGCACTTGGATAATGGGATAGGTATATTCCTGGGGAATATTTGGCAATGCGATTGTGTTCAATCCTGGTAATTTGACGACAAAGATTACTGCAGATACTAACGAGGAAAAAGCCAGGATCCCAAAAGTCCACCAATAATTATAGCGAAAGTCTAGGGTGAAATTCTTCTTAACAACCCACACGATCAATGCAGCAAGAACAAACCATCCAACCCACCCGATCAAATTGAACGGAAGGTTTACGTAAGGATTGTTCTCAAATAGCGTCGCTACAACCATGATTACGAATTTTTGTCCTTATTCCGGTAATTGTGCGGCTTTATTTACTTTTTTCCAGGCTGAAGCATAAAGTGGTTTATTTTTGGTGGTTATAGGCTGCTTCTCAACAATTTCAGACCATTCCTTCTCAAGTGTATCCGATTTTTTAAAACAATCCGCGGACAAAGCTTCTCGATCTTTCTGATGATTTTGCTCAACTTTTAGTGTTTTATCAAAGAAATGTTTTTCAATTTCACTTTGCGCGTTTTTTATTAATTTTATCCTTTGAGGATAATCCTTGAGAATTGCCCGATGAACCAATTCATGTTTCCAGAATAGTGACCCGGGATCATACTCGCCGGTCGGAGAAGGTCCCATATCCGGTAAATTACAATCCAGCCAGACCGGCTTGAAAATGGATGTACATGGTGCTGATGTAGCCGTGACCCAGTGCGTGGATAAATTGTCTGTCTGGTGAGTAACCAATGAACCAGTGGTTTGGCTCAAGCGGATGGGACCCCAACCACTATGCATGCATACATCTGCGCCCATAATCCCGTTATCAGGCCGCCAATCCTCTGCCCGATTGACCGAATGGCTGCGGAGCATTTCGACCATCATTTCCGGGGTGAGTTTACCTTTTTTAGCTAATAATGCATTTGTAGTACACACCTGCCTGTTCCTGGCATCACTGAACCGGGTAAATATCGGTTCAGAATAACATCGGGCAAAATCAAAATCATCTTCGTTTACACACCACCCTTTTTCAATAGCGAATGAAACAAGGGTCTTGGAAGCTTTATCCCACCGTTTGCCAATTGTTATGGCATTAGAGATCGAGCGAATATTCTTAACCTTTTCTGCTGCCCATTCTTTTCCGGCCGTTTCAAGCACCCAGGCATCCGTTTTGTCGCAGATCAAAAAACTATTGTGGTAGTACATTGGATGAGCAAACCCACAATTACCACTTTGCCCGTATTCCTCGAGCAAAGTCGTGATCACATCCAGCGCTTCCGATGCAGTCTTTGCTCTCTCCAATGCCAGACGAAGAAAATCCATCCCGATCAAACCCGGGGTTTTCCCATAGGGAATGCGTGTAAAAACCGCTTCATTCCCAATCGTTACACCAAATTCATTGGCACCCATCTCGGCGCCCCAAATCCAAAAAGGCTTACAAAGCAAAACTTTATAAGTCTCTTCTACCTGGGGAATTTCGACGTAGGTGCATTTTACAGAAGATCCAACTGAATGCCTCTGACGCTGGATAAGTACTACCTCATGAGCTTCGTTGGGGTCACGATCAGAATTTTTGGCAAATAAAACGCTACCATCCGCGGTTGAGTTTCTCAAGGCTACAATCGTGTCGCACATACCACCCTCCGGTTGGAGAATCAACTATGATAATTCATGGCCTATAGTATTATCCAACATTTTTAAAAATTAATGGGTCAAATATTCCATTGTCTCTGAAACAACCTGGTCAACGGTTTTGCCGTCAGAGTTGATGATGCGGGCATCATCAGCGATTCGTAGCGGGGCTACGATACGGGAGGAATCAATTTTGTCCCTGTTGCGGATGGAGTTAAGTATTTCTTCGTAACTGCATTCACTCCTCCGGCTTAGGTTTTCCTTATAGCGACGCATCGCCCGTTCTTCCGGACTGGCGTCTAAATAGATCTTTTTGGTTGCATCGGGGAATACAACCGTGCCGATATCCCTGCCCACCATTACCATATTCCCCCTGTTACCAATTCTTCTTTGTTGTTCTGTTAGAGCCGTTCGGACGTCTTTGTACGCCGATACTTTGGAAACATTTTTATCCACCAGTGGCGTCCTGATTTCCCAGGTTACATCCCGGCCATCTACCAGAACATCCATGCGCCGGTCATCCAGAACTGTTGGAGCTTGTACGTCTATACGAATTTGTCGAGCTAGTTCCGACACCTTTTCTTCATCATCAACGTTGCCAAGCAGTTCCAACGCTACCAGTGTGGTAGCCCGGTACATAACGCCCGTATCAAAATAGAAATATCCTAATTTTTGAGCAATAATTTCTGCTAGGGTGGATTTTCCGGATGCCGCAGGGCCATCTATTGCAATGAGGTTCAGAGGTGTCATCAATATTCCTTTATATTAAGGTGTTGTTTCTTTAAACAAGTCATTCCGTACCCACAGCAACACTTCCTGCGATTGCAATGGTGCCTGCCGGTAAACCAGCCATTTGATCCAGCTCCAGATATTCATATTGAGGATATCCGGCGTCTGTGCCCAGGTAATTTTTTGTCCCCGGTAAGATGCTGCTGTTCCAAATTGGATGTCTGTTGGTGTAATTAAAACTTCAGTCGTTGTATTTTGATTAACCTGTTCAGAATGGATTACCCGATTGAAATTCCTCAATGCCCAATCAATTGACGGTGACTTGAAACCGGATACTTCGATTTCAAGTCCATTCGCCTGCCCACTTGTCCAGCGCCCCAAATCTGAAAGTTCTTTTAATAATATGTAGTCTCCGGTTACAGTCCGGTCAGTTTTCCATAGCTGCATAAAGAGTGGTGATGTCCATCCTGCGGCTTTCCAGCCATTGCTGAAGATCATCAAAACGCCCAATACGGATAGCGTGGTTAACAGTCCATTCTTTGCAGATTGAGAGTTCCAACCCCAGGCAAACAATCCGGTTATGGCAATTAATAATATTAGTGGTAAGAATAGCGCTACCAATTTATTTCTAAAGAGGATGGGGTCTACCTCAGGTGAATTGGTAATGTTCATCAGGTAAAAGAAAGCTGTGGCGATCATGAAAAAGCTAAAAATGATTTGCCCAATACCAATCCATTTATTTTCAAAACGGACGGTTCCAAAAATTTTTGTAAGTAATATTGATGTAAGACATAACAAAGGGACGGTAGCCCACCCTAATAACAACGTATTTCTTGAAGGGTTGATTAACACAACAATAAAAGCCAAAATCCACCAGGTTGCAAAGAAACCAGTTAATTTATCTTTGCGGATCAAGCCAGTGATCGCAGCGGTCATCCCGAATAAGATCAAGGGAAGCTGCAAAAGTATACTCCCTGCAAAAAAATGTCCAAGATCTATGGTTTCATTAACCTTCCAGGATTCAATATATGCTGCCAGGCTGGTTCCAATACCACTTATTCCATTTGGATGAACCATTAACTGACTGGTTATACCTATGACCAAAACGATGCCAGGAATGACTAGTTTTTTCCAATTAATTTGGTATTTTTCTTCACTCGCTTCGAAAGCTGATTTGAAAGCAAATAAAGTTACAAAAAAAGCAAATAACCCAACCCAAATCTCTGTACCGGCACTGAGAAATACACCCCATAACAGGCTGGCAAAAATAGGTCTGCCGTTTACAAAAAACCCGAGGCCAGCAAAAAAGCAGGTTATACCCATTATCGAACTGGCTGCAGTTCGGGATAGGCTGATCATTGTGGGATCGATAACGATCAATCCAGCCAAAATTAACGCCGGGACTTTGCCCAGGTATTTACGAAATAGCATGGGAACCAGTACAAGCACACTCCCAAAAACTGCTGGCCAAAAACGTGCCCAAAATTCATTCCCGCTGAAAACGGTGAATATACTTGTTGTTAACCCTACATATCCTGGCTGCCCGCCAATAATCGTTCCAGCACCCTTTGAGAGTTCCAAAGCTTGCAGCGCATGCATAGCTTCCTGATCGGATAGCCCTGTCGCCCCGAGCATTCCAAATCGAAATCCGAGCGCAAGAACTACAAGCAAGATGTAAATGCCTGTCTCGTATGTCGCAGGTAGAGTTAGCTTATGTCGATCCATCAATTGCCAATCCTCCATATTCACCCGGCACTTCATATATTGTTACTGACGCATTTGAGTAAATCACATCAAATAATGTATCGAATTTTGATTGGTTGACATTATATTGCGTCCGTTCTAGGTTACCAAGGTAAATGTAACGGATTTGGTATTTCTCTACAATTAAGACCGCTTCATCACCAAGGTCAGTCTCATACAATCTGGCAATTTCCTCGGCCCGGATGCCCATCTCAGTCGCGCCGCCGCGCCATTGGCTTTCATGACCGGGCCAACCTAAAACTGTTGGAAATCCTGTTCGAGTCGAAATCCTGGCAAAATCTGTATAGCTTCCACCAACCGCCTCGGCGATTATTCCAGTATCTCTCTCCCGTAACCATTGCATTGCCAGGTAATCATCCGGTGTGTACCTGGAGATATATTCATTTCCATCCAGTGTCCATATTGCTGGTGAGAAATTGTTCGTTTTATTCAAAACCATCAAGACAGGATATGCCATGCCTGCGGTTATTAGAATCACCCAGAAGATCGAAAATAACATATAGCGCCATCTTTTTAGAGCATTGAACAGTTCAACACTGATAAATGCAACCGCGATCGACCAGAAAATCCACGCCTGGAAATAGAATTTAAAAATAGTGTTCATACGTGATCCAAACTGGTCACGCAAGTAAAAGAATTCCGGAAAGAGCGTTAATCCAGCCCCAAACAAGATCAATATGAGAATAAATACCTTGATATTCGATGGAGTAGCCCCCAATTGCCTGGAATCTTCAGGAATCTCTGTCACAATTTTCTTTTTTGAAGTTTCTGAAATTATCCCTACCGTAGTGAAAATGATAAAAGCAAGTGTCAACCATGTGCCTGGTGAATTTATACGTCTTAATAATGCTTCCTGCAGTATTGTTGCTGTTGAGTAATTTCCATGAAGTCCGGCAAATAGCTGTCCTGCAAAGATCAATTTCTCGCCATAGGCAGCGATAACCGGGTTTAAAGAAGCTGAAAGTGATATTCCAATTAAAGATAAGTTAAGGATTAATAATCCCCAAAGCATTGATGCCAGGAATAACCCTAAAAATACGTATAGTACGATCAGCAAGCCCTTTTTTGCTGAAAATGAATTCTTTTTCTCTCTTATCTGGATGATCAACCAGATGATAATCAGGCTAAGGAAAACGCCGAACATAACCCAAAAATTAATTCCTCGCGTGATATATTCCAGGCTTGGCAGGATGCCCCCAGCTTGAGATTGGAATCCAATATAAAACGGCAGGAACAAAACAACTCCTCCGATACCCAGAATGATCCCGCTTTGAATGAATTCCCAGGCTCTTCGCCAAGACCATCCGAGTAAAAGTACCCGTTTATAGATAATGATTACTGCAAATAATCCAACATAAATCGGAAAATCCCAGGTGTTTAGAAATGCCAGGCTCCCTAGGATGAGAAATGTCAACCATGATTGCCAATGTCTTAACCATCCTAAGGTAATTGGAAAGGAAAAATCAGTATCATCCCTTGCCAGGAATGCATTGAGAGCCAGTGCTAATGCCAGCAAACAGAATGGCATCGCCAGTAAATGCGGATGTAAATCCGAAATCAAATAGGTAAAGAATGGAAACTCATCAATAACCTCAATGTTTCCACCTGAAATGCTGAGATCCTGAATTACCCGCGAACCGCGCCACCACAACCAGCCATTTGTGCGGTTTAGAATCCAGGCAACCGGTTGGGTCGGGGCTGTATTCAGTTCAAGGATACCCAGCCAGTTCCAAAAACCGGAGGTTAAGGCCCCATCTGCACCAACTTTCCAGAATGCTCTTCGGGCATAAAGAAGTTCCAGAAATCCCTCAAGATTTCCAATGATAAGTAGAAAGAAAGGTCCTAACAGACCTCCAATCCTGGCAATTCCTGATTTTAAAGTGGGTTCATTTGCCTGAGTTCCATCACCGTGAACATCTTTCCAGGTTTTGACTAAATCGTGCACAATTCCAAAGGCTGCGGTACCGGTTATGGCAAACCAAAGTGAAGAACTTAAGTTGAAGGCAACTGAAGAGGCAACACCTGTAACCCGGATTAGCAAGCTGACCAGTATATATCCAAAATAATAATAAGAAATCGCATAACCCGAGAGCCAGGGATCCTGCGGTGGAAAGTTAGGGGAGAGAAGGATGGAATTGATGAATGCTAATTCCATCGGTTTTTCGGTGTATGCAGCATCCGGGTTTGCTGCCCGTACCACTGTCCAGGAAGCAAAAAGAACTAGAAAAACGATCTCAGCAACCAGGATCAAACGCCAATTCTGCCGAACCCAGTCCTTAAGTTCAATCCATTTTTCTTTTTGGAGTAGGATGGCTGAAAAAACAAACAGAACTCCCAGGCTTACCAGTACGCCCCCCAGGTCATTTTGTAGAACTCCTAGGGAGCAAAAAAGCCAAAAGGTGAACCCCCAAATCAGTAAGCTGATCGGTCTGACCAAAGCATATCCCCGGCTACCAAGCTTTGGGAAAAATCGGAAAGCGATTGGGAAAGAGATTGCCCCAACCAATGTGATTACTCCATACCAACTCAAAAATGACAAGAAATCTCTCAACTATTCCTCATTATCATTATTTAATTACCTGGTAAATTACCGTGTCCAGCTCCCGATAAACCTCTTTCCAGTAAACTCCGTCATATTGTTCAAATTTTAACAAACCATTCCCAGGGTAATAAGCTTGTTCCTGCTGTCCCAATATGATGTACTCAACATCGTATTTATTAAGGATAGTTCGAGCCCGGTCAATATCTTCGGTGGTATAAAATTCCGGAATTTCCACCAATCGATCTGCAATACCGTTGTAATCTATAGAACCTCGTTGCTGCCTTTGATGCCAGTTCCAACCCAATACTCCCGGAAGACCTGTATATATGGTATATCGGTTTCCCCACTTGTATTCAACTGTATTGGCTTCAATCAGCACCGGTGACCCTTGCACGTTTTCTTGCATCCATTTAATCGCCCGGTAATCCTGACTCAAATCCATCAGTCGGTCCATATCCCAATAAGTCGAGGTCTTCATAAATTCGAGACCATCAAGTGTCTTTGAAGTTATTTTCGACATCCTGTCGCGCAATTTATCTGTGACAGCGGTGACCGGATAGAGATATGCAGAAACCAGGAGGAGCGCCAGCGCGGCCTGCCAAATAACAGAATTCCTTTCCTTCCAAACCGTCTTCACTGCCGGGCTAATCCACATCAACGCAGCTACCGCACTAATGTTCAACAGCGTCCACGCCTGGTAATAGAACTTAAAAACGGTATTCATCCGCCCCACGTCTCCCACCAGGACAAAAATTTCAACAAATAAAGTTAATACCAGCACTGTTCCGATCAGGAAATGTACAATCCTTTTTTGGTCGCTGATTCCGCTACGTAATAGCAATACAAGGTCCCATACGGCCAAAAAACCTACGAACCAACCTATCTTGATGCCTAATGCAGTTAATAAGATAAGAATGGCAAAAAAGAGCACTACGAGTACCTGTAAATAGACAAAGTACGGTTGGATCTTTTTCAAAGACGTTGCCGGCGTTGAGGCAAGCCATTCGCGGGTTTCCCAGATGAACCAACTTGCGATAACAAAAAGCGGCACTCCCCAATGAATTAAATAAGAAGCAAGCGGCGAACGGGGACCTACCCATTTTTCAATTGAACCATAAGCCTGTGCATAATACTGGGTGAATGGCAGGAATAAAAGGGCTGACATTACCAGCATAAATCCAATGATTCCTGCGACCAATACAGATTTTCGCAACCAGTTTGGCACCTTTGGAAGCAACCAACCGGGGGCATCAGCATACTTGTATACCGAATAAATGATTGCCACGCAGGTTAAGGCAACATAGGTCGGCCAATCCCAGGTATTCGTTATCTTAAGTGCACCCAGAACAAGCCCTGCAAAAACCACGGTTAATACGCTATCAACCGCGTAGTCTATTTTGGTCGTATTTCCCCTGCTCCACCGGCTGAATATGATTCCCAATGCTAAACTCAATACCAGGATGGTGATGGGCAGCGCAATCATATGAGCGTGCAGGTCAGCATAAGTAAATGTGAAAAATGGGAACTCGGTTATCGTGTCCCCGGGCAATGCCCGTGAAGGAGTCCAGTACCAATCTCCAAAACCGATGGGTAAAGTAGACCCACCTTTTGTAAAAAGTGCCAACCCCTTAAAAAACCAGGAGAAATGATCAACAACACGTGCATTTTCTATGACCCCACCTGGAGCGGCAATTTTTTGGAACGCCTGCCAGATCATCCTAACCGTTCCGAGGTTTCCCACTATAAGAGTGAAGAAAACTGTGATAAATCCTGCATTGAAACTGCGTTTGTCAGCGATTTTTATTTGTTCTTTAGTAGCATTTTCTTCAACCCCAACCGAATGGTGCAGCAGGTTCCAACCAATGCTGAACGCTCCCAAACCGGTCATTGCAAAGAAGGTAGGGACGATCAGGTTGTAGGCAACATAAGGCATTATGCCAAGCAATTTTGTGGGTACCGCAGCGATAACAAATCCGAAATAGTAGTAATTAATGTAGCCGCCGGCATACCAGGGATCATAAGGCGGGAATACGGTGCTTTTAAGGACAGCTGTGAAGTAGGACAAATCCATTGGTTTTTCGCCGCCCCGCCAGGGATGCCATAAGTCAGGGTTTCCCCAGCGTATGTACAGCATGACGGCAAATAATACCAGTGCAACTGATTCCACTTTCAGGAAGTATCCCCAACGGGTTCGGATTTCTTCTTTAAGCTCTTTCCTTTGCCGATATGCAAGGAGTCCATTCAATGCAAGAAGGCCGGCTACACAGAGAATAATAGTTAATCGTGAGAACTGCCCTCCCACTGATGCGATCAACCAGGTGAAATAAGCCAGTAATAACAAGCCGGCGATTCTGGCAAAGGGATACCCTTTATCTGGTAAACCTTTAAATACAACTCTGATCAGAGGGTAAACAGTCAGACCCAGGAGTGTAACCAAAAGATACCAAACAAGCACTGCCAGCCAGGAATGCAGATTGAGCGCAGAGGTGGATGGGAAAATCTCCGACCAGGTTCCCCCTTCAGTTTGGATTTTCCTGGCTTCGTCGGTTAGATAGAGGTTGCCCTTGTATTTGCTGGCCTGGGCGGGGGTTAATTGGACAACGCGAGTCAGGTCAACACTGCCCAATATTTCCCGCACTTTTTGCTGGCTGTAATTGTCCGTTTTTTGGAATATCAGCACCTTTGGATGGTCATATACCGTAAACGCTTCTTCAGCAAGTTGGTCATTGATCTTCAAATTACCGAGGTTGGGATCGCTTTCAAAAACAGCGGTCAATTCAAAACCTAACTGTCCGGAATACATCTCCGGTTGAGCTTTCGAGTAGCAATTCAGCAGGTCTGCGCCCTGTGGGCAACCTAACAGTGCGCGGTAATACTCTGATGTCAGAGGGTAACGCTCCGGTACTCTAACCGTGGTGCCCCATTGGCGGTTGGAGGTCATGACGATCACGTCAGATTGATCTAATGTTGTATAGAAGCGATCTAATTTTTCCTGGCTATCATTCCAATAGAGTTCAAGATTACGGTTATCGCCATATAACCCGGTCTCATATCCGAATGGTCCGTAACCAGATAACCCAAGTGGAATGGCATCATCCCAGGAAGATTCCATCACCAGCACATCATTGAAAATGCCGATCGCCCCTTGCGAACCCTTCATTGTTAGCTGGACTGTATATACTTTTCCTTCTTCCAGCACCGCTGGTTTTTCCAGTTCGACCCACCTGGTATCACCGCGAGGGTCATCGGTTGAAAGGAATTTATCCGTCAATTCGCCATACCCGATTGGTTGATCTCCCATGCCCGGATCAATGATGGCAACAGAGACAGTTTTATTAACCGGCAGATTAAGAATATCGACTATGTGTCCAAATTGTATGGAGTAAACGCTGCCATTCGTTAGTGACATGAAAGTAACTTCGAACGGTGTATTTTCAGTTAACCTGGAGACAGGTTGTGATAGATACTGAATGCGGTTTCCAGATTCCGAGCGCATGGATAGCCATGCTCCGCCACTGATCTTTAGGAGAACATTCGGTTCAGCTACTTCCAGTACGATTTCGTAATATTTCCCTTTTTCAAGGCGGGCACCAGACTCAAAAGCGATTTCAACTTTTCCTCCTTGTCCATCGCTGGATGTATCAAATAAGGATTGATAAAATCCTGCACCTTTATATGAACCCCCATTTAGTACAGGTTCCCGTATGTACACTACAAACGACATGGGGATTTCGCTTGCCTGTTGGGATAAAACGTGCTCGATACTGAAACTGGTTACCACTTCATTTTCAGTTGGAGTGTATCCGTAAATGTACGGGTTTTCAGCGGATATATAGGCTGAATTTTGATAGGCGATTGGCTGCATATATTGCATGCCAGTGTCAGGGTCTACTTGAAGGTTTATTGCCGCCGGGATGTGTCCATAGATCCATTCACTCGCAGCCACACGAGTCACAGGTCTTGTGTAGATTCGGGTAAATGCAAATGCCCAAAACGCGCTTCCGGCAATTGTGACCACTGCCAGGACAACTGAAAAAACCTTGTTCCAGTTGATACTAATTCGGGTCAATTTTCGGACTTTTCTCGGCTGCAATTCCCATAACTTAATGATCGTCCAGGCCGCTATCAGAGCCAAAGCTGGATAGATCGGCAGTTGATAACGCATTGCTTTTACATGGGCTAATGACTGGGTGATAAAAATAAACCCGACCCAGAATATGATCAATACATACCGCTTCCAATCGCCCTTAATTGACCGCCAAATCATCCAAACAAATCCTGCCCAGGCAGTGATTCCCAGTGGAATCCCCAATCCCCATTTAACAATATTCACCCACGAGAATGTGATTGGGCGCCGTGCCCACTGTAATGCATATGGCACATCCACATTTCCACTGCTGATGTTCTTGATCTCCTTAAGGCTGTTAAGCCAGTTCTGGTTGATCTGCAAACCAAAGAAACCAGGACCCATGAAGGAGTAAGGTTGGAAGAAACGGAAAGATACGAATGCGATGATACCGGCTAAAACTAGGTTTCGAAGAATGTAGGGCAGAGCATTTGAACGATTTTCTTCAGAAAGGTTCAGATAATAGATGAAAGCTGCCAGTGGTAGAGTTAGCGCTAATGCATAAATACTGACCTTGGAGGCTAGTGCCATTCCATACAAAAGACCAAAGAATGCATAGGGGAGAAATTCCCGCCATTGGTACAACCACCAGATTTTTGCAGCAGGTTTTTCCTCCGTCAGGTCTGTGACCTCTGTCTCATTTGGATGCCTGGCAGTGCTGATGCAAACGGCGGCGAACAATGCGGCATATACGAAGAAATTAGCAAAAGTATCCACTGCAAAAAAATGTGAAAGCTGGATCGGTAGTACTGATAAGGCAAGTAACAATGCCCCCAATAAACCCACCCTGGCATTGCGATACAACCTTTTACCGATCAGGTAAAGCATAATAATCGTGCCCAGGTCGAAAATACCTGAAAGTATTCGTCCAACTACATTTATCTGATCATATCCAGCCTGCCCAAACCAGCTGCCCACATAACGCACAATGAAGATTGGTAGCGTGCCGTATACATAGAAGGTATATCCGCGGTTATTGGGGTTCAACGAAGAATTGGCGGTATCAAAATATTCACTTAGATTTTTAACTGGAGAGATGCTGGACTCAACCATGGTTAAGAAGCGTTCATCTGGATGGAGATGATGATTATCATCCCATTTAATGCCAGTGAACCTAAAGTAAGCGGCAATTACAAGAACGCCAATCAACAGAATATCCCATACCCATGGCATTCTTCGGATTTTTGGTTTTTGTAGATTTATCTTTGCTTCCGGCATTCCTGTCACAATGTAAACTCCAAAAGACTAGATCGTATTTTTTATTTTTTCAAATAAGTCATCATATTCTGTTGCCACCACTTCAGGCTCATAAATTGAAAATGGGGTCTTGTTCGTTTCGTAATTTTCTTTGTGAGACAAAACCTCCAGGATGGCATCAGTTAACCCTTTTAAATCACCAATTGGGAAAATCCGTCCCATGCCGTGCCGAAGAACTGGTTGACGAACTCCGGGCAGCTCTGAAGCTACACAGGGAATTCCATTCATCATTGCCTCGATTTGAACCAACCCAAACGCTTCAGTTGAATTTAAGCTCGGCAACACAAGCAGGTCAAGGTTGGGGAAAAAAGCAGCCATTTGCTCCGGGTTAAGTGATCCCAGGAATTGCCAGTTGCCTTTCGCTTCATACTCCTTGATTCGATAGGACAACCTTTCGAAATATTCCTCTTCCCCGATAATATTTTGATACGGGCCGACAAATTGCACCAATGTATCCGGGTATCGCTCCAGCACACCTGGCAGAGCACCCAGGAGAACTTCTACACCTTTTTCGGTTGCAAACCTTGCGGCCATCCCAATCACAGGATGCTGTTTGCGAGGGTTGTGGCGGTTAGAAAAAGCGCGGACTTCTTCTGGTCGAACGATAGGCAATTCCACTGGAGGTGGAATTATCATTACCTTTTTCATTTTTGCTTTAAGGTAACGGGAATTCTCTGCGTAATCCCGGGTATAAGTAACAATTTGATGCGTAAAGATGGCAGTTAACCAGTTCATGAATTCAACCGCTAAGTTAGCAAATCGATTAAGTAGTCCAGGAGGAAGCAGTAAATCGCAATGATAAGTAATTACTGTAGGTTTTTTTAATAACCGCCCTCTGAGAGATATACCGGCAGCATCAAATTGCGGCAGGTGTAATTGAATGACATCAGTTTGCGCTGCCAGTTTCGAAGCCAGCCAGCCAAAAGTTGGCATAATCACACCTTTGCTTAGGCGAAATAATACTGGTGCTCTGATGATCCGCACACCTTCAACTACTTCTTCCCTGGGGAGCTCCTTTTTAAATTGAGAAGTTAATATCGTCACCTGGTGACCCTTACGCGCGAACGCTTTGGCTAACCGTTCTGCATATATGGTCAATCCACTGATATGGGGGCGATAATAAGTAAGAACGATGAGAATTTTCATGCTCAATTATATGAATAATTTTCTATTTTCATTCACCCAATTAAATAATAATTCAATTCCTTTTTCGGCTGAAATTTTCGGCGACCAATTAAGCATGTTCTGTGCTTTGCGGATATCGGAAATAAATACCGGTTGATCGCCCGGCCGCCAATCTGATGTAGTCGTTGGAATCTTTCGATTTATTAATTTCTCCAACATAGGTTGGAATTCTGTCCAGATTGAAATTGTGTTTTTCCTGCCACCACCGATGTTTAAAATTTGTCCCCCGATTTCAGGCAGGTGCGCAAAGCCGGCATCATAGGCATCCACCAGGTCATCCACAAACAGGATGTCTCTCACCTGTTTCCCGTTGCCATAGATCGTGATCGGCTTGCCAAGGACTGCTGCGATTATAAACCAGGCAACCCATCCCTGGTCTTCTACACCAAACTGGCGCTTTCCGTAAATGCAGGACTGCCTGTAAACCAGTGTGGGCAGGCCGTAGATGCGGTGATAATCCCTCACATATTGGTCGCCGCTTCCCTTCGAACATCCATAAGGAGAGTGAAAATCAAGTGCTTGGTCCTCTGAAGCACCGTTAGGGAGGTCTTTGTAGTCGTATCTTGAAGACTTTTCAACAACTTCAACATTCTCCATCCCGCCATATACTTTATTGGTCGAGGCAAAGATCAGTAACGGATTCTCTCCAGAATTGCGGGCAGCTTCCAATACATTGAACGTACCAAGCGCATTGATGGCAAAATCAGTTTGCGGGTCTGTTACGGAGGTCGTAACCGCCACCTGGGCTGCCAGGTGCAAAATTCTGTATGCTCCTCTGGCGGCCGCTTTGATCGCATTTGCGTCCCGAACATCTCCCTTGATGAGCTCAAATACTCCTTTGCCATAAGTATTTTCCAACCATTCCAAATTCAGAAGTGACCCGGCACGGGATAGGTTATCAAATATCTTAATGGATTCGCCCCTCTGCAAACAGCGGGACGCATAATTGGAACCAATAAAGCCTGCACCGCCAGTAATTAATGTATAACTGCCCATATAAACTCCTTACTCGGTTTCAGCAGACTCTGTTGGTGATTTCTTCTTAAGTATTTCGTTAAAGACCGTAGATAAATTCGCCTGATCACGCGATAATCCCCACATGCCCAAAATTCCAGCTACAATAAAATGGATTAAATGCACGGTTAGTGCATACCCAAAAGCACTGCTCGTGGCTCCACCTAAAAGTACAATAGCGCCAGTCAGCGCTGCTTCAAATACGCCGAGCGCTGCGGGAGCTGATGGAATTGCAATCCCTAAAGCCAGCAAACTGCAGATAAAGGCGCCGGTCCAGAAAGGTTCACCAGGGATAATTTGGATCAGTGTAAAGTAATAAAGTCCAGACCAAACTGCCCAACAAAGCGCGATCCAAAATAGAACAAGTAGAAATTGGGAAGGTTTTTTAATTGTTGAAAAACCTTCGATAAGATTTTTTAGTAGTGGAATGACAAATGAGTAAAACCGCGACTTGCCTTCATTGCGGCTGATCCATGCGATAACTTTCTCTTTCATGCGGGAAAGTAGAAATAGACCAGCAAAGCTAACCACAACAAGAACAAGTGCAATAATTGCAATTGGCTTCATCCAGTCCAAACCCGTGAGATTAGGTAAAGTCAGGACGATGAGAATTGCTGCGAAACCAATATCAAGGGCTCTTTCAATTACAATGCTTGAGAGGGTGTACATCGTTCCCAAGCCGGAACTCTTTCCGACGAAAAAAGACCTGCCAAATTCACCAGCACGGAATGGGAGAATGTTGTTAAGGAAATATCCTTCACTGACTCCAAAGAAACCCTGCCAGAAGGTGATTTTTCCACCTAAAATCGTTTGCCAGGCTTTCCCCCGCAAGAGGAGACTTACAACGTTGAAAGCAACAACAGCTAAAACGAATTCTAGGTTTACGGTGGATAAAGCGCTTTTAAGATCTTGTGGATTCACAAATTGAAGAACAGCGTAAACCGCCAACACGCTGATCAGGATTCCAGGAACTATCCGCCACCAAATTGAACCGCCCTTTTTCTCCTTCGCCATTAATCCTCTTCCAGGCGGAGAACGGCCATGAACGCTTCCTGTGGGATCTCCACATCACCCACCATCTTCATCCGCCGCTTCCCTTTTTTCTGTTTTTCCAATAATTTCTTTTTCCGTGAGATGTCACCGCCATAGCATTTTGCAAGCACATCCTTACGTAATGCTTTAACATTTGCGCGTGAAATCACCCGCCCGCTTGCGGATGCCTGGATTGCCACATCAAACATCTGCCTGGGGATGAGCGATTTAAGTTTTGTCACCAGGAATTGCCCTTTATGATAGGCATCTTCCTTGTGGACAATTGCAGCCAGGGCATCAACTGGTGCAGTTCCTACAAGGATTTCCAATTTAACCAGACTGCCTGGCCGGTAATCCAGGAAGTGATAGTCCATCGAAGCGTAACCGCGTGTTCTTGATTTCAAATCGTCAAAGAAATCCACGATCAATTCTGAAAGTGGGATGTCGTAATTTAGCTGCACTCGTTTTGGAGCCGGGTAATCCTGCGAGATAAAAGTTCCCCTACGCTTGGTTACAAGTTCCATGATCGTGCCATAGAATTCAGTCGGGCTGATCACTTCCAGGCGCATCCAAGGTTCACGCACCTCGGCGATCAACCCTTCCTCGGGCAACTTGGCTGGTGAGGAGACAGGAATTGTCTCGCCGGAGAGCAGTTGGACCTCATACTCCACACTGGGGGCTGTGACAACAATGTCCAGGTTATATTCTCGCTCAATGCGTTCCTGGATTATCTCCATATGAAATAATCCGAGAAAACCGCAGCGGAATCCAAAATTCAACGCTTGAGAAGTCTCGGGTTCATATACCAGAGATGCATCATTTAATTGTAATTTTTCAATTGCATCTTTGAGTTCGCTGTAATCTTCGCCATCCACGGGGAAAATCCCTGCGAATACCATCGGTTTGGGATGGCGGTAACCGGGCAATGGCCGTTCTGCCGGGTTGGCTGCCAAGGTTAATGTATCACCGACACGGCATTCCTTGACAGATTTTAATCCGGTGGCAATATATCCAACATCACCACTTGAGAGTTCATTAATTGGAACCATTCCAGGTGAAAAAATGCCGATCTCAACCGGCTTGATATCGATATTCGTCACCATCATCCGGACGATATTATTAGTTTGGATGACACCTTCCATCACACGGACGTAGGCAACTACGCCTTTGTAAGAATCGTAATGGGAGTCAAAAACCAAAGCTCGTAAAGGAGCATTTGGATCACCCTGGGGTGGAGGGATTTTTTCGACAATTTCTTTTAGAACGCTTTCGACATTAATGCCGTCCTTGGCGGATACCCGGATAATGGATTCTGCAGGCGTTCCAACCAGGGCTTCAATCTCCTCTGCCACTTCATCCGGTCTGGCTGAGGCAAGGTCAATTTTATTGATGATAGGGATGATTGCCAGGTTAGATTCCAAAGCCAGGTAGAGGTTTGCCAGGGTTTGTGCTTCAATCCCCTGGGTAGCATCAACCACAAGTAAGGCACCTTCACATGCTTCCAGAGCCCGACTAACCTCATAATTAAAATCCACATGTCCCGGTGTATCGATCAGGTTCAATTCGTATTCGATATCTTGGTACACATATTTCATGCGCACTGCAGAAGCCTTGATCGTTACGCCTTTTTCACGCTCAAGATCCATTGAATCCAATACCTGCTCCACCATTTCCCTATCAGAAATGGTGCCAGTGATCTGCAGCATACGGTCAGCCAAAGTCGATTTACCGTGGTCGACATGCGCGATAATACAAAAGTTCCGGATCCGGTCTAAGGACATAATCGGATTTAGTATACCTTATAAAAATTTCCACTTGGAGAAAATTAAGAAACTTCTAGCTTTCAACTTCCGGGAACAAATCAATCAACCTATCCTTTTCACTTTTAACAACTGGTTGATTGGATAAGTGAATCAGAAATTCCACATTTCCTTTTGGACCAGTCAATGGTGATCTGATTAAACCCATCACATGTAAACTTGCATTTTCAGCAAATTCGATCATTTCAGTGAGGATACGTTTATGAATCACCGGATCACGGATCACACCCTCGCCCCTGGCAGCATCGCGCCTTCCAGCTTCAAACTGCGGTTTTATCAAAGCAATTATCTCGCTGTCGCTTTCAACCAACCAGGATTTCACAACTGGCAAAATTGTCCGCAGCGAAATGAAGGAAGCGTCGATCGTGACCAGATCGATCTTCTCAGGGAATCCCTCAATATATCGGGCATTAGTTTTTTCCATCACCACTATGCGGGGATCCTGGCGTAATTTCCAGTGCAGAATGCCATAGCCCACATCAATGGCATAGACTTTTACTGCCCCATGCTGGAGCAGACAATCCGTGAATCCCCCGGTACTCGCACCAACATCCACGCAAATTGCGCCTTTTAGGTTTTCACGGTCAAACGCCTGCAACGCTCCAAGAAGTTTTTCGCCTCCACGCGAGACGAATAACGGCGGTTGGTCCACAGTGACAACATCACTTTCAGCCACAGAAACAGCAGGCTTTAATGCCACCTGGCCATTGATCCGCACACTTCCAGCCATGACCATCCGTTGAGCTGCAGATCGGCTTTCAGCCATGCCAATATCAGCCAAAAAAACGTCCAGGCGCATTTTACTCATACAAGAATTTTACTCTTGAAAGCCTCATATGATATATTTAACTCATGTTGAAATACCTATTCAAAGCCATGCGTCCCAAGCAGTGGACCAAGAACATTTTCATTTTCGCTGCCCTCGTGTTTGACCGCAAACTTTTCGATTTGCCTTCACTCGAGCGAACAGTTTTCGCATTTTTTCTCTTTTGCCTGTTGGCCAGCAGCGTCTATCTCATTAATGACATCTTGGACCGTGAAGCAGACCGACTTCATCCGGTTAAAAAGAACCGACCGATTGCATCAGGGAAATTAAACACAAAGATAGCACTCATTTTTGCCGTTCTATTTGCGCTGATTTCAATCGGGGGTTCATACTTATTAAACTTCAACGCATTTCTCATCTTTTTAGCCTACTTCCTTCTGAACCTGGCTTATTCAAAATGGTTAAAACATATCGCTCTCATTGACGTTCTAATCCTTGCTTCATTTTTTGTCATGAGAGTTGCTGTAGGTGTTTCGGTAATTCAGGTGGAGCGCTTTTCTCCCTGGTTATATGTTGTCATTACCCTGTTGGCGCTCTACATTGGTTTTGGCAAACGCCGGGCTGAGTTGATGGTGCTTGTGCCCGAGAACACAACCTCCCACCGTAAAGTACTAGCCGGCTACTCCATCGACCTCATTGACCAATTGATTACTATTGTTTCAGCTACTACCATCATTGCCTATTCGTTGTATACCTTTTCTGCTCCGAACCTGCCAGAAAATCACACCATGATGTTGACCATCCCCTTTGTGCTCTACGGCATTTTCCGATACCTCTCCCTCATGCAAATCAGCAAAAAAGGCGGCGAACCCGAGGATCTCTTAATCAATGACCGCCCGCTGCAAATCACTGTTGTGTTATGGGGTATTGCGGTCCTGCTCATTTTCTACCTATCCAAGTGAACTAAATGCCAGCCATCTCCAGCTCTGCGCCCGGTAAAGTGATCTTATGTGGTGAGCATGCGGTCGTTTATGGACAACCGGCAATTGCCCTTCCGGTTTTGGATATAAGAACGCGCTGCGTGATCCTGGCTAAACCAAATTCCACTTCTAGCGACGTGAGGATAAGCGACCCTTCCATTGGGTTAAACTGCAGTTTCACCGCATTACGCCCCGATCACCCATTACGCAAGACTATTGCCCTTGTTCTCTCCGCATTATCGATCGATCATTTGCCAGCCTGCGAAATCCAAATCCACTCTACCATTCCAGTTGGCGGAGGCTTAGGCTCCAGCGCCTCAGTTTCGGTAGCTCTCACTCGGGTGATTGCCAACTTCGTTGGGCGTACTCTGGATAATGAAGCTGTCAACGACATTGCCTTCGAAATCGAGAAAATGCATCACAACACGCCTTCAGGAATCGACAATTCGGTTATCACCTATGCGAAGCCTGTTTTTTACGTCCAAGGTACACCTATCCAATGGCTTGAGATTGACTCCATAATGTATTTCCTCATCGCAAACTCCGGCATTAAGGGTTCCACTGCCAAAGCAGTTGCTCAGGTAAGGGAATGCTGGAAATCTGCAACTGCTGAATATAAGTGCCTCTTTCACGAGATCGGGCAGATTTCATTTGCCATGCGGGAGTCCTTAAAAGCCAGCACGTTGAGTAAAACTGGAGAATTAATGACATCCAACCATGCATTGCTTCAGCAGATTGGCGTCTCGCTTCCGCAATTGGATGCCCTCGCCAAAACCGCAATCGATGCTGGAGCGTACGGGGCAAAACTTTCCGGCGGCGGTTTGGGAGGGAATGTCCTCGCATTGGTTCCCCCGGAACGTGCTGCCGCTGTGTCGCAAGCCTTGACTAAGAGCGGCGCAGTGAACATTATCCCTGCCCGGTTTAATTTGAGCGGAGCGGAAAAATGAGCCTGGTTTTCTTAAAATTAGGTGGATCACTAATAACAGATAAAGAAAAAACAGATACTCCCAATTTCCACATATTAGAGGGTATTGCAGACGAAATCGCGTCAGCACTACGTGAAGTTCCTGACCTCCAACTTGTGTTGGGTCACGGGTCTGGTTCTTTTGGTCATCATGCCGCTCAGAAATATAATACCCGCGAAGGGGTAAGCACTCCAGAGGAATGGCTGGGGTTCGCGCACGTCTGGGATAGAGCCCATGCCCTGAACTGCATCGTTGAGCAGACTCTGGCAAAAGACAACATTCCTGTGCTTACTTTTTCACCTTCCGGTTGCATCATCACTCGCAACCATGCCATTGAATCCTGGAATACCATTCTCATCCATTCAGCATTGCATAATCACCTGGTACCGTTAATTCATGGAGATGTGGTTTTTGACGAACTGATTGGTGGAACCATCCTTTCGACTGAAGAATTGTTCATTGCATTATCCAAATACCTTGTCCCTGATCAAATTCTGCTGGCAGGTATTGAACCGGGTGTTTGGCAGAATTATCCAACGAAGGATGCGATTATTTCAAAAATAACACCCGACACATTTATGGTTAACCAATCTGAAGACATGAGATCCTCCAGCCCTGATGTTACCGGCGGGATGGGATCAAAGATCGCTTCCATGCTCGAAATCATCAAGCGGCACCCATCAACCAGGATATCTATTTTTTCAGGGGTGGAATCTGGTAATATTTATTCATCGCTATCGGGAAATTTAATTGGAACCTGTATCACGAGTGAGGAAAGGGGTTGAAATGATATTTAATCGCGAGAATCAGGAAAAACTTGAAGATGTGTTGCTAGCACCGTATGCAGTGCATGCCCGCGAATCAAAAGGCCGCCGCTATCCTGAATCCGAGCCCAGTTTCCGCACCTGTTTCCAGCGTGACCGTGACCGCATTTTACACACGAGCGCATTTCGCCGCCTTGAATACAAGACTCAAGTATTCATTAATTATGAAGGGGATTACTACCGCACCCGTCTGACCCATACCCTGGAAGTTACGCAGATCGGACGCAGCCTGGCACGCGCGCTTGGCGCAAACGAAGACCTGGTTGAATCCATTTGCATGGCGCATGATATGGGACACCCGCCTTTTGGTCACTCTGGCGAAGCCACTCTCAACACATTGATGAAGGATCATGGCGGTTTCAACCACAATCATCACTCCTACCGCATTGTCACCGAGATCGAAAAACGATATTCAGAATTTCCCGGTTTAAACCTTTCATGGGAGGTGCTCGAAGGAATCGTCAAACATGAAACCGAATATGACAAAACCGATGTGCTTGATTTCGATTCCAATTTGCGTGGACACCTTGAAGCCCAAATCACTAATGTAGCTGATGAACTGGCTTATACCTCGCATGACCTGGATGATGGCCTGCGTTCTGGGACGATCACCACAGAAATGCTCGATGGCATTGAACTTTGGGATATGGTGGTCGAAAATTTTGGACGCGACGCTTGCTCTCTGGATGACCTCACTCGTCATCAAATCATCCGTGAACTGGTCGGATTAGAAGTAAACAGTATGATCTACAGCTCCGTGGATCGCATTGAAAAAAGCGGAGTAAAAACCCACCTGGAACTTCAATCGCTTCGGTATAACGTAGTGGGATTTGATGACCTGATGAAGAAGCGCAACCGCGTGCTTAAGGATTTTCTCTTTACAAATATGTACCGCCATCACCGGGTAGTACGCATGCAGCAAAAGGCTGAAAGAGTACTAACTGAATTGTTCAACGCTTACATTCGTGAGCCCGCCATGCTGCCGAATCAATTCCAGTCGCAAATTGACGAAAAAGGAAAAGAGCGTACAATTTGTGATTACCTGGCCGGAATGACCGACCGTTTTGCAGTGGATGAATATCAACGTCTATTTGACCCCTCACTACTGCCCTAAAATTTATTGGAAATTGGAGTTTGCATGGATCAAGCTACATATTTAACAGAAGATGGCGAGAAGAAACTTCGCGCTGAATTGGAACACCTTACAGGTACGGTGAGAATAGAATTATCCAAGCGGCTTCGTTCTGCAATTCAAATGGGTGATCTTTCTGAAAACGCTGATTATCATGCTGCCAAGGAAGAACAGAGTTTTATTGAAGGGCGGATTGCTTACATTACGCAATTACTGCGGAATGTCGTGATCATTGATGAAAACAAACGCCAGAGCGGAATTGTTGAGATTGGCTCGAAAGTAACCATCCAGGAAGGCGCTGGTCCTGATATGACCTATACCATCGTGGGCCCCCAGGAAGCGGATCCAATGAATGGACGGATGTCCTTCAATTCACCCATCGGGCAAGCCTTGATCGGACGCGCTCCAGGTGATTTGGTTGATGTCACCACTCCTGTTGGCGTGAAAATATTCACCATCAAGAAAATAGAATAACAAAGACCCCGGTTGCCCGGGGTCAATTTTTCTGTTTATTTTGGCCAAACTGCAATTTCAAGTGTTAGTCGTTCAAAGAAGCTGCCGGAAGGCAGGGCTCCCTGTCCGTAGACCAATTCGATCACGCGGGCTTCAAGCTGCAGTGTTGCAGTTTCAAGCAGGATCTGTTGCCCTGGTTCCACGAGAACAGGTTCACCTTTTGATGCCAGGCGCTGCCTGATCATCGGATCATTCATGGCATGTGAACTCATCAACACTTTGGTAACGGTTTGGATGTCGTTCTTATCAAACAACCAGACCTCAAAGGCGGTCACTTTCTTGGGATCACCAACACCTATCGTATCGGAGATACCCACGCCACATTCACCCAGGAAAGCACCTGATTGGTCATCGATGCTGAATGAATCATCATACAGGTCATCCCCAATGACGTAAGTGGTCATGAAGTGTGCGGCAGGACCGCCACCTGCAGCGGATATTGCACTTGCAACAGTCGAGGACGATGTTTTTACGGGGGCTGGTTGAACATAACTGGTCGATTTAACCGGTTTTTCTTCCTCCAGGTAATCTTCTTCACCCGCTACCGCGTCAGTAGGTTGTGCATTTCCTTTTTTACGATTGCGAATAAAGAAAATGTAGACTAATGCCCCCCCGATTAAAAGAAAGAGGGCGCACAGGAGTGAGAGAAGTAATGTAGAACTCTTGGTAGTTTTCGGTTTCGTCGTTGCGACAGTCGGTAGTGGGGCCAGCGTTGATGGGCTGCCAGTTGTTAAACCCGTACCCGCACCTGCGCCGGATAAGATTGCCGATTTGAGTGCCACCACCTCTGGAGAACTCGCTCCATAGGCACAACCTGCACTCTGCAATGAATCAAACATATAGGGAGATGACACAATATCAAGACCCAGGGAATCGATGCGTGCCTTGGCAACTGGAGCATTTTGATTAACTTTATAAGAGTCAATCACCATGCATAAATATTGCTTCTTAAGGTCTTCCCGCAGGTAGCTGGCGTCAGCATCTTTCCATTTCACCGGCCAAACCCCCCAACCCAGGATAGGCAACCCGATGATCAACCCTATGGCTAAGCCTACCAGGCCGGCTGTCAGGGGTCGCTGCAAAAGCGTTTTGATCTTGTCCATTTTTCGCTCCTGTTGCCAAGAGAAATTGGATTGCCCCGCATAACAAGGTCAATCACCAGCATAGGCAACTATAGCGAATATGTTGCAATATCCATGCCTATTCTGATACAACCTCGCCGATTTGTTCCATTAGGAAGGATTCTTCACACTTGGTACACTGGACTTCTCTCTTGTTGGCGATCACGAGCAAACCACCGCAGCTCGGGCATGGCTTTGCAATGGGGCGCTTCCAGTTGGTGAAATCACATTTGGGATAATTGGAGCATGCGTAGAAGATCCTGCCCTTGCGGGTCTTGCGCAGCACCAGGTCACCGCCATCCTTCGGGCAGGTAACCCCGATTTTTTCGAGTAAAGCCTCGGTGTGCCGGCAAGCTGGGAAATTGCCGCAACTGATGAACTTTCCATAGCGTCCCCAGCGGATTACCAGGTCATGTCCGCACTCCGGGCACAATCTGCCGATTTTTTCCGGTTCGGTTTTTACCTCCGGCATTTCAGCCTGGGCTTTTTTAACAGTAGGTTCAAAATCTTTATAAAAAGCTTCGATAACTTTTCGCCATGGGGTTTTGCCGCCCGCAATTTCGTCCAACTCAGTTTCCATATTGGCGGTAAATTTCATATCCACAATGTCAGGAAAATGATTGACGATCAGGTCATTTACAAGAATGCCAGTCTCGGTGGGAAAAAGACGCTTGGCTTCACGGATCACATAGCCCCGTTGCTGAATGGTGGACAGAATGGGAGCATAAGTCGAAGGTCTGCCGATGCCGTACTCCTCGAGTACCTGAACCAGGCTGGCCTCTGTAAACCTTGGCGGGGGTTGGGTGAAATGCTGTTCGGGTATTAATCGAACTAATCTCTGCTGCTGACCTTCCTCCAATCCGGCCGGGATTTTTATATTTTCTGGTTCATCGGCTTTTGGATCCTCGTCAGCAGATTCTTCATAAACGATGAGAAAACCCGGGAATTTTACCGTTGAGCCGGAGGCACGGAATAAGTATTCGCGGCTTTTTCCTGTTGCCGATACTTCAACGGAAAGTGTATCGTAAATCGCAGATTCCATTTGGGATGCCACAAAGCGTTTCCAAATGAGTTGGTATAACTTGAATTGTTCGGGAGAAAGGGACCTTTTTATGAGGTCCGGCTGCCGCAGCACTGAAGTCGGGCGGATCGCCTCATGAGCTTCCTGGGCAGATGCAGCGCGCGTCTTGTAAGTTGGGGTTGTTGCAGGTAAATAACTTTCGCCATAGGTAGTTTTAATGAAATCCCGCACTTCATTGACTGCAACTTCCGCGACATTCGTGGAATCGGTACGCATATAGGTAATCAGACCAACAGTACCTTCACCCAGGTCAATGCCTTCGTAAAGCTGCTGCGCGATCATCATAGCCCTGCGTGCGGTATACCCTAGCCGGCGTGAGGCTTCCTGCTGCAGCGTACTGGTGATAAATGGCGCCGAAGGCTTACGGTGTCGTTCACTCCGCTTGATCTTGGAGATCGAAAATATCGATCCCTCCATGTCTTTCAGGTAGCCTTCGGTTACCTCTTTGTTTCCTAATTCTGGATCTTTATCATCAATTTTTGCTAACTTGGTGATGTAGGATGTTTTTTTATTTTCCGGGGTTAGTTCAGCTTCAATGGACCAGTATTCAACCGGGTTGAAGGCTTCAATTTCCCTTTCCCGTTCAACGATCAAACGCAAGGCAACAGACTGAACCCGTCCTGCAGAAAGGCGGCTGCGCACTTTTTCCCACAATACCGGGCTGATGGAGTATCCAACCAGTCGATCCAGTACCCGGCGCGCCTGCTGGGCATCCACCAGGTCCATGTTGATCTCACGCGGGTTGGCGAAGGCTTCGTTAATTGCGCCTTCAGTAATTTCGTGGAAAACAACCCGCTGGGATAGTTTCGGTTCGATTTGGGCAGCTTCCATCAAATGCCATGCAATCGCTTCCCCTTCACGGTCAGGGTCAGTTGCCAGGTAGATCTGCTCGGCATCTTTGGCTAGTGCCTTTAGTTCTTTTACCACCAACCGTTTTTCGTTCGGCACCCGGTACTTGGGGGTGAAATCATTCTCAACGTCAACGGATAATTCAGAACGCAATAAATCACGCACATGCCCAACTGAAGCCCGCACGGTATACCCTTTACCCAGAAATCGGCCAACAGTCTTTGCTTTCGCCGGGGATTCAACGATTACCAATTTACCACTGCGTTGCTTGACTTTGGGAGCAGGCTTCTCCATTCCCTCGTGGGCTGGTGTTGCACCCATCCTGTAAAGGGTGGTGCCGCAGACGGCACATTTTCCTTTGGTGACCGGGGTGCTTTTGGCATTAAACTCTGCCACCGGATCGATGATTTCCCTCTTGGTTTTACATTTCACACAATATGCATCCATGGCAACCGCTCCTACAAGAAAAGAGTATAGTGGTTTGTTTTAAGATATTCCACCAGCATTTTTACTTTTTGACTTTCACCCCTCGGGCAAATTAAAAGAGCATCTGGAGTATTAACAATGATCATATTCTGAACACCCAATGATATAACCATTTTTTCTTTTTCATCGGAAAAAAACAAGGAATTCTTTGATTCCAGCGGGTGAATCTGGTCCCCCAGGATAATATTCCCATTTTCATCGGCAGGCATGACATCAAATAATGAATCCCAGCTTCCTACATCGCTCCAGCCAATATCCTCCACAGGGATAACCACTACCCGGCCTGATTTTTCCATGATACCGTAATCGATCGTCTCAGGTTTTATCGCCATCCATTCACTCATAAACATTTCTGCGGAGTGATCCTGGCCAATTAATGACAATATCGTCTCAATCGATCCTGCCAGGTTAGGCATGTGTATTTTAAATTCTGACATTATTTCCGCAGCCTGCCAGATGAACATTCCTGAATTCCAGAAGTATTTTCCGCTTTTGATAAAATCAATTGCCCGGTTTTCATCGGGTTTTTCTTCAAATCGGACAGCTTTGTATACGGTTTGATTTTCAAATTGTCCCATTGAATTGCCAATTTCGATATAGCCATAACCAGTGGATGGATAAGAAGGTTTTATTCCGAGTGTCACCAGGTGACCGTTTTTTGCACATTCGCAACCGGCTTTGAGCACTGATTGGAAGGCTGCTACATTATCAATAAAGTGATCAGCCGTGAGAATCACCATCACTCCCTGGGAGTTTCTCTTTTGGATAGCTGCAGCACTCATGGCAACCACAGCGGCTGTCCCCCGCGGCATCGGTTCGATCAAATAATTCTCTGCAGGGATTTGTGGGGCAATTTGCTTGAGTCTTATCG
>Ga0209450_10000152_pt1 | contig 38365 bp, 34 predicted proteins | sample FrelakmetLWP11LW_FD_187149 | JGI IMG/M metagenome (GOLD analysis project Ga0209450, IMG submission 187149) | Freshwater lake sediment microbial communities from the University of Notre Dame, USA, for methane emissions studies - LWP11 LW (SPAdes)... | ecosystem: Environmental > Aquatic >...
CGAGACTTACCAACGCGTTACGCGGGCCTGCAATGTCTGCTTGTAGGCGCGCCGACAAGGTCCGGTATCGGAACTCCGTGAAGTCGGCTTAGGGTCGGCTGCGGCTGTTGCCGCATCAACTCTGAATGACCGCAAGCAGTCTATGCAAGCTCGCGGCGAGCAGCGCGAGCGGCCGATGGGGAGCAGGTCACCGTGACCTTCTTTGCTTCCTGAACGGCGGGAGTTCGGTGGCCATATTGTTTTCGGGACCAACCAACGGGTGCGCAGTCAGCTGCGCGCCGGCTCGAATCGGCCAGGAACGAACCGTCGATGATGCCCGTCAGTTGACGCCATAGCAGTCACTGGCCCACTTGCGACATTCCCTGCGAGTCGCCAAGCTGCGCTTGCGAGGGGCCAGGGTCCGTTTCCCGATACGTCAAGAGTCTGGGCCGGCAACTCCGCCTTGGGTCATCTCGAAAGTCGTCTCCGGTCAGATCAGGCATGTCTACTTGAGGAGGCACGTCATGCGTGGAACATGGGTCGCCATCGCGCTCTGCGTTTTCGGGGTTGCGATCGTCCCGCAGCCGGCGGCCAGCCAGCCCATTCCTGCCGAGTTGGCCGGCATCTTCTCCCGCACCGGGGTCGACATTGCCGCCGTGCGAATCGAAACACCCGCCGCGGCGAGCATGCCAGTGATCGATGCGCACAATCACCTCAACGCGAACATTCCGGCTGAGGCACTGATTCAGTCGATGGACCGCGCAGGGGTCGAATCCATGGTGCTGATGTCCCGTCATTACCGCGGTCCGAGTGATGGCGGCCAGGCGACCGATGAGCAGGCGCTCGATTACTCGCGGCGATTTCCGGGACGCTTCATCCCCCTGGTCGGCGGCCAACGCGATGACCTGGGGCCGCGCAGCATCAACGACTCCCGCAACGTGCATTTCGTCTTGCGCGAGTTCAGCGACAAACTGGGCAAGAGCGACTACCGAGGTCTGGGCGAGTTCATTCTGGTCCACCATGCCTACGACGTCGGAGGCGGCGAAACAGGAGGGGAGGTCCGCATCCCGGTCGATCACGATGCGATACGCAAGGTCGCAGCGCTCGCTGCCAAGCACCGTGTACCCGTGCTGTTTCATGCGGAGGCGGAGGAGCAGCCGGCCAAGGAGGCCGAAGCGCTGTTTGCCGCGTTTCCAGAGACTTCGTTCATCTGGGCGCATGCCTGTGGCCGGGCGAGCGCCGATGAGACGGCGCTACGGCTGCGTCGCTTTCCGAACCTGATGTGCGACCTCGGCGGGATGTTCAACGGACCGCGGACAGCGGGTGGGTACGGCAAGCAGTGGCCGCGGAAGACCCCGTGGGTGCACCAGGTGCAGGACGACGCCGGTCGCGTCCTGCCGGAGATGAAGCGGCTGTTCGAGGAGTTCCCCGACCGTTTCATGATCGGCACGGATACGGCTCATACGGCTTACCTGAAGTTCTACGAGTACAGGATCGCGATTCTCCGGGTCATGCTCGCGCAGCTTGCGCCGGAAGCTGCACGCAAGATCGGTGCAGAGAACGCTCGCCGCGTGTTCATGAGGTCAGCAGGCCGACAATGAGCCCACCCTCGCTGAAAGCGGCATCACGGGCGCTCAAAGCATCAGCGCGATGACCCGCGGCGCCAGCCAGGGCGCGATCAGCGCGGTGGCCAGCGCCGTGAGCCCCATCGCCAGGCCGGCGAAGGCGCCGGCCTCCTCGCTGACGACGAAAGCGCGCGCCACGCCCTGGCCGTGGCCGGCCAGGCCGATCGCGAAGCCGCGCACCGCGCGGCTCTTCACGCCGAGCGCGTCGAAGACGAAGCGGCCGAGCGCGGCGCCGACGATGCCGGTGAGCACGACGATCACCGCGGTCAGCGACGGGATGCCGCCGATCTTCTCGCTGATGCCCATCGCCACCGGCGTGGTGACCGACTTAGGCGCCAGTGAGGCGATCGTCGCCGGCGAAGCGCCGAGCAGCCAGGCGATCGCCAGCGCGGAGACCATCGCCACCACCACGCCGACCAAGAGACCCACCGTCAGCGCGAACCAGGCGCGGCGGAGCTTCGGCATCTGCTCGGCGAGCGGCACGGCGAGCGCCACCGTGGCCGGGCCGAGCAGGAAGTGGACGAACTGCGCGCCCTCGAAGTAGGTGGCGTACGGCGTGCCGGTCGCGACCAGCAGGCCGGTGAGCAGCACGACCGAGATCGCCACCGGGTTGACCAGCGGATTGAAGCGGCTCTTGTCGTACAGCGCAAAGGCGCCGATGTAGGCGACCAGCGTCAGCGTCAGCCACAACAGCGGCGACGCCGCGAGATAGACCCAGACGTCGGCGACCGGATTCACCTGGAGTCCTCGTCGTCGCGCAGCAGCGCGCGCACCGTCAGCGCGGTGGCGGCCAGCGCCAGCACGGTGCTGACGACGATCGCCACCACGATCGCAAGGCCTTCGGCGGCGAGCCGCGCGCCGTGCACCATCACGCCGACGCCGGCGGGAACGAACAGCAGCGAAAGGTGCATGAGCAGCGTGCTCGAGGTGGATTTCAGCCGCGCCAGCAGGTCACGGCGCAGCGCCACCGCAACGAGCAGCAGTGTCATGCCGAGCACCGGGCCGGGCACCGGCAGGGCGAGTGCGAAGGTGGCGGCCTCGCCGATCAGCTGGAAGGCGAGCAGCAGCGCGAGCGCGTGCAGGATCGCCACGACGGGCTGCTGCTACGACGCGGCCGCGGCGAGCCGCGCGTCGAGCCACTCGATCCAGTGCGCCACCGGCCGTTCGGTGCCGCTGGCCAGGTGCGTGATGCAGCCGACGTTGGCCGACAGGATCACGTCGGGCGCCGGCGCCTCGAGGTGGCCGAGCCGGCGGTCGCGCAGCTGGGTGGCGAGGTCGGCCTGCAGCACCGAGTAGGTGCCGGCCGAGCCGCAGCAGAAGTGCGACTCGCCGACCGGCGAGACTTCGGCGCCGAGCGCCGTGAGGAGCCGCTCGACCTCGCCGCGGACCTGCTGGCCGTGCTGCAGCGTGCACGGCGAGTGGAAGACGACGCGACCGTTGGCGATTGGTTTCAGCTTCGCCTTGATGGCGTCGGCCATCGAGGGCAGCAGCTCGGCGACGTCCTTCGTGATCTCGCTGACCCGCTGTGCCTTGGCAGCGTAGGCCGGGTCGTTGCGCAGCATGTGGCCGTACTCGCGCACCTGCGCGCCGCAGCCGCTGGCGTTCATCACGATCGCTTCGCAGCCGGCCTCGATGTGCGGCCACCAGGCGTCGATGTTGGCGCGCGCATCGTTGAGGCCGCCGTCGTGGTCGTTCAGGTGATAGCGGATCGCGCCGCAGCAGCCGGCCGCGGCAGGAACGACGAGTTCGATGCCGAGGGCATCGAACACGCGGGCCGTGGCGGCGTTGATGTTGGGCAGCATCGCCGGCTGCACGCAGCCCGCGAGCAGCAGCATCTTGCGCGGGTGCGGTCGGCCCGGCGTGATGCCGGCGTCCTGCGGCGCCGGCACCTTGGTCTTCAGCGAGGCGGGCAGCAGCGGCCGCGCCATCTGGCCGAGCTTCATCGCCGGTCCGAACAGCGGACTGGTGAGGCCGGCCTTCAGCGCGGTTCGCACCACACGCGCGCCGAGCGGCCGCGGCACCTGGTCTTCGACCACCTTTCGGCCGATGTCGACCAGCCGCCCGTACTGCACGCCGGACGGGCAGGTGGTTTCGCAATTGCGGCAGGTCAGGCACCGATCGAGGTGAAGCTGCGTCTTCTCGGTCGGCCGCACGCCTTCCAGCACCTGCTTGATCAGGTAGATGCGCCCGCGCGGCCCGTCGAGCTCGTCGCCGAGCAGCTGGTAGGTCGGGCAGGTGGCGGTGCAGAAGCCGCAGTGCACGCACTTGCCGAGGATCTCCGCGGCCTCCTGGCCCTCGGGGGTGTGCCGGATGAAGTCGGCGAGGTTGGTCTGCATCGTTCGACGGTCACCAGTCGTACATGCGGCCGGGGTTGAAGATCCCCGCCGGATCGAACTCGGCCTTCAGCCGCTTGTGGATGGCGGCGATCGGGGCGGGTAGGGGCGTGAAGACGTGGTGGCGTTCGCCGCCGCGGAACAGCGTCGCGTGGCCGCCGCAGGCGGCTGCGCGCGCACGGATCTGCGCGGCGGGCGCTTCGCTGCGCAGCCATCGCTGCGCGCCGCCCCATTCGATGAGCTGGGCGCCGGGCAGTTCGAGTACCTCGGCAGGCGAGGGCAGGGCAAGCCGCCACAGCGGTGCATTGCCGGCGAAGAACGCATCGGTCTGCTCACGCAGCCCGTGCCACAGCGCAGCGCCGTCGACCACCGTGCCGCCGATCTTCCGCTGCGCTTCGGAAACCGGGGCGCGCGCGCCCGACAGCCGCACGTGCAGTACGCCGTCGCGCCACGCGGTCGCCGAAACAGGCAGTGGCTGGCCGGCCCATTCGTTCATCCGCTTCAGCGCCGCTGCTTCGCCGAGTTCGAGGCGCAGCGTCGCTTCGGCCACCGGCTTTGGCAGCACCTTCAGCGACACCTCGGTGATCACGCCGAGCACGCCGAGCGAGCCGGCAGCCAGCCGCGCGACGTCGTAGCCGGCGACGTTCTTCATCACCGTGCCGCCGAAGGAAAGCACCTCGCCGCGGCCGGTCAAGAGCTTCGCGCCGAGCACGTAGTCGCGCACGCCGCCGGCGCTGGCCCGACGCGGCCCGGCAAGTCCGGCGGCGACACAGCCGCCGACGGTGGCATCAGTGCCGAAGTGCGGCGGTTCAAAGGGCAGCATCTGGCCGGCGGCATCGAGCACCGCTTCGAGTTCCGAAAGCCTCGTGCCGCTGCGTGCAGTGATCACCAGTTCGGTCGGCTCGTGCGCGACGATGCCCGCGTAGCCGCGCGGATCAAGCCGCTCGCCGCGGCTTTCGTTGCCGTAGAAGTCCTTGCTGCCGCCGGCGCGGATGATGAGCGGCGTGCGGGCGGCCGTCGCCGCGCGGACCTGCTCCTTCAATGGCTCGAGCATCAGAACCTCTCGAGCTGTGCGAACGGAAGCTTGCCGCCGCTGACCTTCATGCGGCCGTACTCGGCGCAGCGGTGCAGCGTCGGGATCGCCTTGTCGGGGTTGAGGATTCCGGCCGGATCGAAGGCGCGCTTCACCGCGTGGAACATCGCGCGCTCGGCGTCGGTGAACTGCGAGCACATCTGGCTGATCTTCTCCACGCCGACGCCGTGCTCGCCGGTGATGGTGCCGCCGAGCGCCACCGACAGCTCGAGGATCTCGACGCCGAAGTCCTCGGCGCGCTTCACTTCCTCGGGGTCGTTGTCGTTGAACAGGATCAGCGGGTGCAGGTTGCCGTCGCCGGCGTGGAACACGTTCGGGCAGCGCAGGCCGTACTTGCCTTCCATCTGCTGGATCGCGCGCAGCATCTCGCCTAGCCGCTTGCGCGGGATGGTGCCGTCCATGCAGTAGTAGGCGGGCGAGACACGGCCGGCGGCGGGAAAGGCGTTCTTGCGCCCCTTCCAGAACTTCAGCCGCTCGGCCTCGGAGTTGGACACGGCGATGCGCTTCGCTCCCGCCCGGTTCAGCACTTCGCTCAGGCGGGCGATCTCCTCCTCCACCTCGGCCGGCGTGCCGTCGGACTCGACCAGCAGGATCGACGCTGCGTCCAGGTCGTAACCGGCCTTGACGAACGGCTCGACCATTCGCGTCGCCGCCTGGTCCATCATCTCCAGTCCGGCCGGGATGATGCCGGCGGCGATGATCGCCGCCACCGCCTCGCCGGCCACGACGACGTCGTCGAAGCTGGCCATGACGCAGCGGGCCAGCGCCGGCTTCGGCACCAGCTTGACCGTCACCTCGGTGACGACCAGGAGCATGCCCTCGGAGCCGATCACCAGCGATAGCAGGTCGAGCCCCGGCACGTCGGGCGCGGTGGAGCCGAACTCGACCCGGTCGCCATCACTGGTCACGCCGCGCACCGCCAGCACGTTGTGGAAAGTCAGGCCGTACTTCAGGCAGTGCACGCCGCCGGAGTTCTCGGCCACGTTGCCGGCGATGGTGCAGGCGATCTGGCTCGACGGATCGGGCGCGTAGTACAGCCCGTGCGGGGCGGCCGCCTCGGTGATGGCGAGGTTGCGCACGCCGGGCTCGACCACCGCGGTGCGCGCGAAGGCATCGAGGCGGACGATGCGGTTCAGCTTCGCGGTGGACAGCAGCACGCCACCGGCGTGCGGAAGCGCGCCGCCCGACAGCCCGGTGCCGGCGCCCCGAGGCACGATCGGCACGCCCATGTCGCGGCAGATCTTCACGATGTCGACGACCTGCGCCTCTGACTCCGGCAGCACCGCCGCCAGCGGCAGCTGCCGGTACAGCGTCAGCCCGTCGCACTCATAGGGTCGCGTGTCTTCCTCGCGGAACAGCACGCAGTGCTCCGGCAGCATGGTGCGCAGCCGCGCCACCACGTCGCGCTGCCGCTGGGGATCGACCGGTCCTTCGCCGTCGAGTGGCAGGCGGCCGTAGGGGTTGGCGTGTTCGGCGGGAGCGTTCATAGCGGCCAGCTTAAACGCAGGCCGGCGCGGCGGGGTGACTCCCGTGCGGTGGTCTTTGACGCAGGCTAGGGCATGGCGTCATCGAGCGGCTAGGATCGAGCCATGAAGATCACCCACCTGCTCGTTGCCATCGCCGCGTGCTCCGCCCTGCCGGCGCTGGCGCAGGACGCCGCGCGCGGAGCGCGGCTTTATGCGGACACCGCGAAGCTGACCGGCAAGCCGGTGGCGACCTGCGTCGCCTGCCATGCCGACATCGGCACGCTGCGCGAAGTGCTGCGCAACCGCCGCGGCCAGTGCGACGACGCCGCGGTGCTGGCGCGCTGGCTCGACGCGGTGATCTCCGGCGCGCAGCCGGGCGCAGCCAATGCCAAGGCGCAGTACCGCGGCGTGCTCAAGCCGAAGGACCTGCGCGACCTGGCCGCCTACATCGCCTGCACCAAGCAGGCGCGACTGAGCGCCACCGAGCTGGCGGCAACGTCGCCGCGCTAGGCAGCGCGGTTCGAGCCGCGGGCGCAGGGCCGGCGGCCACCGCTCTTCGGGCGGCCGCGGCGGCGAACGTCGAGGAGTCTTGCCGCGCTTCTCAACATGTCGACTTTCCGCCCAGACCAAGTATGGTTGCCGATGGATCCGTCGGCCGTAGCGAGCGACGCAATCACAGAAGGAGGCTTGCAGTGGACGTGTTGAAGCGGCTGTGGCGCCACTGGCTGCTCGGTTCGGCGTGGCTCGTGTTGGCCGGCTGTGCGACATGGCCCGGGACCGACCCGCTGCAGGTCAGCCTGGCCGGTGTCGAGTCGCTGCCGGGCGAGGGCCTTGAAATGCGTATGGCTGTGAAGCTGCGCATACAGAATCCGAACGATGCGCCGGTGAACTACGACGGCGTGGCACTGACCCTCGAGTTGCGCGGCCTCGACTTCGCCAGCGGCGTCAGCGACGTGCAGGGCAGCGTGCCGCGCTTCGGCGAGGCGGTGCTCGTCGTGCCGGTCACGGTGTCGGCCTTCGCGATGGCCAAGCAGGTCTATACGTTCGCGATGGGCGACCGCTCGAAAGTCACCTACGTCGCGCGTGGCAAGCTCGCGGGCAGCGGCTTCGGTGGCGTGCGCTTCGAATCGAAGGGTGAGTTCGAGCTGCCGGCCGGCCTGGCGGCAACTCCGGCGGCACCGGCGCCGAATTGACGGTCTGCCGAGCCAATCCGCGCAATTGACGCCCTCGGGGTGGCGGCAAACACTGCGCTGAAGCGCGCCGCTGCTGTTTCCTCGCCTTGCCCACAGCGGGCCCTTGGATCATGCGGCGAACAAGAGGCGAAGGAGACAGCAATGAATGAGTTTCAGGCGAACGACCTGCATGACATCGCTGCGTTGGTGGGCCGCACCCTGCTTGGGCTGGTGTTCATCATCTCCGGCGTCGAAAAGATCGGCGCCTTTGCCGACACGATGGACTTCATGGCCAGCGCGGGCCTGCCCGCCGTCAGGTTGCTGCTGCTTCTGGCGATCCTCGTCGAAATCGGCGGGGGAGGAGCGATCTGTTTCGGCTGGCAGACCCGGCCGGCCGCTTTGGTGGTGCTGCTCTTCACGGCAATCGTGACGATGGTGTTTCACCGCTTCTGGGTCGCGCCACCGGACCTGGCGACGGTGCAGCGGCTCATGTTCATGAAGAACGTGTCGATCATGGGCGGTCTGATATTGCTGTTCGCGTTCGGCCCGGGTTCTCTTGCATACGGCTTCGCGCGAAGGCGAGCGGATTGAGGCGCCGGCGTTGCCGTCGGGTGCCGGCGCGCCGTCATCATTGCCGCCGCAGTCGAGCACTGCCATCGCGGCCGCTGCGGCTCCATTGGCCGCACCATTTCATCCGACCATCGTCGTGCTTGCGAGGCGCGACACGGTGTTAGGCCCGGCAAAGGCCGGCAGCAGGCACGTCGCACGAACGACATGGTCACCAGCCGAACGCACAGGAGATGACGAGATGAAGATCCACGACGTGGCGATCCTGGGTACGGGCTTCGGTGGTCTCGGCATGGCCTTGCGCCTGAGGGAACGGCCCGACACCGACTTCGTGGTCCTCGAGAAGGCCGCCGGCGTCGGCGGCACCTGGCGCGACAACACCTATCCGGGCGCAGCCTGCGACGTTCGATCTCACCTGTACTGGCTGTCGTTCACCGAGCCGCCGGAGTGGAGCAGAACCTACGGCGAGCAGGCGGAGATCCTGCGCAACATCGAGCGGCTGGTCGAGGCAAGCGGCCTCGCCTCCCGCATCCGCTTCAATACCGAGGTGATCGACGCGACCTGGGACGATGATCGGCTGCTGTGGCGCATCCGCACGTCGACCGACGAGATCATCGCGGCGCGCCACTTCGTCGCCGCCTGGGGGCAGCTGAACCGGCCGAGCTTCGCCGGCATCGAGGGCCGCGACAGGTTCCGGGGCCCGCTGTTCCACTCGGCGCGCTGGCAGCACGACGTGCCGCTCGAGGGCAGGCGGGTCGCCTGCATCGGCGTCGGCCCGAGCGCCGCGCAGTTCATTCCCGAGGTCGCCAGGCAGGCCGGCCACCTGACGGTGTTCCAGCGCACGCCGAACTACGTGGTGCCGCGGCTCGACCGGCCCTACACCGCCGACGAGCAGCGAGTCTTCCGTGCCATGCCCTTCCAGCGCGACGCCAGCCGCCAGGCGATCTATGCGGAACACGAGAGCTGGCACGAGGCCATGCGCCTGGGTACACCGGTGGCAGCCGGGTTCACGGCGATGGCGCGCGCGCAACTGGAGTCGCAGGTGTCCGACCCGGCACTGCGCGAGAAGCTCTGGCCCGACTACCCGATCGGCTGCAAGCGCATCATGGTCACGGACGACTTCTATCCGGCCCTGGTGCGTCCGAACGTGACCCTGGTGACGAGCGGCATCGTCGGCATCGAGCCCGCGGGCATCCGGACCAGGGACGGCACGCTGCACGAGGTCGATGTCGTTATCTTCGGCACCGGCTTCGAGACCGAGACCCAGCTTGGCGTGGCAGACATCAAGGGCCACGGCGGCAAGTCGCTGCGCCGGGCCTGGAAGCCCGTGCCCGAGGCGTACCTCGGCATCAACGTCAGCGGCTTCCCGAATCTGTACATCCTGTACGGGCCGAACACCAATCTCGGCCACAGCTCGATCATCCTGATGATGGAGTGCCAGATCGACTACACGCTGCGCGCGATCCAGGCCGCCAGCGCGCACGGCGCGCAGGCGCTCGACGTGAAGGCAACGGTGATGGCCGACTTCAACCGTTGGCTGCAGGAGGAGCTTGCCGGTTCGTCCTGGGCGGGCTCCTGCTCCAGCTGGTACAAGCACGCTGGCGGCCGCATCAGCAACAACTGGCCCGGCAGCGTCGAGGACTACAGGAAGCGCACCGCGGTGTTCGACATCGCCGAGTACGAGCAGATCCGTCTGGCCGAACCGGCCAGCGCGTGAGGCGGGTCCGCCTCGACCTCACGCAACGAAACGACAGGCCCGGCCGAGGGTGCCGGTCAGCCGGCGACTTCCTGCCGCGCGCGCAGCAGCGCGTCGCGGATCACGCCGATGTCGCCGACCTGGTTGGCCAGCAGCAGCACCAGCTTGGCATTGAGCAGCGCGCTCTGTTCATCGGTCAGGTCGCGGTGCGCGTCGATCAGCAGCTGGTAGAAGTCGTCGCCCGGCGAGAAATCGCGGAAGTAGCGGCGTCCCGGCTCGGTGAAGTTCGGTTCGAGGTTCAGCGGCATCGTTCGGCTCCCGGCGATCTACTCGTTGCAGGTGGCGCGTGCCAGCGCCGCGCGCAGCGCGCCCGGCTCAAACTGCCGCCAGCGTGCCGCGATGTGCTGGTCGGGACGCACCAGCCAGGCGCTGCCGGGCAACGCGTCGAAGCGCTCGAGAAAGCGGCCCCGAACGTCGTGCAGCACCCGGATGCCCGGCCGCGCGCCGGGGGCGGCGGTGACCAGCACCGGTTCGATCGGGATCGGCGTCTTCAGCTCGGCCAGCGCACGCGCGTCGACATCGCCGGCGCGTTCGACATAGACCAGCAACCGGAAGCGTCCGCCGAGCTGATCGAGCAACCAGCCGGGCTGCCCGTCGATCTCGACCGGCGCGTCGTCGAGCGGCGCGCCCGGCACCATGTCGCCGGCGAAGGCGTCGACATCGGGCGTGTTCAGCAGAGACTCGGCGTACACGCTCGGCACCGACAGCCGGCCGGAGTTGACCAGCTTGCGCGCGAAAGCGTGGTGGCCGGCCAGTTGCAGAACCGCGTTGCGGAAGGTGCGGCTGGCGGCGCTCTTCGGCGTGATGAAGTCGGTCGAGCGGGTCGAATTCATGATGTTCTCGTCGGCGGCGAACACGCGCTCGTCCGAGTACGAATCGAGCAGACGGTCCGGCGCCTGCCCGGCCAGCACCAGGGCCAGCTTCCAGGCCAGGTTGTCGGTGTCCTGCACGCCGGAGTTGGCGCCGCGCGCGCCGAACGGCGAGACCTGGTGCGCAGCGTCGCCGACGAACAGCAGCCGGCCGTGGCGGAAGCGCTGCATGCGCCGGCACTGGAAGGTGTAGACGCTGACCCATTCGAGTTCGAAGGGGCGTTCCTCGCCGAGCATCGCCTTGATGCGCGGCACGACCCGTTCGGGCTTCTTCTCTTCCTCCGGGTCGGCATCCCAGCCGAGCTGGAAGTCGATCCGCCAGACGTTGTCGGCCTGTTTGTGCAGCAGCACCGACTGGTTGCGATGAAACGGCGGGTCGAACCAGAACCAGCGTTCGGCCGGGAAGTCGGCCTGCATCACCACGTCGGCGATCAGGAAGCGGTCGGTGAAGATCTTGCCTTCGACGTCTAGCCCCAGCATGTGGCGGATCGGGCTGCGCGCGCCGTCGGCGACGATCACCCAGTCGCAGTCGATGGCGTAGCGTCCGTCCGGCGTTTCCACCTCGAGCGCCACGTCGCGCGCCGTGCCCTGCACGCCGACGACCTTGTTCTTCCAGCGGATCTCCACACCGGCCGCCTTGCAGCGCTCGACCAGCATTTCCTCGAGGTAGTACTGCTGCAGGTTGATCATGCCCGGCCGCTTGTGGTCGGGCTGCGGGCGCAGGTTGAAGCGGTAGACCTCGTGCTCGCCGAAGAAGGTGCGGCCGACGTCCCAGCTGACGCCCTTGCTGCACACCGCGTCGCCGATGCCGAGGCGGTCGAAGATCTCCAGCGCGCGCTTGGCGTAGCAGACACCGCGCGAGCCGATCGACACCGTGTCGTCGTCGTCGAGCACGAGCACCGGCACGCCGTGAAGGCGCAGGTCGATCGCGGCCGCCATGCCCACCGGCCCGGCGCCGACGACGATCACCGGCCGCCGGCTCGACGCCGCGCTGTCCAGTTCCGACGGACGCCGGTACTCGTACTTCGGGTAGCGATAGGTCTTCAGCATCGGTCGTCGCCGCCTGTGTCAGGTCTTCCTCAATGCGATCTTCGGCACCACGTCTTCGGCTACCTTGATCCGCGGCCGGCCGGGCTCGGCGGCAGCGAGCGGCGCCACCTCGCGCATCGTCTTCATGCTGCGCACCGCCAGTTCCTGGTAGGTGCGGGTGCCGCTGCCCTTCCAGGCGATCTCCTCGTCGGTCAGCGGCCGCAGCACCTTGGCCGGCACGCCGGCGGCCAGTGACCTTGGTGCGATCACCATGCCGGCCTTGACGAAGGCGCAGGCGGCGACGATCGACGATTCGCCGACCACCGCCTCGTCCATCACCACCGCGTTCATGCCGACCATCGCGTTGCGCTTGACGATCGCCCCGTGCAGGACCGCGCCGTGGCCGACGTGGCCGTCGACCTCGACCACCGTGTCGGTGCCGGGAAAGCCGTGCATCACGCAGGTGTCCTGCACGTTGGCTCCTTCCTCGAGGATGATGCGGCCGTAGTCGCCGCGCAGGCTGGCCAGCGGGCCGACGTAGCAGCGGGGACCGACGATCACGTCGCCGATCAGCACCGCGCTCGGATGCACGAAGGCGGTCGGATGGACGACCGGCGTCAGCCCGTCGATCTCGTAGCAGGGCATTGGCGATTACTCAGTGGCAGAGTTTCGTCGTCCCGGCGAAGGCCGGGACCCAAGTGGTCGGCGCGCAAACTGGGCCCCGGCCTCCGCCGGGGCGACAAGCGAGGCGATCGCCCGCCTCACACATGCTGCCGCCGCTGGATCACGCGGAAGCGGCTGGCGACGAAGGCCGAGTCGGTGTAGCTGGCGTTGGCGGCCGGGTTGGCGCCGGTGCCGTGGTAGTCGGAAAACCCCGCCGACTGGTTGACGAACACGCCGCTGGCGAGGTTGATCGACAGCGCCACGCCGGCGCGCTGTGTGGCCGCGGTCATCTCGTCGATGAACGAGGCCTTGGTCGAGTACATGCCGACCGTCAGCGCGCCGTGCTCGCGCACGATCCGCTCCGACAGTGCGGCCAGCGCGTCCGGCCCGCCCGGCACCGCCACCACGGTGCTGATCGGGCCGAAGCGCTCCTGCATGTAGGCCGCCTCGTTGGCGGCGTCGGCCTTCAGCACGAGCGGGGTGTGAATCTCGGCGTTCGGATATTCGGGGTGCGTCAGCTTCTTCGACGCCAGTACGACCGTGGCCGCCCGCGGCGCCGCCGCGATGCGCGCCAGCGTGTCCGGGGACTGGATCGCGCCGAGCACGGCGGTGGCGGTGGCCGGATCGGCGAGGAACCTGTCGATCGAACTGCCTAAGTCGGCGGCCACCTCGTCGAACGACCTGTGGCCCTGGTCGGTGTCGATACCGCTGGCCGGCACCAGCAGCGCCTTGGTGGTCGTGCACATCTGGCCGGAGTACAGGCTGAGCGTGAACGCCAGATTGCGCAGCATGCCCTTGTAGTTGTCGGTCGACTCGATCACCATGTTGTTGACGCCGGCGAGTTCTGCATAGACCTGGCGGCCAGCGGCGTGCTCCAGCAGCCAGCGGCCGAAGGTCGAGCCGCCGGTGTAGTCGATCGAGGCGATGCGCGGATCGGTCGCCAGCTTCTGCGTCGTCTCCGCCTTGTCGACCACCGCGAGCGTGACCAGGTTCGGATCGATGCCGTTCTCGCGCAGCACTTCGCGCGCGATGCGCACGCTGATCGCCGCCGGCAGCACGCTCCACGGGTGCGGCTTGACGATCACCGCATTGCCGGTGGCCAGCGCGGCGAACAGGCCGGGGTAGGTGTTCCAGGTCGGGAAGGTCGAGCAGCCGATCACCAGCGCCGGGCCGCGGCCGACCACCTCGAATTGCTTCTTCATCGCGAGCGGCGGGTTCTTGCCCTGCGGCTTTTCCCAATGCGCCTCGCGCGGCACGAAGTTCATCTCGCGGTACGCATAAGCCACCGCTTCGAGGCCGCGGTCCTGCGCGTGCGGCCCACCGGCCTGGAATGCCATGCCGAAGCCCTGGCCGGTCGTGTACATGACCGCCCAGGCGATCTCGAAACTGGCCTTGTTCAGGCGGTCGAGGATCTCCAGGCACACGCCGGTGCGGCCGTCGACGCCAAGCTTCTGCCACGCCGGCATCGCTGCCGCAGCGGCGGCGAGCAGCGCCTCGGCGTCGCAAACCGCGTACTGCACGGCGAGCTTCAGGCCGTAGGGCGAGCGGTCGCTGGCCAGCCAGCCGGTGACGCCGGGCTGGCCGAGGTCGAAGCGCTGGTCGAACATCGCCGCGACCGCCTGCTTGCCGGCTTCGTTGGCGCCTTCGCCGTAGATCTTCGGGCTGGCCTGTTCGGGATACGGTGTCCAGTAGCCGCGGGTGGCGATCGCCTTGAGCGCGCCGTCGAGCGTGGCGCGGTGCCGTTCGAGCAGGGGATGCGTCATGTCGATCCTCGTGGATGTTGCGGTGCATGTGCGGCACACACCGATGGCGCCGTCGAGCAATCATGCCTCGCGGCGCCGGAGTTGTTGTCAGACGGGAAGTTTGGAAGCTACTATTGATTGACCGACCGGTCAACGAATGCGGCACGCGATCAGGGCGCGTGGTTGCAGCGACAGCCAAGGCAGGCCGGCGGCAGGAGACATCATCCATGGCACAGGAGTTCGAGACCGTCCGCCTCGAAGTGGCGGACGGCGTGGCCACGCTGACGCTGGCCCGGCCGGACCGGCTGAACAGCTTCACCGTGCAGATGCACGGCGAGGTGCACGACGCGCTGAATGCGGTGCGCGCCAGCACGTCGGTGCGCTGCCTGGTGCTGACCGGCGCCGGCCGCGGCTTCTGCGCCGGGCAGGACCTCAACGATCGCGCGGTCGACCCCGGCGCGGTGGCGGTCGATCTCGGCGAGTCGATCGAGCATTACTACAAGCCGCTGGTGCTGACGCTGCGCACGCTCGAGATGCCGACCATCGCCGCGGTCAATGGCGTCGCCGCCGGCGCGGGCGCCAACATCGCGCTGGCCTGCGACCTCGTGTTTGCCGCGCGCTCGGCGAGTTTCATCCAGTCGTTCTCGAAGATCGGCCTGGTGCCCGACTGCGGCGGCACCTGGTGGCTGCCGCGGCTGCTCGGCCCGGCGCGCGCGATGGGGCTGGCGCTGACGGCGGAGAAGCTCGGTGCCGAGCAGGCGGAGCAGTGGGGCCTGATCTGGAAATGCGTCGATGACGATGCGCTGCTGCCGACGGTGACGGCGCTGGCGCGGCAACTGGCGGCCGGGCCGACGCGCGGCTACGTGCGCACGCGGCAGGCGATCGAGGCTTCGGCAACGGTGACGCTCGGCGCCAGCCTCGACCTCGAGCGCGATTTCCAGCGCGAACTCGGCCATGGCGCCGACTACCGCGAGGGCGTGGCGGCCTTCATGGCCAAGCGCACGCCGCAGTTCAAGGGGCACTGAACGATGGCCGCGCTCGCGAAAGATGCAGTGATCGGCGTGATCGGCGCCGGCGTGATGGGCGCCGGCATCGCGCAGGTCGCCGCCGCCGCCGGGCACGAGGTGCTGCTGATCGACGCGCAGGCCGAGGCGATCGTGCGCGCGCGGGCGGACATCGACAAGGACCTGCAGGTGCAGGTGCGCAAGGGCCGGCTATCGGCGGAGGCGGCGGCGGCGACGCTGGCGCGGATCACGCCGGCCGACTGGGATGGCCTCGGCCGCTGCGCGCTGGTGATCGAGGCGATCGCCGAGGACCTGGAGGCCAAGCGCACCCTGGTGGCCCGGCTGCAGCAGGGGGTGTCGGCCGAGTGCATCATCGCCACCAACACCTCGTCGCTGTCGATTACGGCCATCGCCGCCGGCAGCACGCATCCGGGGCGCGTGGTCGGCATGCACTTCTTCAACCCGCCGGCGCGAATGAAGCTGGTCGAGGTGGTCAGCGGCGTGGACACCTCGGCGGCAGCCGCGCGCACCGTGTTCGACACGGCCGAAGCCTGGGGCAAGAAGGCGGCCACCGCCAAGTCGACACCGGGCTTCATCGTCAACCGCATCGCGCGGCCGTTCTACGGCGAGGCCTGGATGGTGCTGGCGGAGAACGCCGCCTCGCCGGCCACGCTCGACGCGATCGTGCGCGACTGCGGCGGCTTCCCGATGGGGCCGTTCGAGCTGATGGACCTGATCGGCCACGACGTCAACCTGAAGGTGACGCAGTCGGTGTTCGAGGCGACCTTCTTCGACCGCCGCTACGCGCCGTCGCTGGCGCAGCAGGAACTGGTGCGCGCCGGCCGGCTCGGCCGCAAGAGCGGCCACGGCATCTACGACTTCCGCGACGGCGCACCGAAGGCGCAGCCGGCGGTCGAGGCGGGCTCGGAGCCGGTCAGGCGCGTGGTCGCGGTGGGCTCGCTCGGCATCGCCACGCCGATCATCACGAGACTCGAAGGCGCCGGCATCGACGTCGTGCGGGTGCAGGGCACCGGCACTGCCGCGACGGCGGGCTGGCTGGAGATCGGCGCCGCGCGGCTGATGCTCACCGACGGCCGCCCGGCCACCCGCCGCGCCGCCGAGGAAGGCCACGAGCACCTGATCCTGTTCGATCTCGCGCTCGACTACGCCGGCACGCCGCGGCTCGGGCTGGCGCCGGCCGACCAGTGCGGCGAGGCGGCGTTGCGCACCGTCTGCGCGACGCTTTCCAAGGGCGGCTTCGCCTGCTCGCGCATGGACGACGTCGCCGGGATGATCGTGCTGCGCATCATCGCGATGCTGGTCAACGAGGCGGCCGACGCAGTCGCCTACGGCATCTGCACCGCCGACGCGATCGACGACGCGATGCGCTACGGGGTCAACTACCCTCGCGGGCCGATGGCCTGGGCCGAGAGCGTCGGCCTGGACTTCTTCGCCCGCGTGCTGGCCAACCTGCGCGAGCACTATGGCGGCGAGCGCTATCGCACCTCGGTGCTGATCCAGCGCCGCGGCTGGACCCGCAGCGGTTTCCGCGAGTAGGACGATGAGCGAATCGCATCACCACAGGCCGGACCCGCAGACCGTCGCGGAGAGGGTGCGCGACAAGGTCTGGGCCAACGACGCCGTGTCGCAGGGGCTCGGCATGCACATCGACGTCATCGGGCCGGGCTATGCACGGGTGTCGATGACGGTGCGGCCCGACATGGTCAACGGCTTCGGTCTGTGCCACGGCGGCGTCATCACGACGCTGGCCGACACGGCGTTCGCCTTTGCCTGCAACAGCCACAACGAGCTGACGCTGGCCTCGGGCATCTTCATCGAGATCCTGAACCCGGGCCAGGTCGGCGACCGCCTGGTCGCCGAGGCGCGCGAGGTCGTGATCAACGGCCGCCTCGGCCTGTACGACATCTGCGTCACCAACCAGCACGGCAAGCAGGTGGCGCAGATGCGCGGCCGCTCGCACACCATGAAGGGCAAGCACATCGTCGAGTTCTGACGAAGGGACACCCATGACTGCCAAAGCACCTGCCCCCGGAGAACTGGAGCCGATCGAGCGTGCCAGTCAGGACGAACTGCGCGCGCTGCAGCTCGAGCGGCTCAAGTGGTCGCTGGCGCACGCCTACGAGAACGTGCCGCACTACCGGCGCAAGTTCGACGCCGCCGGGGTGAAGCCGGCCGACCTGAAGTCGCTGGCGGACCTGGCGAAGTTTCCCTTTTCGACCAAGGCCGACCTGCGCGAGAACTATCCGTTCGGGCTGTTCGCCGTGCCGCGCGAGAAGGTGGTGCGCATCCACGCCTCCAGCGGCACGACCGGCAAGCCGACGGTGGTCGGCTACACCGCCAAGGACATCGACACCTGGGCGACGGTGATGGCGCGCTCGATCCGCGCCGCCGGCGGCCGGCCCGGCGACATGGTGCACGTCGCCTACGGCTACGGCCTGTTCACCGGCGGCCTGGGCGCGCACTACGGCGCGGAGAAGCTCGGTTGCACGGTGATCCCGATGTCGGGCGGCATGACCGAGCGGCAGGTGCAGCTGATCCAGGACTTCGAGCCGCGCGTGATCATGGTCACGCCGTCGTACATGCTGGCGATCACGGAGGAGATGGAGAAGCAGGGCGTCGACCCGAAGTCGACGTCACTCGCGATCGGCATCTTCGGTGCCGAGCCGTGGACGCCGGCGATGCGGCAGGCGATCGAGGGCAAAACGCAGATGGACGCCATCGACATCTACGGCCTGTCCGAGATCATCGGCCCGGGGGTGGCGCAGGAGTGCATCGAGACCAAGGACGGGCTGACGGTGTGGGAAGACCACTTCTACCCGGAGATCGTCGATCCCGGCACCGGCGCGGTGCTGCCCGACGGCGAGAAGGGCGAGCTGGTGTTCACCACGCTGACCAAGGAAGCGCTGCCGATGATCCGCTACCGGACGCGCGACCTGACCCGGCTCCTGCCGCCGACCGCACGCTCGATGCGGCGAATGGAGAAGATCACCGGCCGCTCGGACGACATGCTGATCATCCGCGGCGTGAATCTCTTCCCCACCCAGGTCGAGGAACTGATCCTGAAGCAGCCGGAACTGACGCCGTACTACATGCTCGAGGTGACGCGGCCGGAGAACCTCGACGAACTGACGGTGCACGTCGAGATGGGTCCGGACCTCGCCTACGGTGCGCAGGAGGCGCGCCACGCGGCGGCGCGCAAGCTGGAACACAACATCAAGGCCTACATCGGCGTCACCTCCACCGTGCGGCTGGCGCTGCCCGGCGGGGTCGAGCGCTCGGTCGGCAAGGCAAAACGCATCATGGACAAGCGACCGAAATAGCCACGAGGACCGAAGCATGTACACGCAATCGATCGACATTCCGCAAGGACCGAAGGACGAGGCGCCGCGCGGCCCGCGTTCGCTGAAGGACGCCGAGTACGAGGCGGAGTTCGACGCACGGGTCGCGCGCGGCGAGTTCATCGAGCCGAAGGACTGGATGCCCGACGGCTACCGCGGGACGCTGGTGCGGCAGATCAGCCAGCACGCGCACTCGGAGATTGTCGGCATGCTGCCGGAGGGTAACTGGATCACGCGCGCGCCGACGCTCAAGCGCAAGGCGATCCTGCTGGCCAAGGTGCAGGACGAGGGCGGCCACGGCATGTACCTGTACGCCGCCGCGGAGACGCTGGGTGTGTCGCGTGACGACCTCGTCGACGCGCTGCACTCGGGCAAGGCCAAGTACTCGTCGATCTTCAACTACCCGACGCTCGCCTGGGCGGATATCGGCGTGATCGGCTGGCTGGTCGACGGCGCGGCGATCATGAACCAGATCCCGCTCTGCCGCTGCTCGTACGGCCCTTATGCGCGGGCAATGATCCGCATCTGCAAGGAGGAGTCGTTCCACCAGCGCCAGGGTTACGACCTGCTGCTGACGATGATGAAGGGCACCGCCGAGCAGCGCGAGATGGTGCAGGACGCCGTGAACCGCTGGTGGTGGCCGGCGCTGATGATGTTCGGCCCGCATGACTCCGAGTCCACCCACTCCGGCGACTCGATCAAGTGGGGCATCAAGCGGATCAGCAACGACGACCTGCGGCAGAAGTTCGTCGACGCGACGGTGCCGCAGGCGAAGGTGCTCGGCGTGACGCTGCCCGACCCGATGCTTTCGTGGAACGAGGCGCGCGGCCACTGGGACTTCGGGCCGATCGACTGGCAGGAGTTCTGGAACGTCGTCAACGGACACGGCCAGTGCAATCGCGACCGGCTCGCCGATCGGGTCAAGGCCTGGGACGACGGCGCCTGGGTGCGCGAGGCGGCGCTGGCGCACGCCGACAAGCAGCGCCACCGCGACCGGCTGGCGGCTTGAATTTCCCCTCTCCTCTCGCGGGAGAGGGGCAGGGGATAAGGGGAGAACGTATGGAACGCAAGGAATGGCCGCTGTGGGAAGTGTTCATCCGCAGCAAGGGCGGGCTGGACCACAAGCACTGCGGCAGCGTGCACGCGCCGGACGCGAAGATGGCGCTTTCCAGCGCGCGCGACGTCTACACGCGGCGCATGGAGGGGGTGAGCATCTGGGTGGTGCGCGCCGACCAGATCCACGCCTCCGATCCCGACGCCAAGCCGGAGATGTTCGATCCGGCCGAGGACAAGATCTACCGGCACCCGACGTTCTATACGTTGCCGGATGAAGTGAACCATATGTGACGGCGCTGTCGATGACGACGACCGCAACGGCCGCAGACGCCGCCCATCTCGACTACGTGCTGCGCATCGCCGACAGCGCGCTGATCCTCGGCCAGCGGCTCGCCGAGTGGTGCGGCCACGGGCCGGTGATCGAGGAGGACATCGCGCTCACCAACACCGCGCTCGACCTGATCGGCCAGGCGCGGCTGCTGCTGACGCACGCCGGCCACCTCGAAGGCAAGGGCCGCGGCGAGGACGCGCTCGCCTTCCTGCGCGCCGAGCCGGAGTACAGAAGCCTGACGATCTGCGAGCTGCCGAACGAGGACTTCGGCCGCACGTGCCTGCGCAACTGCCTGTTCGCCGCCTTCCAGATGCAGCTGTGGCAGGCGCTGGCAAGCTCCAGCGACGCGCAACTGGCGGCGATCGCCGGCAAGAGCATCAAGGAGGCGCGCTACCACCTGCAGCACGCCTCCGACTGGACCGTGCGGCTCGGCGACGGTACCGAGGAGTCGCACGGACGGATGCAGCGCGCCCTCGACTACCTGTGGCCGTACACGGCCGAGTTCTTCTCGCCCACAGCGACCGACCAGCAGGCCGAGGCCGCCGGCATCGGCCCGGCGGGGTCGTCGCTCGCCGCCGCATGGGAGGAATCGGTCGTGCCGGTGCTGGAAGTGGCGACGCTGAAGGTGCCGGCGCGAACGCCGTTCCTGTCGCGCGGCAAGGAGGGGCGGCACAGCGAGCACATGGGCCACCTGCTGGCCGAGATGCAGTACCTGCAGCGCGCCCATCCGGGCGGCACCTGGTAGCCCCAGATGCTGACTGCTGAGCAGGCCTGGGACGTGCTGGCGCGCGTTGCCGACCCGGAGATCCCGGTGATCTCGGTGACCGAGCTGGGCATCGTGCGCGAGGTGCGTGCCGAGTCCGAAGCGGTCGAGGTGGTGGTCACGCCGACCTACTCGGGCTGCCCGGCCACCGAAGCGATCGAGCGCTCGATCGTCGACGCGCTGCGCGAGGCGGGCGCAGCCGACGTGCGCGTTCAAACCAGGCTCGCGCCCGCGTGGACCACCGACTGGATCGCGCCCGAGGCGAAGGAGAAGCTGCGCCGCTACGGCATCGCGCCGCCCGGTGCGGTGGCCGATGCGCGCGCCTTGCAGCCGATTGGCTTCGTGCCGCGCGTCGACTGCCCGCTGTGCGGCAGCCGCAACACCGAGCGCCTGTCGGCGTTTGGCGCGACCGCCTGCAAGGCGCTGTACCGCTGCCGCGACTGCCGCGAGCCGTTCGAACACTTCAAGCCGATCTAGCGACCGATTCGATCATGACGCCGAGGTTCCACAGTCTGCGCATCAAAGAGGTCCGGCGCGAAACGCCGGAATGCGTGAGCCTCGTCTTCGACGTGCCGGCCGAGCTCGCCCCCGAGTACCGCTTCGTGCAGGGTCAGCACCTGAACCTGCGCGCGCAGTTCGGAGCCGAGGAGGTGCGCCGCTCGTACTCGATCTGCTCCGGTGTGGACGACGGCGAACTGCGCGTGGCGATCAAGAAAGTGCCGGGTGGCCGCTTCTCGGTGTGGGTCAACGAGTCGCTGAAAGCCGGCGACGCGATCGACGTGATGACGCCCGAGGGCCGCTTCTTCACGACGCTGGACCCTGGCCAGTCGAGGCACTACGTCGCCTTCGCCGCCGGCAGCGGCATCACGCCGGTGCTGTCGCTGATCCGCACCACGCTGGCCCGCGAACCCAGTTCGCGCTTCACGCTGGTCTACGGCAACCGCAGGCTGGCGAGCACAATGTTCCACGAGGCGCTGTGGGAGCTGAAGGACCGCTACATGGCGCGCTTCGCGCTGTACAACGTCTTCTCGCGCGAGGAACAGGAGACGGACCTGTTCAACGGCCGCATCGATGCGGCCAAGGCGCGCGCCTTCCTCGACACGCTTTGCCCGGTCGACGACATCGACGAGGCCTTCGTCTGCGGTCCGGCGTCGATGATCGACGAGGTGGAGGGCGCGCTGCTGGCCGCGGGCATGCCGCGCAGCCATGTGCACGTCGAGCGTTTCGGCGTGCCGGGCGCCGCAGTGGCGCTGCCGGTCGACGACGCCGAGGCGGCCGAGGCGCGGGTGACGCTGGTTGTCGACGGCGTGCGGCGCGAGATCGACTTCCACCGCGGCCAGCATTCGATCCTCGAGGCCGGGCGCGCCGCCGGCATCGACCTGCCGTTCTCGTGCAAGGGTGGCATGTGCAGCACATGCCGCGCCAAGCTGATCGAGGGGGAGGTGAAGATGGCCAAGAACTACGCGCTCGAGCCGCACGAGGTCGCCGCCGGCTTCGTGCTGACCTGCCAGTCGTATCCGCTGACCGGTCGGGTCGTCATTTCCTTCGACGATCGATGAGCAGGACACGGTCCGCTTCGTTCGAGCAGCACCGCGACGCGATCCGCGCCTCGGCGGCGCGGCTGTTCGCGCGGCACGGCTATCCGGTGACGCCGATCGCCGAGCTGGCCCGCTCCTGCGGCATTTCCAAGGCGCTGCTCTATCACTACTACCGCGACAAGGAGCAGCTGCTGTTCGACATCGCCGACCGCTACCTGGACAGCCTGCTGGCGATCGTCGCCGAGGTGGAGGCGCAGCCGCTCGCTCCGCCGGCGCGGCTGCGGCAGCTGATCGAACGCTTCATGGGCGCCTACGAGGATGCCGCCGTCTATCACCGCGTGCTGGTGCAGGACGTCAAGTACCTGAAGGCCGCGCACCGTAACCAGATCAACGCCAAGCAGCGCAGGGTCGTTCAAACCTATGCCGACGCGGTCGCCGCAGCGGCGCCGCAGTTGGCCGGCAGCCCGCTGCTGAAGCCGGTGACGATGACGCTGTTCGGCATGATCAATTGGACTTTCACCTGGCTGAAGGACGCAGGCCCGGTGCATTACGCCGACATGGCGCCGGTGGTGGCCGACCTGTTCCTGCGCGGCGTCGGTGGGGTTCAGCCGATCAGTGATGCCGGCAACGGCCGAGCCGCCGGCCGACGTGCGAGCCGCACCACGAGCCGGCCCCTGCGGCAGGCTGCTTGATGGAGAGATCATGAGCCACGCCTTCATTTGCGACGGAATCCGCACCCCGATCGGTCGCTACGGCGGTGCGCTGGCGGCCGTGCGTACCGACGACCTGGCGGCACTGCCGCTGCGTGCGTTGATGACGCGCAACCCTGCCGTCGACTGGGGGCTGCTGGACGATGTGCTCTACGGCTGCGCCAACCAGGCCGGCGAGGACAACCGCAACGTGGCGCGCATGGCCGCGCTGCTGGCCGGCCTGCCGACGGAGGTGACGGGCGCAACGATCAACCGCCTGTGCGGCTCGAGCCTCGATGCGGTCGGCACGGCGGCGCGTGCGATCTGCGCCGGCGAGGCGGAGCTGCTGATCGCCGGCGGTGTGGAGAGCATGAGCCGGGCGCCCTTCGTGATGCCCAAGGCCGACACCGCCTTCTCGCGCAGCACCGCCGTGTACGACACGACGATCGGCTGGCGCCTCGTCAACCCGGCGATGAAGGCGAAGCACGGCATCGACTCGATGCCCGAGACTGCCGAGAACGTCGCCGCCGAATTCGGCATCGCCCGCGCCGACCAGGACGCGTTCGCGCTGCGCTCGCAGGCGCGCTACGCGGCGGCGAAGGCGCGCGGCTTCTACGCCGGGGAGATCGCGCCGGTGACGGTCCCGGGCAGGAAGGGCGACACGGTGGTGGTCGATGACGAGCACCCGCGTGAAACGACGCTGGAGGCGCTCGGGAAACTGAAGGGCGTGGTCAAGCCCGACGGCTCGGTCACCCCGGGCAATGCGTCGGGGGTGAACGACGGCGCGGCGGCGCTGCTGCTGGCCAGCGAAGGTGCGGCGAAGAGATTCGGGTTGACACCGCGCGCCCGCGTCCTCGGCATGGCCGTGGCCGGCGTGCCGCCGCGGATCATGGGCATCGGGCCGGCGCCGGCGACCAAGAAGCTGCTGGCGCGGCACGGCCTGTCGATCGGCAAGGTCGACGTGATCGAACTGAACGAGGCCTTTGCGGCGCAGGCGCTGGCGGTCACGCGACAACTCGGCCTGGCCGACGATGCAGCGCACGTGAACCCGAACGGGGGCGCCATCGCCATCGGCCATCCGCTCGGCGCCTCGGGGGCGCGGCTGGCGCTGACGCTGGTGCGGCAACTGCATGCCAGCGGCGGCCGCTACGGCTTGGCGACGATGTGCATCGGGGTCGGGCAGGGGATTGCCCTGCTTGTCGAACGGATCTGAATTTCTTCTGATATAGCAAGGTTTTTGCGACAAGTTCTGGTTTGATGTTGTTCTTGCAGTGCCTGGCCGCGGGGTGAAGTCGGCGCCCTGAGATTACGGTTCCCCTTTTCCGACGATTTGAAGAGCAGGAGGAGACCCAATGAAACTGACATTGAAACTGCTGGCGGCGCTGATTGCGCCGGCGCTGGCGCTTGCCAGTGCGCAGGTGGCGGCGCAGGACATCAAGGTCGGCGTGACGCTGTCGGCCACCGGCCCGGCGGCCTCGCTCGGCATTCCCGAGCGCAACACCTTCGCCCTGATGCCGCAGACCATCGGCGGGCGCAAGGTGCAGTACTTCATCCTCGACGACGCCTCCGACACGACCAGCGCGGTGAAGAACACCCGCAAGCTGATCGGCGAGGACAAGGTCGACGTGGTGGTCGGCTCCACCGTGACGCCGAACTCGCTGGCGATGATCGACATCGCCGCCGAGACCGAGACTCCGATGATCTCGATGGCGGCCTCCAGCCGCATCGTCGAGCCGGTCGATGCCAAGAAGCGCTGGGTGTTCAAGACGCCGCAGAACGACCAGCAGATGGCGGTGGTGATCGTCAGCGACATGCTGGCCAAGGGGATCAAGACGGTCGGCTACATCGGTTTCGCCGACGCCTACGGCGAAGGCTGGTGGAACGAGTTCTCGAAGATCGCCGAGGCGCGCGGCCTGAAAGTCCTCGCCAACGAGCGCTTCCAGCGCACCGACACGTCGGTGACCGGCCAGGTGCTGAAGATCGTCTCGGCGAAGCCGGACGCGGTGCTGATCGGGGGCTCGGGCACGCCGGCGGCGCTGCCGCAGAAGACGCTGAAGGAGCGTGGCTACGGCGGCACCATCTACCAGACGCACGGCGTGGCCAACCGCGACTTCCTGCGCGTCTGCGGCAAGGACTGCGAAGGCACGTGGCTGCCGGCCGGCCCGGTGCTGGTCGCCGACCAGTTGCCGAACGACCACCCGGTGAAGAAGTCGGCGCTGGCCTACGTCGAGGCGTACGAGAAGGCGCACGGCAAGAGCAGCGTGTCGACCTTCGGCGCCCATGCCTGGGATGCCGGCATCCTGCTGCAAGCTGCCATCCCGGTGGCGCTGAAGAAGGCGCAACCCGGCACCAAGGAGTTCCGCGCCGCGCTGCGCGATGCGCTCGAGGGCGTGAAGAACGCCGCCGGCGCGCACGGCATCTTCAACATGAGCCCGACCGACCACCTCGGGCTGGACCAGCGCGCGGCGGTGATGGTGCAGATCGTCAACGGCGATTGGAAACTGGTGAAGTAACCTCGTGATCCGTGATCGGTTGTGGGGCGGGCGCCCCGCAGCCGATTGCGTGTGACGAGGTGCGTCGAACCGATCACGGTCGACCGATCGCGCATCACGCTCACCCGATGGATTTCCAGATCGCCCTGATTCTCGGCCAGGATGGCGTCACCAACGGCGCCATCTATGCGCTGCTGGCGCTCGCGCTGGTACTGGCCTTCGCCGTGACGCGGGTGATCTTCATTCCGCAGGGCGAGTTCGTTGCTTACGGCGCGCTGACGCTGGTGGCACTGCAGGCGGGCAAGCTGCCCGGCACGCTGTGGCTGTTGCTGGCGTGCGGTGTGCTGGTGGCGCTGGTCGATGGCATCGCGGCGCTGCGCGCGCGCGCCTGGCAGCGACTTGTCCCGATCGCCGGCTGGAACCTGGCGCTGCCGCTCGCCTTGGGGGGTCTGCTGATGTCGGTGCCGGTCGCCAGCGTGCCGATGCCGCTGCAGATCGCCCTTGCCCTGGCGGTGGTCGTGCCGCTCGGGCCGATGATCTACCGCCTTGCCTATCAGCCGCTGGCCGAGGCGTCGGTGCTGGTGCTGCTGATCGTATCGGTGGCGGTGCACGTGGTGATGGTCGGGCTCGGCCTGGTCGCCTTCGGCGCCGAGGGCTCGCGCACGCCGCCTTTCACCGACGGTCGCTTCGACCTCGGCGGGCTGACCGTCAGCATGCAGACGCTGTGGGTAATCGGCTGTTCGGCTGCGCTGATCGTCCTGCTGTACCTGCTGTTCGAGCGCACGCTGTACGGCAAGGCGCTGCGCGCCACCGCGGTGAACCGCCAGGGCGCGCGGCTGATGGGCATCCCGACGGCGCTGGCCGGCAAGCTGACGTTCTTCCTGTGCGCGCTGATCGGCGCCTTCTCCGGGGTGCTGATCGCGCCGATCACCACCGTCTACTACGACACCGGCTTCCTGATCGGCCTGAAAGGCTTCGTCGGCGCCATCATCGGCGGGCTGGTCAGCTACCCGGTGGCGGCCGTCGGCGCGGTGCTGGTCGGCCTGCTCGAGTCCTACTCGTCGTTCTGGGCCAGCGCCTACAAGGAAGTGATCGTTTTCACGGTGATCATCCCGGTGCTGCTGTGGCGCTCGCTCACCACGCATCACGTCGAGGAAGAAGAATGACCGCGGTGGCACGATGAGCCCGCGCGTGCTGTTGCTCATCTTCCTGGTCTTGCTCGGGCTGGTGCCGGTCGCCGGCTCCGAGTTCCAGGTCACGCTCGCCAACTACATCGGCCTGTATGCGCTGGTGGCGCTCGGCCTCGTGCTGCTGACCGGCGTCGGCGGCCTGACCTCCTTCGGCCAGGCAGCCTTCGTCGGGCTCGGCGCTTACACCACCGCGGTGCTGACGACGATGCAGGACCTGCCGCCGTGGCTGGCCTGGATCGGCGCCTCGACCTGGTTCGCGCTGGCGGCGGGGCTGTTGCTGACGCTCGTCTTTGCCGTCGTGCTCGGCATGATGACGCTGCGGCTGTCGGGCCACTACCTGCCGCTGGGTACGATCGCCTGGGGCATCAGCCTGTACTTCATGTTCGGCAACATGGAGTTACTCGGCGGCTTCACCGGGCTGCGAGGCATCCCGCCGATCGAGATCTTCGGCCACGAGATCGACAGCGCGCGGCAGATCTTCTACCTGATCTACCTGTTCCTGCTTTCCGGCGTCGTCACCATCGAGAACCTGCTCGACTCGCGCGAGGGACGCGCCATCCGCGCGCTCAAGGGCGGCATGGTGATGGCCGAGTCGATGGGCGTGAACACGGCGGTCTCGCGGATGGTGATCTTCGTGCTGGCGGCGCAGATGGCCTGCGCCTCGGGCTGGCTGTACGCACACATGCAGCGCTTCCTCAACCCGACGCCGTTCTCGCTGCACCAGGGCATCGAGTACCTGTTCATGGCGGTGGTCGGCGGCGCCGGTTACGTGTGGGGCGCGCTCGTCGGCGCCACCGTGATCGCGGTGTCGAAGCAGTGGCTGCAGGACATTCTCACGCGGCTGATCGGCCAGGCCGGTAATTTCGAGATCATCGTCTTCGGCATCGGCATGATCATCGTGCTGCAGCGGGCGCGCGATGGGCTGTGGCCGGTGCTGACGCGCTGGGTGCCGACGCGCACCAAGCCGCGCCGCATCGATCCGGGCGTGCCGGCGCTGGTTCGGCGGCCGCTGCCTGCCGCCGGCGAGACACTGCTTGAAGTGAAGGGAGCCACCAAGCGCTTCGGCGGCCTCGTCGCCGTCAACGAAATGAACCTGAGCGTGAAGGCGGGCGAGATCGTCGCGCTGATCGGGCCCAACGGCGCCGGCAAGAGCACGGTGTTCAACCTGATCTCCGGTGTGCTGCTGCCGACCTCCGGCGAGATCCGCTTCCGCGGACGGCCAATCGCCGGCCAGACGTCGCGCGAGATCTCGCGACTCGGCATGAGCCGCACGTTCCAGCACGTCAAGCTGCTGCCGGCGATGACCGTGATCGACAACGTCGCCATCGGTGCACACCGGCGCGAGTATCCGGGCCTGTTCACCGGCGTTCTGACCGGCGCCTGGCGGCTCGACCGCCGCCAGGAGGCGCGCGTGATGGCCGAGGCGGCGCGGCAGATCGAGCGCGTCGGGCTGGCGGATCACATGTTCGACGCCGCCGGTTCGCTGCCGCTCGGCAAGCAGCGCATCCTCGAGATCGCGCGCGCGCTGTGCGCCGATCCCTGCCTGCTGCTGCTCGACGAGCCGGCGGCCGGCCTGCGCTACCTGGAAAAGCGCGCGCTGGCCGAACTGCTGCGCAAACTGAAAACCGAGGGCGTATCGGTCCTGCTGGTCGAGCACGACATGGATTTCGTGATGGGACTGGTGGATCGGATCACCGTGATGGACTTCGGCCAGCGCATCGCCGAGGGCCTGCCCGAGCAGGTGCAGAGCAATCCGAAGGTGCTCGAGGCGTACCTGGGAGGGGTCGAGTGAGCGCCGCACGGCCGCTCCGAAGGCGCTCCTTCGCCCTTGGGGGGACAGCCCGCAGGGCGAAGGGGGCAACATGACGGACCCCGTGCTGCGCGTGCGCGACCTCTCGGTCACCTACGGCAAGGTGGCGGCGCTGACCAACGCCAACCTGCAGGTCGGCGCCGGGCAGATCGTCACGGTGATCGGCCCGAACGGCGCCGGCAAGACGACGATGCTCGCCGCAATCATGGGCGCACTACCGGCCAACGGCGGTACGCGCGGCGAGATCCGCTTCGACGGCATCGATTGCGCCGGCGCGCCGATCGAGCGGCTGGTCGCGCGCGGCATGACGCTGGTGCCGGAGAAGCGCGAACTGTTCGGCGAGATGAGCGTCGAGGACAACCTGCTGCTCGGCGCCTTCCAGCGCTACCGGCACGGCAGCCGCGACCACGACAAGACGATGGCCGAGGTCTACGCGCTGTTCCCGCGCCTGCAGGAGCGGCGCGCGCAGCTGGCAGGCACGCTGTCCGGCGGCGAGCGGCAGATGCTGGCCATCGGCCGCGCGCTGATGGCGCGGCCCAAGCTGCTGATGCTCGACGAGCCGTCGCTCGGGCTGGCGCCGCTGATCGTGCGCGAGATCTTCCACATCATCGAGGAACTGAAGCGCCGCGGCGCCTCGATCCTGCTGGTCGAACAGAACGCCCGCGCGGCGCTGCAGGTGGCCGACTTCGCCTACGTGCTGGAAACCGGCGAGATCGCCCTCGAAGGGCCGGCGCGCGAACTCGCTAGCGACAAGCGGGTGATCGAGAGCTACCTCGGTCTGGGCGGCAAGCGCTGAGCAGGGCGGCGATCGGCCGTCGATCGCTCGGCCGGATTTCTGCGCTGCCGTCGAGGTCCGACCGGCCCCTCGCTGCGGTCGCCGGGGGCGCCTTTTGACCCTCCGGATCGGCCGTCCGCGCTGGGGCAGTCAATGGGCCGCTGCGGGCTGTTTCCCGCCGTTCAGTTTCGACGCGCCAGCAGCCGCAGGCGACCCGTTGCGGGCATGTGCCTCTGGGAATCGATCACCTGCAAGCGGGCGCTGAACGTTCGTTCTGAACCAAGAACCGCATACATCGTGTTAACGCAAAGGTGGTCCAGGAACTTCCTGGCGCGCTCACCTGCGCGCGACTCACAAGAGTCGTACACGACAGCCTTCATGCCTCCAAACGACCCGGCAGCGCAGGCCCAGAGGCAGGCCCGGTGAGTCTGTCAGGCCCACTATCGATCGCATTAACAAAACCAATTTGTTCGATCAGTGCCCAAACCATAGACTGGATCAAGCAGCCAATTGCAGACAACCAAAGGAGAAGACCGTGCCAAACGAAATGACTTGTCCGTTCTCGGGCAGCGCTCGCACACACGCAGTGGCTGGGGCCTCAACGAACGCCAACTGGTGGCCCAATCAGCTGAACCTGAAGATCCTGCACCAGCACTCCTCCAAGTCCGACCCGATGGGCGAGGCGTTCAACTACGTCGAGGAGTTCAAGAGCCTCGACCTGGATGCGGTGATCAAGGACCTGCATGCCCTGATGACGGATTCGCAGGAGTGGTGGCCCGCTGACTGGGGTCATTACGGCGGCTTGATGATCCGCATGGCATGGCACAGTGCCGGCACGTACCGCATCTTCGACGGTCGCGGCGGCGCAGGGACAGGCAACCAGCGATTCGCTCCGGTCAACAGCTGGCCGGACAACGGCAACCTCGACAAGGCGCGCCGCCTGCTCTGGCCGATCAAGCAGAAGTACGGCCGCAAGATCTCCTGGGCCGACCTGATGATTCTCGCCGGCAACGTGGCGCTGGAATCAATGGGATTCAAGACCTTCGGTTTCGCCGGCGGTCGTGAGGACATCTGGGAGCCGCAAGAGGACATCTACTGGGGCTCCGAGAGCACCTGGTTGGGTGACAAACGCTATTCCGGCGACCGTCAGCTCGAGAATCCTCTCGCCGCCGTGCAAATGGGTTTGATCTACGTGAACCCGGAGGGTCCGAATGGCAACCCGGATCCGGTGGCCTCGGGCCGAGATGTTCGCGAAACCTTCGCGCGCATGGCCATGAACGACGAAGAGACCGTGGCGCTGGTTGCTGGCGGCCACACGTTCGGCAAGGCCCACGGCGCAGGCGACCCCAAGCTGGTTGGCCCCGAGCCCGAAGGAGCTCCGATCGAAGAGCAGGGCTCGGGCTGGAAGAACAGCTTCGGCACCGGCAAGGGCGTTCACACCACCACCAGTGGCATCGAAGGCGCCTGGAAGCCGAATCCCACCAGATGGGACAACGGCTATTTCGACATGCTATTCGGCTACGAGTGGGAGCTGACCAGGAGCCCGGCCGGCGCCCATCAGTGGGTGGCAAAGAACGTCAAGCCGGAGCACATGATTCCGGACGCGCACGATCCGTCGAAGAAGCATCCGCCGATGATGACCACGGCCGACCTGTCGCTGCGCTTGGACCCGGCCTACGAGAAGATCTCGCGCCGTTTCCACCAGAACCCGAAGGAGTTCGCTGACGCCTTTGCCCGCGCCTGGTTCAAGCTGACGCACCGTGACATGGGCCCACGTGCCCGCTACCTCGGCAAGCTCGTGCCGAAGGAAGTGCTGATCTGGCAGGACCCGATCCCCGCCGTCGATCACCCACTGGTCAATGAGCAGGACATCTCGGCCTTGAAGGCCAAGGTCCTCGCGACCGGCCTGTCCATCTCCCAGCTGGTGACGACCGCCTGGGCGTCGGCTGCGACCTTCCGCGGTAGCGACAAGCGCGGTGGGGCGAACGGGGCACGCATCCGCCTGGCACCGCAGAAGAATTGGGAAGTCAACCAGCCCGCCGAACTGGCGAAGGTTCTGTCGAAGCTCGAAGCGATCCAGAAGGAATTCAACGGCTCGCAGTCCGGCGGCAAGAAGATCTCGCTGGCCGACCTGATCGTGCTGGGCGGCTGCGCGGCCGTCGAGGCTGCTGCCAAGAAAGCCGGCCAGGATGTGAAGGTCCCCTTCTCGCCGGGGCGCATGGACGCGTCGCAGGACCAGACCGATGTGGATTCGTTCGCCGTGCTGGAGCCGGCTGCAGACGGCTTCCGCAACTACGCCCGCAAGGGACTCGAGGGATCGGCGGCCGAGCTGCTGGTGGACAAGGCCCAGTTGCTGACGCTGACCGCCCCTGAGATGACGGTTCTGATTGGCGGCCTGCGCGCCCTGAATGCGAACGTCGGCCAGTCCAAGCACGGCGTGTTCACCAAGCGCCCGGAGACGCTGACCAATGACTTCTTCGTCAATCTGCTCGACATGAACACGAAGTGGCAGAAGTCCGCCACATCCGAAGGCGTGCTGGAGGGGCGCGATCGGGCAACGGGCGAGGTCAAGTGGACGGGTACCGTCGTTGATCTGGTCTTCGGTTCGAACTCCCAGCTCCGGGCCCTCGCGGAGGTCTATGCGTGCAGCGACTCACAGCAGAAGTTCGTGCGTGACTTCGTGGCGGCCTGGAGCAAGGTGATGAACCTTGATCGCTTCGACCTGGCGTGATCGCAGAGGACAGGTCCCAAAGGTCCTATAGAGCGCAGCCTCGACCTGGCATCGGGTTCTCCGGACAGGTCGAGGCCGCGCGAATCCCAGCCGGCGGCTGTTCGCCTTCAGCCACGCTTACATGCTGGAGTTGCAAGGCAACGAAATGCTGTGCTTGTCTGGATGCTTGGTTGCGGCCATTGACCTATGAGCGCAACTGGCCGGAAGCACCTGTCCGGCGGTCTTGCGCGCATGACGGCTTCCGCTGCATTGCGGAAGGCCACGGCGACCGGTTTGAAGGCCGGCTCGGATCGATGGCGCCAGCGAAGGACCGCTGTCGGTGACGTGCCCATGCGGATCGCGATCTGCCGATTCGAACCGGTCAACTGACGACAGATCCAGGGAGCCATCAGACGTGGTGCGGAAGCAGTGGGCCGTGCGTCGGGCGGCGCGTTCTTGCGCGACCGCCAGCGACACAGCTCTGGCTGCTCGTCGTCGTGCGAGCATTCCCCGGTTCCTGTCCGGAGGAGCGCAATGGAGAAGGCTGAAGAACGGCGTTACGAGGGCCTGAGCCCGTTCGAACTCAAGAACAAGCTGGTCGAACTCGCCAAGCACCGCGGCGAGCGCATGATGCTCAACGCGGGTCGCGGCAATCCGAACTGGATCGCGCTCGGGCCGCGTGCGGCGTTCTTCCGCCTGGGCGAGTTCGCCGTGGCCGAGGCGGGGCGGGTTGCGCTCGGCCCCGATTTCGGCGGCCTGCCGAAGAAGCGCGGCATTGCCGGGCGCCTGCAGGCTTTCCTCGCCGAGCATGCCGGCGCCGCGGGCAACGCGCTGCTCGAACGCGGCATCCAGTATGCGCTGGACAAGCACGGGTTCGATCCCGATCTGCTGGTCGGCGAATGGATCGACGGGATTCTCGGCGACCACTATCCGCTGCCGGTCCGCATGCTCGCCCATGCCGAAGAACTGGTGCGCGACCACCTCGTCGCGGAGCTCTTTGCCGGCGATGCGACGGCCGGCTCGTTCGACCTCTTCGCGGTCGAAGGCGCGAGCGCCGGCATCACTTATGTATTCCAGTCGCTGGTGCACTCGCGGCTGCTCGCACCGGGCGACCGTATTGCGCTCGGCGTGCCGATCTTCACGCCGTATCTCGAGGTGCCGCGCCTGCCCGAATACCGCTTCGAAATCGTCGAGGTGATGCAGGAGGAGGCGGCGCTCTGGCGCTACCCGGCATCCGAGATCGACAAGCTGCGCGACCCGCGGATCAAGGCGTTCCTGGCCGTGAATCCGTCAAATCCCACCGCGGTCGGCATAGATCCGGCGACGGTTGCGCGCATCGGCCAGATCGTGCGCGAGCGGCCCGACCTCATTGTGATCACCGACGATGTCTATGCGTCGTTCGTCGATGGCTACCGCTCGCTTGCCGCGGTAGCGCCGGGCAACACGATCGTCCTGTATTCGTTCTCGAAGTACTGGGGCGCCACCGGGTTGCGTCTCGGCGTGGTCGGCCTGCATCGGTCGAACGTGCTCGACGCACGCCTCGCGGCAGCCTCGGGCGACGGGCTGGCAGCCGCGCGCGCCCGCTACGCAGCCGTCTCGACGGCGCCGGAGGCGATGAAGCTCATCGACCGGATGGTGGCCGACAGCCGCGCCATCGGCCTGAACCACACGGCCGGGCTGTCGTCGCCGCAGCAGGTCCAGATGACGCTGTTCGCCCTGGACGGATTGCTCGACGCCGACCAGGGCCGCAAGCGCGTGGCGCGCGCGATCGTCCGAGACCGCTTCGAGCGGCTTTACCGGGGCGCCGAGCTGGAACCATCTGCCGATCCGCTGCTCACCCACTACTACGCCTCGCTCGACATACCGGCGATTGCGCGCACGCGCTACGGCGCCGCCTTTGCCGACTGGCTGGTCGCCAGCTTCGAGCCGATCGATTTCGTCGTCCGGCTGGCGGAGGAACGGAGCATCGTGCTGCTGGACGGTGGCGGCTTCGACGCGCCGAAGATGTCGGTGCGCGTTTCGCTGGCGAACCTGCCGGACGAAGCCTACGAGCCGATCGGCCGGGGCATCGCCGAACTGCTCGCGGACTACCACGCCCAGTGGAACGCTCGGCAGGCCGGCAGCGGCTGACTCGCCCGTGCTGACCCGTCAGGCGCCCTTTACACGCGCAGCACCTTGCCGGGATTCAGGATGTTCAGCGGATCGAAGGCGCGCTTGATGCGCGCCATCAGTTCGACCGCATCGGCGCCGTGCTCCTCGAGCAGGAAATCCATCTTGTGCAGGCCGACGCCGTGCTCGCCGGTGCAGGTGCCGTCCATCCGCAGCGCTCGCTCGACCATGCGCTGGTTGAGGCGCTCGGCTTCCTCCATCTCGGCCGGGTTGGCCGGGTCGACGAGGATCGCGCAGTGGAAATTGCCGTCGCCCACGTGGCCTAGGATCGGCGCCGGCAGGCTGCTGGCTTCGGTGTCCTTGATCGTTTCGCTGATGCACTCGGCCAGCCGCGAGATCGGCACGCACACGTCGGTGGTGCAACTGCGCGAGCCGGGCTTCAGCTGCAGGCAGGCGAAGTAGGCGTTGTGCCGTGCCGACCACAGCCGCGTGCGGTCCTCCGGCGTGGTGGCCCACTGGAAGTCGTGGCCGCCGTGGTCGCGGGCGAGGTCCTGCACGGTGGCGGTCTGTTCCTCGACGCCGGACGGCGTGCCGTGGAACTCGAACAGCAGCAGCGGCGATTCGGGTAAGCCGAGCTTGTCGCGCATGTTCACCGCGCGCACCGTCAGCGCGTCGAGCAGCTCGCAGCGGGCGATCGGCACGCCCATCTGGATGGTGGCGATGGTCGTCGCCACTGCCGCCTCGACGCTGGGGAACGAGCAGATCGCGGCGGCGATCGCCTCCGGCTGCGGATACAGGCGCAGCGTCGCCTCGGTGATGATGCCGAGCGTTCCCTCGGCGCCGATGAACACCCGCGTCAGGTCGTAACCGGCGCTCGATTTCTTCGCCCGCCGCGAGGTTCGGATCACCTTGCCCTCGGCGGTGACGACCGTGAGCCCGAGCACGTTCTCGCGCATCGTGCCGTAGCGCACGGCGTTGGTGCCGGAGGCGCGCGTGGCCGCCATGCCGCCGATGGTGGCATCCGCCCCGGGGTCGATCGGGAAGAACAGGCCCGTGTGCTTGATCTCGGCGTTCAGCTGCATGCGCGTGACGCCGGCCTGCACGGTCACCGTGAGGTCCTCGGAATTGATCGCCAGCACCCGGTTCATCTGCGCCAGGTCGACGCTGACGCCACCCTCGATGGCCAGCAGGTGCCCTTCGAGCGAGGAGCCGACGCCAAAGGGGATCACCGGCACGCGGTGCTCGGCGGCGAGCACGACCAGCGCGGCGACGTCCTCGGTCGAGCGGGCGAACACCACCGCATCGGGCGGCATGGGCGGATACGCCGACTCGTCGCGGCCGTGGTGCTCGCGCACCGCCGCGGTGGTGGACAACTGCTCGCCGAAGCGCTCGTGCAAGGCGGCGAGGAACGCCTCCGGCAGTGGCTTGGCGACCTGGCGCAGGGGTGTCGGGGCATTCATGGGCCTCTCCGTCGTGCTTGCTCGCGTGGCCTCGAGGGCGCCCGGCTAGCTTAATCGCACGTCGCGTGTATTTCTGCCGCTCGGTTCCTTGCGGCAGGGGCGCATGGAAACATCGCCTTCGCCGTTTCCTTAGAATCGCTTCTTGCGCTGCAACATGGCGGTCCCGCCAGCAGGCGCAGTGGAATCCAAGTGGAACATATCGAGAACCGCACCTTCGACGAGATTCAGGTTGGCGACACTGCCACGCTCGATCGCACGCTGACCGAGCAGGACATCACGCTCTTCGCGGTGATGTCGGGCGACATCAACCCCGCGCACGTGGACCCGGAATATGCGAAGAGCAGCCGCTTTCGCGAGGTGATCGGCCACGGCATGTGGAGCGGCGCACTCATCTCCACCGTGCTCGGAACGGAGTTCCCCGGGCCGGGCACGATCTATCTCGGCCAGAACCTGCGCTTCCGCCGCCCCGTGATGGTGGGCGACACCATCACCATCAGGGTCACGGCGAAGGAGAAGGATCCGGAGAAGGGCAAGGTGGTGCTCGACACCGAATGCCTGAACCAGGACGGCGAGGTGGTCGTCTCCGGCACGGCCGAAGTCATTGCGCCGAAGGAGAAGGTGCGGCGGCTGAAGATCGACCTGCCCGAGGTGCGCTTCGACGACAAGGAGGCGCGCTTCCGCGAGATCATGGGCCGGGTCCGCGCGCGCAAGCTCGCGCCGGTGGCGGCGGCGATCGTCGATCCGGCCGACGCCGACTCGCTCGCGAGCGTCGCGGCCGCAGCGCAGGAAGGCACCATCGTGCCGATCCTCGTCGGGGCGGAGCGTCTGATCCGCGAAGTCGCCGAAGCCGGCGGCGTCGATCTCGATGGATTCGCGATCGTGCCGGCGGCAACCCCGCGGGAAGCCGTTGCGGAGGCCATCCGCCTGGCGCGGGAAGGCAGGGTCGAGGGGATCATGAAGGGCAGCATGGCGACCGAGGACCTGATCGTTCCGGTCATCTCGGCGGCGAAAGGCCTGCGCACCGAGCGCCGCGTCAGCCACGTGCACGTGATGGACGTGCCGACCTATCCGAAGCCGCTGTTCATCACCGACTCGATGATCAACATCGCGCCGGGGCTCTCTGAAAAGCGCGACATCTGCCAGAACGTCATCGACCTGGCGCACTGGCTCGGCATACCGGCACCGAAGGTGGCGGTGCTCGCCGCGGTGGAGACGATCAATCCGAAGATGCCTGCCACCATCGAGGCGGCGACGCTGTGCAAGATGGCCGAGCGGGGGCAGATCGCCGGCGGCATCCTCGACGGGCCGCTGACCTTCGACCACGCGGTGTCGCTGCGGGCGGCCGAGAACACCGGCATCCGCTCGCCGGTCGCCGGCCAGGCCGATGTGCTGCTGGTGCCCGACCTCGAGTCGGGCAACATGATCGCCAAGCAGCTGATGTATCTCGCCGACGCGCTGTCGGCCGGCATCGTGCTCGGCGCGCGGGTGCCGATCGCCCTGACCAGCCGCGGCGACGACCGGCGCTCGTGGCTCGCCTCGGCCACCCTGGTGCAGCTCGTCGCGCACATGTATCGCCACCAGGCAGCGGGATCGCGCGGCAGCCACTGACCGCGCGCACGGCGGCGCGGACGCCGGACTCCTGGCGCGTTGTCGCACCTGGTTCGCGCTTGTGGTTATCGACTGCGCCGGCAGGAAGTCCGCGCCGTCCCGGACGGTGTCCGTCAGGTTGAAGCTCGATCATCGCGGCTAACATTCGATTGACCGTCACGGGAGCCCGTGACAGCAGTGAACCTGGAGCAGCATCATGGGCCACCGCCTTTCGCAGATCGCCACCCGCACCGGCGACGACGGCACGACCGGGCTCGGCGACGGCAGCCGCACGGCCAAGGACAGCCTGCGCGTGCAGGCGATGGGCGATGTCGACGAGCTGAACTCCGCCATGGGCGTGCTGCTTGCCGAAACGCTGCCCGACGAGGTCCGCGCCGATCTCGTGGACATCCAGCACGACCTGTTCGACCTTGGCGGCGAACTGTGCATTCCCGGCTACACGATGCTCAAGGACGCGCAGGTGGCGCGGCTCGATGCACGGCTGGCGCACTACAACGCCAACTTGCCTCGGCTGGCTGAGTTCATCCTGCCGGGCGGCAGCCGTGCTGCTGCGCTGGCGCATGTGTGCCGTGCCGTGTGCCGGCGCGCGGAGCGCGCCATCGTCACGCTGGGAAAGGCGGAGCCTCTGAACGCCGCGCCGCGCCAGTACGTCAATCGCCTGTCCGACCTGCTGTTCGTGCTGGCGCGCGTGCTCAATCGTTTCGCCGGCGGCACCGACGTGCAATGGCAGCAGCGCAAGAACCAGTAGCTCGGCTCAGGCCCGCTGGCGCAAGCGGCTGAAGACGCCGAGCGCCAGCGCCGTGCCGGCGAGCACGATGGCGCCGCCCGTGACGAGTCGCACCGTCAGCGGCTCGGCGAGGAAGATCGTCCCCCACAGCGTGGCGAACAGCGGGATCAGGTAGGTGACGTTGGCGGCACGCATCGCGCCGACCCGCGCGATCAGCCGGAAGTACAGCAGGTGGGCGAAGCCGGTGCACAGCACGCCGAGCACTGTCGCAGCCATCCACGGGCCGGCCGAGGGCGGCTGCGCCGGCCAGGTCAGCAGTGCCGTTGGCGCCAGCAGTGCTGCGGCGGCAATCTGGCTGCCGGTGGCTGTGGCCAGCGGAGGCACGCCGCCGAGCGTTCGCCTGGCCACGTTGGCCGACAGCCCGTAGCACATCATGCCGAGCAGGGCCGC
>Ga0209450_10000153_pt1 | contig 38079 bp, 31 predicted proteins | sample FrelakmetLWP11LW_FD_187149 | JGI IMG/M metagenome (GOLD analysis project Ga0209450, IMG submission 187149) | Freshwater lake sediment microbial communities from the University of Notre Dame, USA, for methane emissions studies - LWP11 LW (SPAdes)... | ecosystem: Environmental > Aquatic >...
ATTTCAGCCTTACCGGCATCAGTCTTTATATACCGGAGGGCGAATATTTTGTTCTCCTTGGCAGATCAGGATCAGGAAAAACACAACTTCTTGAGCTCATAGCAGGATTGAATCAACCCGATTCCGGAACTATTTGGGTTGATAATGAAGATATTACAAGAAAGAAGATCCAGGACCGGAACATCGGACTGGTATTCCAGGACTATGCGATATTCCCCAACATGACTGTCTTCGGAAATATTGCCTACTCGCTTCATTGCAGGAAGATTGAAAAGCAGGAATTACATTCGAGGGTTCTGAAGATGGCCGAAGAACTGAATATCAGTAACCTTCTGAACCGTTTTACAAATAACCTTTCAGGGGGCGAATTGCAGAGAGTTGCCCTTGCCCGAACTCTGATAACATCTCCAATGGTTCTGCTTCTTGATGAACCACTGGCGTCTATAGATGCAAGCCTTAAGGATGATATTAAGCGGATATTCAGGCAGCTTAACAGAAAGGGTCTTACCATTGTTCATGTCACACATGACTATCGCGAAGCGGTCAGCCTGGCAGCGCGTGTCGGCGTGATCCATAATGGACATATAATACAGGTAGGTTTACCGGCAGAAGTATTTCGCAAACCTGTAAACAAGTTTGTTGCAAGATACTCGGGGATCAGAAATTTCTTCAGAGTGAAATTCTTACATGACGGGGGAGTCTGGAAAGCCCGGTGTGATGGTTCCATTTCATTCGTTATGAAAGAAGAAAACTACCCTCAGGAAGGACTTATGATAATAAGAGGCGATGCCATTAAAATTCACACTTCTGAGCCATCAAATCGTCCTGTAAATTGTTTTAAAGGCATAGTCAGGGAGATATTTCCTTCGGAATACGGAATGGAAGTAACCGTCGACGCTGGTGAGAAGTTTTATATTGATATTTCTGTAGATAATTTTAAACAGTTGCAGGTAAATGAGTTATCAGAAGTATGGATCACTTTTTCTCCTGAAGCAGGCATAGCGTTGCAGGGAACAGGATAGAATCATCCCCCCTTGAGGGGGGAAATATTCATAAAACACAACGAAATGGAAATGATACCATTTGAAAAAGCACATGACATCGTGATGAATTCGGTATTCAGCACCGGAACAGAAATAGTCTCGTTCACCGATTCACTGAACCGTGTGCTTGCTGTGCAGGTAACAAGCGACATGGATATGCCGCCTTTTAATAAGGCTTCCGTTGATGGATTTGCAATCCGCAAATCCGACATTAACAATGATCTGGAAATAATTGAAACCATACCAGCGGGAAAGTTTCCGGAGAAATACATCAGTAAAAATCAGTGCTCCCGTATCATGACAGGTGCACCTGTCCCGGAAGGAGCAGATTGTGTGATAATGGTTGAGGAAACTGAGATGCTTCCATCGGGGAAGCTTAAGTTCAAAGGTACTTTTACAAAAGAGAATATCGCTCACAGGGCTGAAGATGTAAGAAAGGGAGATGTAGTCCTTGAACCGGGAAGGATCATCAGGCCGCAGGATATTGCGGTTATGGCTTCAGCAGGACATACATCTGTAACAGTAGGCAAGATGCCGCGAACAGGAGTAATAAGCTCAGGCAGTGAACTTGTGGAACCTCATGATATACCAGGCAGGTCGCAGATAAGAAACAGCAATTCATTCCAGCTGATGGCACAGGTTGAAAGGGCAGGCGGTTCAGGTAAATATTATGGTATTGCCAGGGATGAGGAAGAAATAACCTTCTCAATAATAGAGAAAGCAATTTCAGAAAACGACCTTATACTGATATCCGGAGGTGTTTCAATGGGTGATTTTGATTTTGTCCCTTCCGTTCTTGAAAGAGCAGGTGTTAAAATTCTCTTTTCAAGAGTTGCTGTCCAACCGGGCAAACCTACCATCTTCGGGCTCCATAAAAAAGCAATAATCTTCGGACTTCCTGGAAATCCTGTGTCTTCCTTTATTATTTTTGAGCTTCTTGTAAGGCCGTTGATCTGCAAAATGATGGATTATCAATGGAAGTCACTTGAAATAAAGCTTCCAATGAAAGAAAAATTCACAAGGAAGTTTGCTGACAGGATGGCGTTGATTCCGGTTGTATTTACTACCGACGGAATGGTTCTGCCTTCAGTGTTCCATGGTTCAGCGCATATTTCGGCTCTTCCTCAATCAGATGGGATAGTTACTCTTCCCGCAGGAATAAAAACTATTGAAAAAGGAGAAATTGTAAGTGTTAGACAGATTTGACAGAACGATCAACTACCTGCGCATTTCAGTTACGGACAGATGTAATCTCAGGTGCCGGTATTGTATGCCAGAGGAAGGAATTGTGCTTCTAAAGCATGAGGATATCCTGTCGTTCGATGAAATAACAAGCTTTACGGAAGTTGCTGTAAAACATGGTGTTAACAAAGTCAGAATTACGGGAGGAGAGCCGCTTGTCAGGAAGGGTATTGTTACGCTTGTTAAAATGATTGCAGAGGTAGAGGGCATAAAGGACCTTTCAATGACAACTAACGGTGTTCTTCTGAAGGATTTTGCCGGTGATCTTAAAGCTGCTGGCCTGTACCGGGTCAATATAAGTCTTGATACAACGGATCCTGGGAGATTTGAATATATCACGAGAGGCGGGAACTTAAATGATGTCTTCGAAGGGATAGCTGCGGCGAAACAAGCAGACCTGATGCCGGTAAAGATAAACTGCGTAATAAGTAAATCGAAGGATGAGGAAGATGCAAGGCAGATAGCTGATTTTTGTCTTCAGAACAGTCTGGGAATAAGATATATACACCAGATGGATCTTTTAAACGGTCATTTTTCGACAGTAGAGGGTGGAACAGGAGGCGACTGTTCATTATGCAACAGGTTGAGGCTCACAGCAAACGGAAAGCTCAGGCCATGCCTATTCAATGATCTGGAATTCGATATCCGGAAAATGGGTTATGAAAAAGCTATAATGAAAGCTGTAGAATTCAAGCCTGAATGCGGCTCAAGCAATGTGACCGGAAAATTTTATAATATTGGAGGTTGAGAAAATGAAAAAACTTTCACATACCGATACTCAGGGTAAGGCAATTATGGTGGATATAGGAGAGAAAGAGATCCAGACAAGGATTGCAAAAGCCCGCGGACACATCAGCCTGGCTGTTGAAACAATAAGGCTGATCAATGAAAACCAGTTGAAAAAAGGAGATGTTCTGACTGTTGCCCAGCTGGCAGGAATAAATGCTGCCAAACAAACCCAGAACCTTATTCCCCTGTGCCATAACATTGCGATAGAGAATGTCAAAGTCTCACTTAAAACTGACAGCAGTGGAGTAACTGCAGAAAGTGAAGTTAAAAGTTCCGGTAAAACAGGAGTGGAAATGGAGGCGCTTACTGCAGTTTCAATAGCACTTCTGACAGTTTATGATATGTGCAAGGCTGTGGATAAGAACATGATTATTGATAATACCGAGCTCATTGAAAAGATAAAAAAATGAACCTTCCAGACAAATATAAGATCCTAGTTATTACATTGAGTGACAGGGCTTTCAGAGGTGAATATGAGGATCTCAGCGGTCCCATGGTCAGACAAATGATAGAACAATTCATGAAGTCGGAGGGATGGGAATACAGCATCGACATACAGCTGATACCGGATGATCCGGTTAAGTTAAATGAACTTGTAGGAAACGCCTCAGGTTCCTATAATATGATTTTCACTACAGGGGGCACTGGCATAGGACCACGCGATATCACCGTCGAAATTGTCCGGCCACTTCTCTCGAAAGAGATCCCTGGCATAATGGAATACATAAGGATGAAGTATGGCGCCGGAAAGCCAAATGCACTACTCAGCAGGGGCGTAGCCGGCATTACCGGCAAATCACTGATCTATACGCTTCCTGGTTCGGTAAAAGCCGTGGAAGAATACATGACCGAGATCCTCAGAACAATAAAGCACACTTTGCTTATGCTGCATGGCATAGACTCTCACGGTAAAGATCAGTAAGAAATACGATTGAGTGTGTTGATCGATCCGCTACCCAGGACCCTGTCATAACGGCCACGTGGATCCCTGTAATAGACAACAGCCATGTAATCATTTTCCGTCTCGTAATGGCTCCCTTCAAATTTTGAAGCAACACTGTTCTTCTCTCCATCTTTAAGAAAGACATACTCATAATTGTACCATCCCTGCTTCAGAAGCAATGTGCACTCATACTGCCCCTTCTCACGGTTATATGTCATAAGGTTTTCATTACTCAATGACCAGTTGCTAAGTCCTCCGGACACATACATTTCGCCTCCTTCAACCTTATATGTTGATGGCAGTGTAAAATAGACGTATACATAATCTGCATCCGTTTCCGGGTCGCGACCTTCCTGATTTGCTATATAATACTTACCGTTGAAATCCTGCCAGTAGAAGTAGGGCTTGAATTCGCGGTTGTCGGAGGGAGCCAGGTAAAAATTATAATGAGGTGACGTGAAATTGATCTTTCTTACAAATTCTGACTGGTATTTTATACTCTTGACATCGAAGTACCGGAATTCATTGCCCCCACTGAAGATATTCTTTTCTGATAAAGAGTTATATTTAAGCTCATTGCCGCCATAAATCTCAGGCTTCATGTTATTCCTGGCATTGTCCCATCTTCCGTTCTGCAGAAGTGAAGAATATATATTCCTGTAAGGATCGATAATGGCTGCACCAGTCACGTCCACCGTAAAGTCAACCTGCTGGCCGGCATCACTGTCGGATGTCATTTGGGGCCTGTGGACACTCATATCAATCTTTACAGCAGCTTCCTTTACAACGAATCGTTGCGTGATTGCGGGTTTTTCAGGTTCGTCGGCATGATATACATAGAGAATATAATTACCTGAAATTCTTATGTTCACTTTTTCATTTGGAAACGTCAGCTTGTAATGCGTATAATTCACGGTTGTGTTGAATGAGGACTTATAATCCTCGATCGGATTTTCATTAAACCCTTCAAGATAATCTATTGTGAAGATGTCAGATTTGTTCCAGTCCTTGTCGCAATGAATGAAGGTATAGTAATAAGTTTCATCCTGATTGCTGAGAAGATCAAACTGGAAGACCAGCTTTTCGGGACTGTTCAGTGAGATTACCGGATAGGAAAGGTTCCATCCTTCCTTGTAGAGCTGAACGGTCTTGATTCCAGGATCAAAAATTTGGTTTGTAAAAAGATCCGGATCAGATTTAACCCCGAGTGACAAAGTTACCTGAAAAATTCCAAGTATTAAAAATATCATTACACTGCCCATAAAATGAGACTACTGGAAAGTTAAACAAAAATTGTGCAAAAGTGTTATATCATATTTGTCATCTATGGTATAAAATAATAAGCTATTTATATTTTTGTAACTACTGTTAATTTATTAACACAACTAGATTTTTCACGGATTATTATAAAAACCTCAAAATTAATGTCCAGATCCATAAAGCTAAAAAAAGGGTTTGACATCCGGATTAAGGGTAATGCAGTAAAAGTGCTTGCACCGGCAGCCGATCCGGTTCTGTTTGGAGTGAAACCGGTCGATTTCCCAGGTCTTACTCCAAAGCTTAATGTCAGGCCGGGCGATAAGGTTCAGTCCGGAAGCCCTCTATTTCATAATAAACTGAAATCCGAAATAGTATTCACATCACCGGTTAGCGGAACCGTTCTTTCAGTCGAAAGAGGAGACCGGCGTAAAATGCTTGAAGTAGTCGTTGAAAGAAGCGGCAGTGAGCAGATTGATTTCGGAAAGGCCGATCCATCATCACTTACTCGTGATAAAATTAAAGAGAGATTACTCATCTCAGGTCTTTGGCCTTCGATAAGGCAGAGGCCTTATCATGTGATAGCAAATCCCGGAGATGTGCCAAAATCAATCTTTATTTCGGGTTTCGATACTGCCCCGCTTGCGCCGGATTATAATTTTATTTTAGATAATTCTTCTGTTCAGGCTTTTCAGACAGGCATCAATGCACTTTCAAAGCTGACTGACGGAATGATCAACCTTGTTATTAACGGTGCTGTGACTTCTTCAGCAGTTCTCACAGGAAGCTCGGGAGTAGAAGTATCACTATTCTCTGGACCTCATCCTGCCGGGAATGTGGGTGTTCATATTCATCACCTTGACCCGATAAACAAGGGCGAAAAAGTTTGGTTTGTAAATGTTCAGGATGTGATCGCCATCGGTAATCTTTTCATGGAAGGTATTTACAAGCCTGAGAGGATTATAGCCCTTACAGGTTCGGAAGTAATCCATCCTCAGTATTACAGGGTTCTTTCAGGAAGTTCAATAAGCCCTGTGGTATCTGGCAATGTAAAACAGGGAAACCTGAGATATATAAGCGGTAATGTTCTCACAGGAACAAAGATAGCCGCTGACGGATACCTGGGCTATTATGACTCGCAGGTAACAGTAATCAGGGAAGGTGATTATTATGAGTTCTTCGGGTGGGTGACGCCTGGAGCAAGAAAATTCAGTTTTTACCGTATCTTCCTTTCAAAGCTTTTTCCTGCAAGGGATTACGAGGTGGATACTAACCTCCATGGCGGAGAAAGAGCTTTTGTCCTTACAGGCCAGTATGAAAAAGTAGTGCCTATGGATATCTACCCGATGCAATTGTTCAAGGCGATGCTTGCCGAAGATATTGATGGAATGGAAAACCTTGGCATATATGAAGTTGCAGAAGAGGATTTTGCTCTATGCGAATTTATATGTCCTTCAAAGATCGAGATCCAGTCTATAGTCAGGAAAGGGCTCGACCTGATGATGAAAGAAATGAGTTAGTATAATGTATTAATATATTATAATGAATTCCTTACGAAAAAAGTTAGATAAGCTTAAGCCCAATTTTGAGGAAGGGGGCAGGTTCTCAAAGCTGCGTTCCGTGTTTGAAGGATTCGAGTCTTTTTTGTTCGTTTCCAACAAGGTTACTTTCAAAGGATCCCACATAAGAGACAGCATTGACATGAAACGCACAATGACTGTGGTCATAATTGCATTGGTTCCCGTGTTACTGTTCGGAGCTTATAATACAGGGCTGCAGCATTTCAGGTCGATAGGAGCAGAAGCAGGAATATTGAAAGCTTTCTGGTTTGGCTTCCTGAGGCTGCTGCCGCTGATAATTGTCAGCTATCTTGTTGGTCTTGGTATCGAATTTATTGCTGCCCAGATCCGCGGTCATGAAATAAATGAGGGTTACCTGGTAACGGGTTTGCTTATTCCTCTGATTGTGCCGATTGATATCCCGCTTTGGATGCTGGCGATTGCTGTAGCTTTCTCTGTTATTCTCGGAAAGGAAGTATTCGGAGGTACCGGGATGAATATATTCAATCCTGCCCTTCTTGCAAGAGCATTCCTGTTTTTCAGCTATCCGGCATGGATGACCGGCGACAATGTCTGGACAGAAGGTCTTACTGCCGGGAAAAATATAATTGATGGTTTCTCAGGCGCCACACCTCTGTCATTATGTGCTGCAGGAGAAACGGCAAAGTTGCCTTCATTTCTTGATATGTTCATAGGGACTATCCCGGGATCTGTTGGTGAGACCTCCACAATTGCCATACTCATTGGAGCTTTGATCCTGATAGTCACCGGTATAGGAAGCTGGAAAATTATGGTTTCAGTATTTGCAGGCGGGCTTGCCACGGGATTGCTTCTGAATTTAATTTCTGCCAATGCATACATGGAGCTTCCCTTCTATTATCATTTTGTTATGGGAGGTTTTGCTTTCGGGGCAGTTTTCATGGCTACGGATCCTGTAACAGGTTCACAGACGGAAAAAGGCAAATGGATTTACGGACTCCTGATCGGCATACTCTCAATATTCTTCAGAGTTCTTAATCCCGCATATCCTGAAGGAGTAATGCTGGCAATTCTTCTGATGAATCTTTTTGCTCCGCTGATTGACTATTTTATTATTCAGTCAAGTATAAAAAGAAGGCTTAAAAGAGCTAAGATCGCAACTAATAATTTAGCAAAATGAAGCAATTCACTAACAGGTATATCTTCATATTTTCGACAGTGATGGTCGTTGTTGTTGCTGCGCTGCTGTCGCTGGCCGCAACACTGCTTCAACCTGCACAGGAGAGGAACCTGGAAATCGAAAAGAAAAAGAACATGCTTGAATCAATAGGAGTTCATGCAACACGTGAAAATGCAGTCGAACTTTATTCAAAACATATAACTGAGGGCTTTGTGCTAAACTCAAAAGGCGAGCTTGTAGATGGCGTTGATGCCTTTACGGTCGTACTGCGTAATGAGCAGAAAAAACCGCTTGACGAGCAGTTTCTTCCTGTATTCAGAGCCATAACGGATGATGGAGAAAAAGTAATCATTCTGCCAGTTGAAGGAAAAGGATTATGGGGCCCCATTTACGGCTATGTTTCTCTCAGGTCGGATATGAATACAATTTACGGTGTCAATTTTGACCATAAAGGTGAAACTCCTGGACTTGGCGCCGAAATAAACACATCAGGTTTTGAAGGGATGTTCCCCGGAAAAAAATTATATGATAATGAGAATTTTATCTCAATACATGTTCTAAAAGGTGGAGCAGACCCCTCGGATATCCATGGTGTTGATGCCATTTCCGGAGGAACAATCACAAGCAAGGGATTGGAGAAAATGCTTTTTGACTGTATAAAAAAATATAATGATTACCTTTTAAAAAACAGAATATAGAATATGAGCAACCAGGAAAGAGAGCCGATGTTCTCGGCAAAGAATTTCAAATATTTTACTGCTCCGCTGGCTGATAATAATCCTATTACGGTTCAGGTATTGGGTATTTGCTCTGCACTTGCTGTGACAGTCAAGCTGAAACCTGCCATTGTAATGGCTTTGTCGGTAACAATTGTCGTGGCTGTATCAAATGTTGTTATTGCTGCGATGCGAAAATATATCCCCGACAGGATAAGGATCATTGTCCAGCTGGTTGTAGCTGCCACAATGGTAATTCTCGTAGACCAGTTCCTTAAAGCCTATGTGTTTGACGTCAGCAAGCAGCTTTCTGTTTTTGTTGGACTTATCATAACTAACTGCATACTGATGGGACGTCTCGAAGCTTTCGCTATGGCCAACAAACCATGGCCATCCTTTATCGATGGACTTGGGAACGGAGCAGGGTATGGTATTATCCTTATCATCGTGGCATTCATAAGGGAACTTTTTGGATCCGGCACAATCTACGGTTACCCGGTTATGGAAAAAATTGGTATTTACACCACCGGCTATGAAAACAACGGAATGATAATCCTTCCACCAATGGCCCTGATACTTGTAGGACTGATTATCTGGGTACATAGGAGCAGGAACAAGAGTCTTATAGAGAAATAATTTAAGAGAAAGCTATGGAACACTATCTTAATATATTCATCAAGTCGATTTTTATCGACAATATGGTCTTTGCCTTCTTCCTGGGCATGTGTTCATTCCTGGCAGTTTCAAAGAACGTTAAGACGGCTTTAGGGCTTGGAGTGGCTGTTATCTTTGTTCTCCTGATTACAGTCCCGGTCAACTTCCTCATTGAGAAATATGTCCTCAGGAAAGGAGCATTAATCTGGATGGGCGAAGGATTTACCGACACCGACCTCAGCTTCCTGACATTCATGGTATTCATAGCTGTGATCGCCGCAATGACTCAGCTGGTTGAAATGGTAGTCGAAAAATTCAGTCCTTCTCTATATAATTCACTGGGGATTTTCCTTCCTCTTATTGCTGTCAACTGCGCCATTCTTGGTGCAGCGCTCTTTATGCAGGAAAGAGAATATGAGAATGTGCTCGAAGCAACAGTTTTCGGAGTAGGCTCCGGTATCGGATGGATGCTGGCGATTGTAGGGCTGGCAGCAATCAGGGAGAAAATGCGGTACAGCAATGTGCCTGCCCCGCTTAAGGGGCTGGGTATAACATTTATACTCACAGGCCTGATGGCAATCGCATTTATGGGATTCATGGGCATCAAACTCTAAAAGTAATTTTCAAATCATGATATTAGGATTTTCTGCAATAGGAACAACGCTGCTCAGCATAATAGTCTTTCTGATTATCATCCTTTTACTTGTTGTAATGCTTCTGATTGCAAGGGATAAACTCTCACCGAAAGGAGATGTGACTCTTCATATAAACGATAGGGAGCTTGTTGTTTCTCCCGGGTCAAATCTCCTCATGACTCTTTCGGGTAATGGTGTTTTTCTGCCTTCAGCCTGCGGCGGCGGCGGAACCTGCGGAATGTGCAAATGCCAGATTCTGGAAGGGGGAGGATCAATTTTACCTACCGAAACAGGATTTTTTACACGAAAGGAACAGCACGAACACTGGAGACTGGGTTGCCAGGTTAAGGTTAGAGAGCCCCTGAAGATAAAACTCCCGGAATCGGTTCTGGGTATTAAGAAATGGCAATGTGAAGTTGTCTCAAATAATAATGTGGCAACATTTATCAAGGAGTTTGTGGTGAAACTGCCTGAAGGGGAGCAGCTTAACTTCGAACCCGGCGGGTATATCCAGATTGATGTTCCAAAATACCAGACAACTTTCAGGGATTTCATTATAGAAGAAGAGTATCGGGCAGACTGGGATAATTATAAAATGTGGGACCTCTCCATTAAAAGCTCAGAGGAGACATTCCGGGCTTACTCCATGGCCAATTTCCCAGCCGAGAAGAACCTTATAAAGCTGAATATCAGGATAGCAACGCCGCCATGGGATAATTCAAAGAAAGAATTCAGGAATGTGCCTCCGGGAATTTGCTCATCTTATGTATTCTCAAGAAAACCCGGTGATAAGGTGACGATTTCAGGTCCCTATGGTGAATTCCATATTAAAAATACAAATGCCGAAATGATCTATATCGGAGGCGGTGCAGGGATGGCTCCGCTTAGGTCACATATCTTCCATCTTTTCAAGACGTTGAAGACAGGACGAAAAGTATCATACTGGTACGGAGCAAGATCCCTTAGGGAAGTATTCTATCAAGATGAATTCAGTGCGATTGAAAAACAGTTCCCGAATTTTACATTCAAGCTTGCACTTTCAGAACCGCTGCCCGAAGATAACTGGACAGGGTACACAGGTTTCATTCACCAGATACTGCTTGACAATTACCTGGGTAAACGCGATGATCCTGAGGATATTGAATACTATTTCTGTGGGCCGCCTGCTATGAATAATGCTGTGGCTAAAATGCTGGACAGCCTGGGAGTCCCTCAGGAGAACATATCGTTTGACGACTTTGGTATATGAAAAGCAGAATATCTTGTTGGTTCCTCTTTTTGCTGATTTTTTTCTTTTCCTGCAAGGAAAAGCCTGAATACTCAAGTTTTGCAGGTACTGCCCAGGGTACTACCTACAGCATAGTCTTTGAGAATTCTGATCAAAGGAATCCTCTTGACCTCAGGGCAGAAGTAGAAAAGATCCTCCGGGATTTCGATATGTCATTATCTCTCTATAAAGATTCTTCAATTCTTTCAAAGATCAACCGAAACGATGAAGCAGTTCTGGATAAATACTTTACGGAGGTTTTTAAAAGATCGGCTGAGATCTCTCAACTGACTGATGGTGCTTTCGATGTGACTGTAGGTCCCCTCGTTAAAGCCTGGGGATTTGGGCCTGATGAGCACAAAAATGTGTCTCCATCGAAGATCGACAGCCTGCTTCAGCTGGTAGGTATGGGAAAAGTGGAACTTAATGCTGGCACCATCTTTAAAACTGATCCACGTATCACCCTGGATTTTAATGCAATAGCCCAGGGTTATTCAGTCGATGTTGTCAGCACATACCTTGATGAGAAAGGAATAAGCAGCTTTCTGGTTGAAATAGGCGGGGAGGTGAGAGTAAAAGGCGACAAGGGAGAGGCGTTTTGGCGGATAGGAATTGACAGGCCCGTCGACAATAATATGTCGCCTGGGAGCGATCTTGAAGCAATCATTGAACTTAAGGACAGATCCCTCGCAACATCAGGGAATTACAGGAAATTCTATGTAGAAAATGGAATTAAGTATTCTCATACGATCGATCCAAAAACCGGATATCCTGCTAAAAACAACCTGCTGAGCGCAACGATCCTTGCCCCGGATTGTGCAACGGCTGATGGTATAGCAACAGCATGCATGGTTATGGGTAAGGAAAAATCGATTGAATTCCTCGACCTGCATCCCGAATTCGACGGATATCTGATTTATTCTGATGATAGCGGATATTTTAAAACCTGGATGTCGGAGAAACTGAAAGGACATATTTCAGAATAAGACCGGTTACCGTCCCGATAGCTATCGGGAGCCGGTTACCGGTTGCCGGAATTTTTCACCACAGGTCGAGCAACCCTGAAAATCATCTCCCGGATTACAACCTATATCAGTCTTCTGTGCACAAGTGATGCCGCGTTTCTGCATCTCCATGTTATGGCTTATATGCGTGTCGGGAAACTGCCCTTTTGGTTTAAGCAATATTCTTATTCCCAGGAAAATAAAAGCCAGCACAAGAATCAATCCGCTTATTATCAATAATCTAATGAACATAGGTATTAATTGTATTATGTATTCAAACCTCCCTTTCTTTTTCCCCCCACAGAGAGGCCCGAGGGTTAAGAAATAGCCCGGTGGGCTATTTTAGCGAAGGGGCCAGCCTGTCACGGGGCTCCTTCCTCTTTGGGGGAAGTCCCGATAGCTATCGGGAGAGAAAGGGGGTCTTTCATTTCAAAGATATATTCTATTTATTCTTTCTTATTAAACAACTACCTTTATTAATTGTTTACTTGATGCCAAAACATACTTTTTACAGAAATATGAAGCAAACTGAAAAACTATCTTCTGTTGACCTTAAGAGAGAAGATGTACTTTCCGATTTCCGTCTTGCCAACCTGAGCCGCAGCCTGAGTATCATTGGCCGACGCGAAGTACTTTCCGGGAAAGCCAAATTTGGAATTTTTGGCGATGGAAAAGAGATCATACAACTGGCAATGGCAAAGCAGTTCAGGGATGGTGACTGGAGATCAGGATATTACAGAGACCAGACATGGATGATGGCAATGGGGCTTTTCACTTCCAATCAATTCTTTCATCAGCTTTACGGCAACACCGACAGGAAATTAAATCCGGGTAACGGAGGAAGGGTGTTCAATAACCATTTTTCAACTCCTAATATTAATGAAGACGGATCATGGCGCGATCTGACACAACAGAAAAACTCGTCATCCGATATATCTCCTACTGCGGGCCAGATGCCCAGATTGCTCGGACTCGCATATGCTTCAAAGCTTTTCAGGCAGAACAGTGAGCTTCATAAATTCACGACACTTTCAATAAAGGGAAATGAAGTTGCTTTCGGGTCGATAGGCGACGCAAGCACTTCGGAAGGTCATTTCTGGGAAACGATCAATGCAGCCGGTGTCCTTCAGGTTCCTATGGCAATCTCAGTATATGATGACGGATACGGAATTTCCGTTCCAAAGAAATACCAGACGACAAAAGGCAGTATATCAGAGGTACTTAAAGGCTTCGGAGAAGAACCTGGTAAGCCAGGATTTAAAATATACAAAGGAAAGGGCTGGGATTATCCGGGGCTCCTGAAACTATATGAAGAAGGTATTGCGGTTTGCAGGAGGGACCATATTCCCGTACTGTTCCACATTGAAGAGGTGACACAACCCCTTGGTCATTCGACATCTGGTTCGCATGAAAGGTATAAATCAGAAGAGAGATTAAAGTGGGAGGAGGATTTTGACCCTATACGAAAAATGAGAGAATGGATAATCGACCAGAAGATTGCTGCTGCCGAAGAGCTTGATGCCCTTGCGGCCGAGGCAGAGGAAGAGGCTAAGCAGTCGAGGAAAAAAGGATGGGAGATGTTTCAGAATCCCATCAGGACTGAACGTGATGCCCTGGTAAAGATAATCGGAGACCGCACCTGCCGGTGCGCTGAAGAGGCAAAGGAGAACACAGTCGATAATATTTCAGGAGATCTGATAAAAGTTGCAGCTCCGATCCGCAAGGACAATTTCATGGCTGCACGAAAGATCCTCAGGAACGTGTGTGAATCATGCAGCAAGGCCGATAATCTGAGAGAAGAGCTGCATGGATGGCTGAAACGTAACTATACTGATGCATCATTGAGTTATGATTCATTTCTTTATAATGAAACTCCGACTTCAGTGCTGAATGTAAAACCTGTGGCTCCTGTCTACTCCGGAAATTCTCAGGAGGTCCCTGGACGGCAGATTTTACGCGATAATTATGAAAAGCTCTTTTCCAAATATCCTCTGCTTGTGACTTTCGGTGAAGACACTGGTAAAATAGGAGGTGTAAACCAGTCGCTGGAAGGACTTCAAAAGGAATTCGGTGAGCTGCGGATTACTGATACCGGTATCAGGGAGGCAACGATCCTTGGTCAGGGTATTGGCCTGGCTCTGAGGGGTATGCGGCCTATTGCCGAAATTCAGTACCTCGACTATCTCATGTATGCCCTTCAGCTTCTGAGTGATGACCTCGCCACGACTCATTACAGAACTGCCGGAAGAATGGTGGCTCCACTGATAATTTCGACGCGCGGCCACAGGCTCGAGGGAATATGGCATTCAGGATCACCAATGAGCATGCTTATCAACTCTGTACGAGGCGTTTATGTATGTTCTCCCCGCGACATGACAAGAGCTGCAGGGTTCTACAACACCCTTCTGGAAGGCAATGATCCTGCCATTGTCATTGAGCCACTTAATGGCTACAGGCTAAAGGAGAAGATGCCTGATAATTTAGGTGAATTCAAAATACCACTGGGGATACCAGAAATAATCAATACAGGAACTGACTTAACCCTGGTGACATATGGATCGACTTTAAGGATAGCCGCTGAGGCAGTCAGACAGCTTGCTTTGCATGATATTTCAGTAGAACTAATAGATATTCAGACACTTGTCCCGTTCGACATGAAAGGCATCATCCTTGATTCACTGAAAAAGACAAACAGGATACTATTTCTAGATGAGGATGTTCCGGGCGGAACAACGGCCTTTATGCTGCAGGAAGTGCTTGAGAAGCAGGGTGGCTGGCAATATCTCGATTCACCACCCAGAACTCTTACAGGCAAAGAGCACCGACCGGCTTATACAACCGATGGCGATTATTTTTCAAAACCAAGTGCAGAGGATATTTTCGATGCAGTTTATGAGATGATGAGAGAGGCGGTACCAGATAAATACTAACTAGAGGCCGATTATCCTCAGCAGTTCTGTTGCAGCTTCCTTAGGTCCCGAAGTTTCATTTCCCGCAATTCCAAGCCTGGTTCTCATCTGGCCCACAAAAACATTGTTCCTGAAGAAAGATTCAAAATATTCACAGGCGATCTTTTCATGAATATCCCTGTATTCCGGAGGGCCGAAAATATTGGCAAAATACGAATTTACCAATCCGCTGGTGGTCGTCGTCCCCTTACTCATTACAGCTCCGCTCCGGAAAACTTCAAGAGCCTGGGCGGCTGATTCAAATTTCTCGATAACGGGATGATTTTCATCAATTTCCTCATAGTTATTGGCATAGAGGATATAATCGATCTTATGTCCCCTGACAATAGTATCAAAATTGGTAACCGGAATTACAATGCGGGCATTCACCTGGCTGGGATTCATTATTATGGAACGGTCAAGGTGACCAAAAGCATAGCCGGGCTGCAGGTCATCAAGTCTGAGAAATGCTCCGATCTCGGTTCCATATCCAAAAGGAAATCCTGTCGGATCAAGCTCTACAGAACCCATATCATCAGCGATGATGGTCAGCTCCCTTATATATTTTTCACCAAGAACCCTGAAAGCTTCAAGCGTCTCTGACTTTCCGGCTCCTGTGTCACCCATCAGCAATATGGTTGCCTCTTTGTCGCCCTGCAGAAGGATTCTGACCATTGCCCCGTGAAAAGGCATCTTGCCCCTCTTCATTATTATTGAGTTATGAAGTGTAAGGATCATTTTTTTCAGATACCCGAAATATCCGAATTCAGGTCTTCCCGGGATGGCACCTGCAAAAATGCCGGCTTCTTTGTCTTCGTGAAAGACTGTCGTGAAGCTGGAAAGGCCGTCGAGAACATTCCCCTGTGCGCCATAGACAAATACGGCATCCGGACACTTCTCAAGATCACTGTCTTCAGCAAGCTGGAAGAGATTGCACAATGCAAATCCCAGTTCATAGAATTCCTGGTGGAAATATACCATTATAAGAAGCTTCCCGACTTTTGCCGGATAGCAGAGCCATTCGTCGCTGCAAAGATCCACAAGGTCTATGGGATTCTTATCTATCCTCTTGAATTCCCCGGTCCTTTTATTCATTGGCTGCTGGATGACCAGCGGCGGATAAATGAGCATCTGCCTGATGACCGGCACACAGTTTAGCTTCATATATCTTTCGGAAGGATAGCTGATATTCTTGGGCAGTGAAATGACTGCCATTTCAGCACCGGCCCTTACCTGCCGGTAAACGTTCGGATGATTTCCGGTTATGTTTTCCTGTATCTGCCTGTAGACACTTCGGATAAGATGCGTAAGATGTTCAATTGTCTCGTTGAATGTACGATATGGTCTCTTATCGAGACGATCGCCTTCTGAATCATTAATTATGAATCTGTCAAAATGCCTCCAGTAATCATACAGGTACTCTATAAAAGCGTTAAGTACCTGAAGATTATTCAGAAAACCGGCAGATCTTTCACTGATATGAGGAACAACATTTCCCTCATATTTGACCAGAAGCAATAATGTTTTTACAAGGTCATCGACTGCAGATTCATCAGTAATCCCTTCCGGAAAAATATCCAGAAGAGGAGATTTTTTTTTGCGGAGATGACTAAGACAATGATCGAGTACTATCCTGAATTTTTCGCCAGAGAGCAGTTCTTCTGCTGTCTCGCACATTCGTTCACGGATATTCAATACAACCTTATTACCTACAATCCTGAGAGTGCTTTTTTGCATTGGATTTTAAAGAATACAGCCCAAAAATATGATAATAATTTATTGAATAATTAGTTTTCCTTTATTATTTATGGATAATTTTTCAATAATTTTATCATCTGTTATGCCGGAACACAATTTTGACACACATATTATTAAAATATGTAAATTGGCACAATATGAAAAGCATGGATCCGGAACTGGATTTCTTTACGATATTGCCGGAAGACAAGATACCGGAAAAGGGAAAGATATTGATCTCCGAACCCTTTCTTCCTGATACCTTCTTCAACCGTACAATCGTTTACCTGGCTGATCATACCAGCGACGGGTCTGTGGGATTCATCCTAAATAAAAAGCTCGACATAAAGGTATGCGATGCTATCTCCGGATTCGACAAGTGGAAAGAATTCCTGAGCATGGGAGGACCTGTAGCACCTGACACTCTTCATTATCTTCACAATCTTGGCGACCAGATTCCAAAGAGCGTCTGGGTTAATGAAAATATTTTCTGGGGTGGAGATATTGACTTTATCCGCGAAATGATAGAAAAGGATAAGCTTACAAAATCCCAGATCCGGTTTTTCCTTGGCTACTCGGGCTGGTCTGCCGGACAGCTTGAAAGAGAACTCAAGGAGAATTCATGGGTGATCGCAAAAATCAAAACAGATATTGTTCTGAATAATAAGGTCGATAATACCTGGAAACGGGTTATTCGCGGCCTGAAGAGCAGGTATCGTATGTGGGCGGATTTCCCGGAGTCTCCGGATATGAATTAAAGGTGCAGTATTTTAAAAACCAGCTCCTTTAGCAAATCACCCGGTTCGCTGCTTAAATCACCAAAACCTTTAGATTTCATGTCGTAAGTGCGAAGCAGACTAATTACCTGAATTGTCTTCGTTACATTATATTTCGAAGCGGAAACCTCATAGTCCTTCACAAAGTAAGGATTAACTTTCAGCACCGCTGCAACATTGTTTTTTGATTTATCGGTCAGGTAGTGATAGGTTAGGAGCTTGGTGAAATAGCTGAAGAGAGATGCTATTGAAAGTGTTATCGGATTATCCCTGGGATTATTCGCAAAGTGATTAACAATCATGCCGGCTTTAAGAATATTTTTTTCACCAACGGCCTTTTGCAGCTCAAAATTATTGTAATCCTTGCTGATGCCGATGTTCTTTTCTATCAGCGGAGCAGTTATTACAGGCTTTCCTTCAGGAAGGGTAATGATAAGCTTATCAAGTTCGTTGACAATTTTATGAAGATCTGTACCCAGAAATTCAGTCAGCATGGCGCTGGCACTGAGGTCAGCTTTAATACCCTTTGTCATAAGGTATTTTTCAATCCATGCAGGTACCTGGTAATCCCGAAGCTTGGCTGATTCAAAATATAGACCCTGACTGTCAAGAGCTTTGAAAAGCTTTGTCCTCTTATCAAGAATTTTGTATTTGTAATTGATCACCAGGATTGTCGAAAGAAGAGGCTTGTCGACATAAATGATAAGATCTTCAATTTTCTTTAGCGACTGAGCTTCCTTTATTATTATAACCTGGTGGGTCGACATCATGGGGAACCTCCTGGCTGTTTCTATAATTGAAGTTACAGAGGTGTCTTCTCCGTAATAGACTGCCTGGTTGAACGATTTCTCAGCCTCATCCAGCACATGCTCCTCAATGTAATCTGTGATGAGGTCAATATAGTATGGTTCCTCGCCGGCAAGGAAGTAAACAGGTTTGAAAATCCTTTTATTAAGGTCAGATATTATTTCTTCGTAGGTGACAGCCATTTTAGAATCTCAGATGTTTGACAGAAATGCCATTTTTCATAATCTCTCTCAAAGCATCAATACCTATTTTCAGATGTGTTTCGACATACTTGGTGGTAACTCTCTTGTCACTGGCTGCCGTCTTGATTCCAGTTGAGATCATAGGCTGATCTGTGACGAGCAGCAGTGCTCCTGTCGGGATCTCATTTGCAAACCCGACGGTAAATATCGTGGCAGTCTCCATATCGATTGCCATTGCACGGGTTTTTACAAGGTATTTCTTGAACCTGTCATCATATTCCCAAACCCTTCTGTTTGTGGTATATACGGTGCCAGTCCAGTATTCTTTCTTGTATTTGATTATTGCTGCTGAAATTGCACTTTGCAGCATGAAAGCAGGCAGTGCAGGTACCTCGTTGGGAAGATAATCATTTGAAGTACCGTCACTTCTTATGGCCGCAATGGGAAGAATGAGATCGCCTACCATATTCTTCTTCTTCAATCCTCCGCATTTCCCCAGGAAAAGAACTGCATTGGGATTAACCGCACTGAGCAGATCCATGACGGTGGCTGCATTGGGGCTTCCCATGCCGAAGTTCATTATTGTTATGCCGTCCGACGTGGCACTTTGCATATTCTTATCCCTGCCCTCAATCTCAACATTGTTCCATTTTGCGAACAGCTCAAGATAATGCATGAAGTTTGTCAGCAGAAAATATTTGCCGAATGAATTTAATTCTTTACCCGTATAGCGCGGGAGCCAGTTATTTACTATTTCCTCTTTGGTCTTCATAGAATTTGTATAAAGGTATTTATCTCCTGTATTATCCTGCCTCTCCCCCTGAATCCCCCTCTCCCTAAATCCCTCCCTCTTGGGGGAGGGATTTAGGGAGAGGTTTTTTTAACAGTATTTCTGAATATATTTGCTTTCAAAAGTACAAAACAAAGTTGAAACAGCTAAATCTGCCTGAATATTCATTTCGTATCATCGGAAAGGAAGGAGAGGAGATGATCCTCGATTCTATCAGGAAGAAGTATGTCAGGCTTACGCCCGAAGAGTGGGTAAGACAGAACTTTGTCAAGTACATGATAAGCGAAGGGAAATATCCTCCCGGACTCATCGCTATCGAGGTAATGTCGAAATATAACAACCTTAAGAAACGAGTTGATATCCTTATACACGACAGGTCTGGAAGGCCGGTCATGATCGTTGAATGCAAATCACCCGAAATTAGTATCAATGACAAGGTTTTTGATCAAATCGTCTGTTATAATATGGGATTCCGGGTACCGTACCTGATTGTAACGAACGGCCTCGACCATTATGCCTGCAGGATCGATATAGAAAACTCAAAATATGAATTTTTACTTGTGATTCCGCTCTATGCAGATCTTTTACCTTATTCGGTATGATAAAAGTTACCTGTGCCATAATACGAAATGAAGATAATGAAGTGCTTGCGGTGCAGAGGGGCGAAAAGACCGACCATCCTTTCAAATGGGAATTTCCGGGCGGCAAGGTTAAGGAAGGAGAATCGGAGGAAGAATGCATAATCCGTGAAATCAGAGAGGAGCTGACAATCGATATTGTCATCTGCACCCGCATGGAGGATGTTGATTACGACTATGGAAAGAAGCATATACTTCTGATTCCGTTCATCTGTGATACACTTGAAGACCTACCCGTTCTCACTGAACATGTTGCTTTCAAATGGATGGAACCTGTCAGGCTTAAGAACCTGGATTTTTCTGAAGCTGATATAATTGTTGCAAACAACTATCTGGAAACCATACATATTGAAGAACATAGCAATCCTGTCAATGGTGCAACAGATAGCATGGATAAAGAGGATGAAGAATTCAGGGCAATGGTGAACAGCACAATGGGGGCTAAAGAAGTTGAATGGATCGCAGCGTCTGCTATTGAGAATCCTGATATATTCAGGAAGCTTTTCAGGTACTCATTTTCTGATAATAAAAAACTTGCATTTCATTCATCCTGGGCACTTTCAAAAGTAGTTGACAAATACCCTGATCTGTTTAATGATTATATCCCGCAGATCATTGAAATGCTTGACAAGCTCGAAAATGAAAGCGCTTTGCGCTCTTTCATGAGAATACTGACTCTCACTGACATGGAAAAGCTGGACAGCAATCAGCATGGTCTGCTTACCGATTTTTGCTTCACTGCATTAAGATCAGGAAACAGTGCCATTGCCATCAAGGCCTATTCGATGGATATAATCTATAAGATTGCTGTCATATATCCTGAGCTTGTCCATGAACTTGCAGCAACTATTAATATGCTTCAGGGTGAAGGTTCTGCAGGTATAGTTGCAAGAGGGAGGATTATCCTGAAACGCCTTGCAGAAATATCGAAGCCATAATTACCTTCCGAGGTAAACTACTTTTATGTTTTGGCTATAATTTGTTCCTGAAAGCCTAATGATGTATACTCCTGCCTTCGCAGAACCACCTGCCGAATCCCTGCCATCCCAGTCAATGGTGTATGATCCCGGCTCAAATGCATGATCAGCAAGGATTTTAAGCAATCTGCCCTGCAGGTCATAAACCTGAAGAAGGTACTTTCCGGGTCTGACGACTTCTGCAAAAATGGTGGTAAAATCCCTGAACGGGTTAGGGAAGCAGCTCAAAACAGTTCCCTGCACGTAATTATAATCATCATCCCCATTTCCGGTTATGATGTTCTTTTCACCGGGTGAGCCTCCGTCATATTTCGATCTCCAGTTCTGCCCAAGGTTATTATCCCGGAAAGGGTCAGTCAGCTCAATTGTTGCACCAGTTCCGTTTGCGTCGGCAGGCCATGGTGAATTGACAGTGTAATTGACAAAGTCGATAAGATTTCCGGACGGATCAAAGAGATTTATATCATCTCCTGAACTGCTCAGGCCAAAATCCATATTTCCTGCAGCATTCTTTGTTTTAGGAAAGAATTTTATAAAGGCTTTAGTATCGCGGCAAATGATGGCAAACGCTCCCGGAGAAAGAACTATGTCGGAAGAAATTTTAAAGCCATATCCCGGTCCGGAATCACCGATAGTCCAGTCCTTCAGGTCAACAGTTGTATTTCCGGCGTTATAAAGCTCAACCCAGTCTTCAGTATCTCTTTCAGGCGCAGAGTTATAGTTGATCTCATTTATTACTATTTTGTTATCAGTGCTTTCAGCAATTTCGAATTCAGCCCTGAATGTACAGCCGGCTTCCATATTATAATCAATTGTTCTCTCATATGAGATAAAGCTTCCCTTCTCCCACCTGACGAACTGGTATCCCGGAGTCGGAATGGCAGTAAGCTTTATAGGTATCCCTTTGAAATAAACACCTGTAAATGGAAATTTGTCCGGAATGACAGTGTTGATTTTAACTCGGCCTGATCCGAAACTCTTTACCTCGATCTTTATTGTCAGCATCTCACCCAGTCCGAGAACTGATTTTAAATGATTTCTGGCGTACGCAGGTCTGTTAGTTGCAAAATTCTTGATATTGGTATAATTAGTCTGCCAGTATGTGTAATTCAATCCCCATCGATCAATATGGGTGTTAATTTCGGGTATATATAATTGTTTTATGGAGTCAACAATTGAATTTACCTTTATTGCACTGAAATTTGTGTTTAGCCTGTCGGCATACTGGTTTACAAATTCCTTCTTGAAACCGGGATTTGACAGCAATCTTCTCAGAAACAGGGTGGACCAGGCAGGATTGGGCCAGCTTGGACCATCTGTAGCAAGTGCGAATTGAAGGGTGTTGAAAGTATATGCCGCACTTTCCCAGATTGAAAAGCCGAAATCAGCATCAAATATGATCCATCTCCAGCGGCTGTCGGTTTCATTTGTATTCCAGTATTTAATGTTGTTCCCCGGCCAGTCCCTGTTGTCTATATAGATCTGAGTAAGCTGATACTGAATGAAATTGTTCACATCTATTTTTCTGCTGACCTGCTGATAGCTCTGTTCGGTTACGAGGGTATTCAAATTAAGGAAATTCGTAAGCTGAAAATAAGCTGCGTTAGTCCCATCGACTACATTTCCGTTATTTTCAAGAAGGTTCACATCATCTGGATCGACAAAATGGTTTTCAGCAATAAAATTGGGGTTTACTTTTTCTCGCAGGTTTAGGATCCCCCAGTATTCGCCGTTCAGGTATATAATGGCAGGCTGAAAGGCCATCCGGTCAACATCCATATCCCTTATAAGCGTAGCTGTCAGTCCATCCCTGATTATTGCCCTGTCCCAGTCATTTCCTCCGTTCCTCAGAACCAGCGATTCAAATTCATTTATTGATTTATCCTTGAAAAACTTGTATTTGAATGATCCTTTCCCATATTCACGACGGGCAAAAAGTGCCAGGGACCTTTGATCGTTTGCCCTTGAGTAATTGCCAAAAATCTTTATTCCGATATCCTGGTCGATTTGTTTTATCCCGTTTTCATCAAAGAATTCCATGTGAGCTTTCCTTTCCCAGTCGTTCCAGAAGTTAGCTCCAAAAAATGGATAGGTGGCCGACGCTCCGGGCCCCATGACATAAATGCCGTAATTGTAATCCCACAGATTATATGGATCCGTGCTGAGGCATACTACGGGCAGAGTATGGTCCATTGTTATATAAGTTCTTGTTATAACCGCACCCGGAAGTTTGTGGAAATTCAGCGATCTTGCCCTGATCACACAATTTCCGGAGATATGTATTGGATTGGTATAGAGCGGATCATCTGCTGATGGCTCTGACCCGTCAAGAGTAAAGAATATTGAATCAGCAGGATCAGCAGATGACAGTTGAAGGTCGAATCCGCCAGCGAAAAATCCTCCCTCAGCGGAGAATTTCACAGAGTCACTCTGCGGAAGAGTGCTGAAGCCTTCATGAATATTGCTGCTGCCGGGAGTAGGGGATGAAAAATAGAACCAGTTGTTTTCACCGTCTGGCTTACGTCCAAATGAAATATCTGCAAGCAGCTGAACCGGAGTTACAGAATCTATTACAGAAGAATCAGGATTGGAGAAGAAAAGAGTCTCTCCTTCGCTGCTGATCTTGAAATTAGCATGTAATTTATTGCCATTGAGCTGAATATAGCCAGGATAATCATCGACGTAACCTGCCCCCGTAAATCCAAAAGTTAACATCGGTATCAGGCTTAAGTCGGAAGATGTAGCGCTGTTGTTGTGACCCTGTAAGGCAATAACATTAACACCCTCAACCAGGAAATCAGCAGGATCAGAAATAGTGTAATTCACTGGATATCCTCCTCTGTACATGGTTGCCTCCCTGTTATTGTCTGCAATTTGGTTAAAAGCAACTGAAGTACCTGCTGTGCCAAGATTACTCCTGGCAATCTCATGTCCGTTTATATAAGCGACAAACCCATCGTCATAATCGATACTCAGGACAACTTGCGAAACATCCTGGAGATTATTTATTACGAACTCTTTCCGAATGAATACGCTCAGAATACCATTAAGGACAGTGGCATCGTCATTATCTCCAAAGCCGAATCCGCTTGAGCCCGCGCTCCATCCGGAATCGTCATACCCGGTATTTTTCCATGCGTCTCCCTGATTTGACGCGGGTATAATGTATTTCCACTCTGCAGCTTTATCTATAATTGTCTGATAGCTCAGGGGAAGCAGAGTCCGGTTTTTGTCTGATGCAAAAACCAGGAGAAAAGAACCTGGTTTGATGCTGATGGCCGGCAGGGTCCATTTTCTAAGGTTATGTGAGTCATCGGAAAGATGATATCCTCCCAGGCTGGACTCCAGTGCAGAGGGATTATACAATTCAATCCAGTCACTATGATCTCCGTCTTCATCCGTTATCCCGCTTAAATTGGATGATGAGAATTCATTTATGAGCACCTGTGAAGAGAGCGGAACAGAAAAGAATAAAAAAAGGCAAACTGATATCAGATGGCGCCTTATCATTTCTTACTTTTAATGAAAGAGACGAGCTCTTTAACCAATCCCTGCTTCAGGGGTAATTCCGGATTGCTATATGTTGCAATGTTCTTCTGCCTGTCAGCTTCAGATTCTTTTAATATATGGTTCATATTTTCAATAATTAAAAGTTTTGCATCAGGTTTTGCAGCCGATAGCAATTTTGCGTCTTCAACTGAAACCTGGATATCTGTGGTCCCCTGAACAATAAGCACCGGTATCTTAAGCTTTTTTATCTCAGCTGAGGGATCATATTTAATCCATGAAATCAGATAAGGCTGAACACTTGGCCGGTATAAGCTAACCAGGACCGGATTCACTTTGGAAACTGTTTTGCCGCTCCTGAGGCTGTCGAGGACTGCATTCGATTCTGCCATAAGTTGAGGAGGGAGCTTGCTTTTCAGCTGCCTGCGAAGGACAGTATCAGCAGGACTTCCTATCCCGGCTAATGAAATAAGTTTGGAAATTCCGGTTTTTTCAGCTGCAACTATCCCAATAAGCGAACCTTCGCTGTGTCCCATCACGATTATCTTTAGAAATCTTTTGTCTTTTTTCAGCAGGTTAATCCATTCGACAGCATCATTTATATATGTTTCAAACCTCAGTTCACTTTCGCTTGTGGCAGCAGCTCTGCTTTTACCTATTGCCCGCTTATCAAAGCGGAGCGTCGAAATGCCATTTTCAGCAAAACTCCCTGCCAGCATCTTATAGGCATTTGTATTTATGCCTAATGGTGAATTGCAATCCCTGTCAGTAGGCCCTGATCCTGCAATTATAAGTACAACCGGGGATTTTTTAAGGTTTACAGGAACGGTAAGTGTGCCGCTGATATCTCCTGTAGATGTTTTTAATAATACTTCAGATTCAGTGAAGTGTGTACCGGCTTTAATCTGTGCTGAAAGCTTACCTGGTAACAGTATAAAAATTAATAACGTCAGTGAGACAAGTATCTTTTTCATGAAGTTTAAAATGAAGACCAAAAATAGCGGATTTATGGCAACAATTGAGAAGTTAGAGTGACTTTTTGACGAATGTATTAAGAACATACTTAATCAGCTACTTATTGCCCTCAGATTTCGCAGATCAGCGCAGAGGTAACCTCCGAAAATCAGCTGGATCAGCGGGAAAATGATTAACTTCTTTATTACCTTTGCAGACCAATAATTGAATGAAATGAGAATTGTAGATACACGAGGCCAGCAATGTCCTGCACCGCTCATAGCAACGAAGAGAGCCCTGAAAGAATCAAAGACCGGAGAATCCTTTAAAGTCATTACGGATAATAAAACTTCTTACGAGAATGTGGCAAGGTTCCTGAAGGATAACAGAATACAATTCAAGACTGAAGAGAAGGAGGGCATCTGGACGATAATAATTACTGAGTCGACAGAATCAGAACCTTCTATAAATGCAGAAGATTACTGTACCACGGATATCCCGCATTTAAAAAAGGGCGATTTTGTAATTGCTTTCACCTCCGACAAGATGGGTGAAGGTGAAGAAGAACTGGGACGATTGCTGATCACTAATTTCATCAAGGCAATAAAAGATCTCGACGTACTGCCTGCAAAAATGGTATTTTATAATAACGGGGTAAAGCTTGGAGTCATGGGATCGCCTGTATATGAGCATCTTAAAGAAATAGAAAACATGGGTGTCAGCTTGTTTTTTTGTGCAACGTGCGTGAATTTCTATTCGCTTCAGGACAGAGTTAAAATCGGCACTCTGAGTAATATGTTTGAGATTGCCCAGGTGCTGGCATCTGCCGGTAATGTAGTTAAACCCTGATCAAAAATTATGAAGGTAGATCTTCTGCAAATGGTTGAGAGCGGTGGATGCTCTGCAAAGATATCCCCGAAACAGCTTGAGGAAATCCTTAAATACCTGCCGCTGCCTGAAGATCCAAATATACTTGTAGATATTGATACACAAGATGATGCAGGTGTATACAAAGTAAATGATGAACTTGCCCTGGTCCTGACAACAGACTTTTTTCCTCCTGTTTGCAGTGATCCATATGAGTTCGGTCAGATTGCTGCAGCAAATTCAATAAGCGATGTTTATGCAATGGGAGGAACTCCGGTGGTAGCCCTGAATATAATGATGTTCCCTGCCGGAAAGCTCCCGATGGAAGCATATGCTGAAATACTGAAGGGAGGCTCAGATATGGCATCCGAAGCAGGTCTGAGGATCATCGGTGGGCATACTATTGACGATAACCCGCCCAAATACGGGCTCGCAGTGGTCGGGTATGTCCATCCGCAAAAAGTAATTACAAACTCAGGAGCCAATCCGTGTGATTTTCTGATACTTACAAAACCTGTTGGGACAGGAGTGATCCTTGCCGGACAAAGACTTGGGATTTCAAAAGAGAATGATGTCCTTGACGCTTTGAAGCAGATGAAGATACTTAACAAATCCGGTGCTGAGGTAATGAAAAAGTACGATATAAAAGGAGCGACCGATATAACAGGATTCGGACTTGCCGGTCATGCTCTTAAAATGGCAAAGGCCAGTAATGTTTCCATTAATTTGAATATGAGCAATGTGCCGCTGATTGGCGATACTTATAAGCTGCTGGATAAGGGCTGCATCCCGGGCGCATCTTTCCGCAACCTTGATTATGCAGAAAAGGATACTGTTTTTGATGAAGGTCTCGATTATAATCTGAAAATGGCCGCATTTGATGCCCAGACATCAGGAGGGCTTCTCATGAGCGTTCCTTCAAACCTGGCGGAAAAAGTTCTTTCTGATCTTCATTCTGCAGGACTTAGTTCCTCGGCCATTATCGGAACAGTAAGCGAAAAAGGGGAGAAAAACCTGTACCTTTATATGTAGTTTTCTTTTAGACAGCCGATTATACCATAAATATTTAATCAGATGATACAAAAAAGAGTTTTGTCGGTATTGCTGATACTGCTTTTTCTGGTTAGCCAGGCAGAAGGGCAGGATTATAAATATCTTGAAAGTACCGGAGCCTCATCAGGAATTAGTCTCTCAGCCGGAACAGAAAATCCCGTTACGGTAAAGGTGATATATGACAACTATGTGAAAGTTGAAGGGCTGAAGGAAGACTGGGGATACTCGGTATACATTGAAGGGCTTGATAAAGAGATACTTTTTGATACCGGAACAAAACCGGATATTTTTGAATCCAATTTTAAAAAACTTGGAATCGATGCAGATAAGATCGATTTCCTGGTTCTGTCTCATGAACATAGCGACCATACGGGAGGAATACCTGCATTTGTTAAAATGAAAAAAGGCATACCTGTTATTATCCCTCAATCATTTTCAGATAAGTTCAAGAAAGAAATGTGCGAATACGGACTCGAGCCAATGCTCGTTAGCAAACCTGCTATGGTATGCAATAATCTCTGGACATCGGGAGAATTTGAATATCAGATACCCGAGCAGGCACTCGTTCTGAATACTAAAAAAGGACTGGTAGTCATGACTGGCTGTTCGCACCCCGGGATTGTTGAAATGCTGAAGCAAATAAAGTCAGATTTCAATAAGAATATTTATATGGTGTTTGGAGGCTTTCATCTGCTTAATAAATCTGAAAAAGAGATGGATGAAATAATTTCAGAAATGAAGGCCCTGGGAGTTGTAAAATGCGGTGCAACCCATTGTACCGGTGATAAACAGGTTAAAATGTTCCGGGAGGCATTCGGAGGTAACTATTTTGAACTCGGCGTCGGAAACACTATTATTATCAATTAATGTAACTGTTTTATTTTTAGTTTTGTAAGATCTTATTTTTCTTCATCCGAATTTGTAACAAAAACGTAACACTCTATTCTGTATTAATACAGCTGACTCAGAGTAATTTTGTGAATTTAACAACCACTCACTAAGGAATGACATTTTTAATCATCGTAATTTGCCTGGTTTTAATCTTTGACTTCATAAACGGATTTCACGATTCTGCTAATTCAATTGCCACCGTTGTCTCAACGAAAGTATTATCGCCTTTTAATGCTGTACTTCTGGCAGCTGTATTCAACTTTATTGCATTTGCAGTATTCCCCATGAAAGTTGCTGCCACTATAGGTAAGAATGTCGTTAATCCGGAGGTGATAAATCTTACCGTAATTGCTGCAGCCCTGGTAGCTGCAATTACATGGAATCTTCTTACATGGTGGTGGGGCTTACCTTCGAGTTCTTCTCACACTCTGGTAGGCGGACTTATTGGCGCTTCACTTGTCAGTTCAGGGCCTAGTTCAATTATGTTGGGAGGTGTTCTCTGGATTGTCGCATTCATAGTGATTGCCCCTTTGCTGGGAATGGGTATCTCTTATATTATATCTATAATCGTAATTAATATTGTAAAAAGACATCCTCCTTCGGCAGTCGATAAGCATTTCAGGAGACTTCAGCTTATATCGGCCGCTGCTTTTAGTCTTGGGCATGGCGGAAACGATGCTCAGAAATCAATGGGCATAATATGGATTGCGCTGATATCCATGGGAATGGCTTCAGTCACGGACAAACGTCCTGATCTATGGATAGTTTTATCCTGTCAGGCTGCAATTGCCCTGGGAACTCTCTTCGGCGGATGGAGGATCGTAAAAACAATGGGCCAGAAAATAACAAAGCTGAAACCCTTTGAAGGTTTCTGTGCTGAAACAGCAGGTGCTTTAACTCTTTTTGGTGCAACACATTTTGGTATCCCGGTAAGTACAACCCACACCATAACAGGAGCAATTATGGGTGTTGGTGCAATAAAAGGTGTATCGGCAGTGAAATGGGGAGTCACCCGGAAAATATTCTGGGCCTGGATATTAACAATACCTGTTTCAGCTGTGATCGGAGCAGTGATGTTTCATTTCTTCCACTGGATATTGTAACGTTCCAGCCTTTAACGGTCTTGCAATCACTGTCAATCTTTGGGTAATGAAAAAAGGAATTCCGTTCCGCCGCCGGTCTTGTTCCTGACCAGTATCTCTCCCTTGTGAAGCAAAATAGCGTTCTTGACGATAGCCAATCCAAGTCCGGTTCCTCCGCTTTTACGTGACCTTCCTGAATCAACCCTGTAAAAACGTTCAAATACCCTTCCAATGTGCTCCCGGGGTATTCCTATTCCGTTATCTGAAAATGAGAAATGATAGAATCTCTTGTCTTCGTTGTATACGAAGATTCTGATTGTAGTGCTATCTCCGGCATAATTTATCGAGTTCTCTATCAGGTTCTGGAAAATCGAAAGAATAAGTGACTTGTTACCCCTGACGATAATATTCTCATCGATATCGATCTCAACTTTAATGTTCCTCGATTCAATGGCAGACTTAAAATTCTCCCTCACTTCCCTGATGATCTTCCTGATCTTCACTTTTTCAGGCAGAAAAGAAGCCCCGGCTTCTTCAATCCTGTTTAGCACCGAAATATCGTTTATCAGTCCGGTTAGCCTGTCAGTCTGTCCCATCGCCTTCTCGAGGAAATATTTTTGTTTTTTTTGCTCAATATCACTATTATTTAAAAGGGTTTCTATGTATCCTTTTATTGATGATACAGGCGTCTTAAGCTCATGGGCGATATTCGAAGTCATCTGTTGCTTTATGAGCTTGTTCTTGCTGGTCTTGGTGACATCACTCAGAATTATCTCGAAGCTCTTATCATTAAATACAACACACTGAACTCTGAAAAACCTTCCATCCTTGCTTAGCTGGTATTCTAACATAGGAAGTTCTTTACCTGATGTTATAACTCCTGAATTCCTGTCAATAAAATCAGTGATCTCACTGAATTCGGGTATATCGAAGAAATTTGATGAAAAGATCTTAAGGTCACCCGAGATCATATTCATCAGCTGGATGAAATGATCGTTATTGAAACTTATCTTTTTGTCGGGAGAGAAGAATGCCACCCCTTCATTCAGTGCGTTAAGATGGTTGAAGAGCTTCTCTTTCTCGTTTGCAAGGTCATTCTTTGCCGTTAAAAGGTTATTATAAATATCAAGTATCTCTGAACCTATAATACCCAGCTCATTTTTCGGGAACTCAGATTCAAATGGCTTTTCATGAGTTACACTGATGGCAAAGTCCTTAAGGCGGGTGATTGATTCCCCGAATTTGTTGGTAACCAGGAATAGAACTATCCCTACTATAATGAAAAAGATCAGCAGGATGAAGAGGAAGCTTAGGTTTGTCTTCAGGAAATTTGCGACATTAATATCATAAACCAATGCAGCCCTGATATAATATCTTTGATAGAATTTTGAGTAATAATAATATCGCTGTCCTGTTGTTCCTGATTCCCTGATTGTAGAACCGAATTCAGAATTGAGTGACTCAATTATCTCAGGTCTTGTCTTATGATTCTCCATCTTTTCATATTCATGCACAGAACTGTCGTAGAGAACATTGCCGACTGTATCGATTATTGAAATACGCAAATTCTGCTGAGGCAAAAGTTTTCTGAGAGAATCAATCAGCCGGTAATTGCCTTGCTGGAATATTGAATTAACGTTAACATAATTGTCGACGATCCCTGTGATGTTGTACAACTCGTCATTCAACGTGGCAATCCTGTACTCCTTTTCACGATTGTACTGATATGTGATAATGAGAAGCGCGACGACAAGAAAAATCGCCGAATAGAAAAAAAGCAGGTTATTCCGGAATTTATTCCTTGAGAACATCATCAGGCATGATTAGATCAGAATTCAAAATAGTAGCCATATCCCGTTTTATTTTTAAGGTTCTGCCCATAGGCGCCGAGCTTTATTCTCAACCTTGTTATATTCACATCGACCGTTCTTTCAGTCACGATGACTTCATTGCCCCATACTTTCAGCAGAATGTCCTCTCGTGAGAACACTTTTGTCTGATTTTCCAGAAGCAACTTCAGTATCTCATATTCCTTCTTTGTAAGCTCGATCTTTTCGTCGTTTATTAACAGCCTTTTTCTCGAGGTATCGAGTTCTATATTACCAAATCGCAGGAGGGCCTGGTTTTTAGCCTTTTCTTTCAGAGATCTTTTAAGTACAGCTTTCACTCTTGCTGTTAATTCATTAACAGAGAACGGCTTGGGAATATAATCATCGGCACCCAGGCTGAAACCGGTAAGGATATCATTCTCCTTGTCTTTTGCTGTAAGAAATATGATCGGGATATTTACCCCCATTTCATTTCTTAGTTTATCTGCGAACCTGAAACCCGACATGGTCCCCATCATGATATCGAGCAGGATAAGGTCGAAGCTGTCTATATGCCTCTTGATCGCCTCTTCAGCGGAGTGGGCAACCTCAGTGATGTACCCTGCATTTCCAAGATTATACTGAAGAATTTCACATAGATCTTCTTCATCATCCACTATCAGGATCCGTTTGTTTTTTAAATCCATAACTGTCAGAATAGTTGATTAGTATATCAGAATCTGATTTCTTGTCGACCACAAAGGTATAAGCAATAAATGAATATTGATGTTACGATTTTATTACAGACCCCGTGATGTAACATTAATGTAATTAAACCTTAAACGGTTTGTAACCGGCCATCTCTTTCCTTTGGCTGATCTTTGTCGCGGAAATATTTGGGAAATCATCAATTTACAAACTATGAATAAAATTAAATTTTTAACAGGATTATTAATAATTTATATTTCATCCTTTTTACAGATGAATGGTCAAACGGGAACTATTGAAGGTTACGTGTCCGATAAAGCCAGTTCAGAATCACTTATAGGGACTACAATCATGATTGAGGGAACTACACTAGGAACCACTTCGGATATCGATGGCAGATTCACCCTGAAAAATATCAAACCCGGCGTATACAATCTGAAAGTATCTTATATATCGTATAATACAAAGGTGATCGAAAAAGTGAGAGTTGAGGCCGGGAAGACCAGCAGCATTAAGGCTGAGCTTGAAACCAGCATGCAAGCGCTTTCTGATGTCAATATAACAGCAGTACGGAGAACCAATACTGAAATATCGATGATAACCGATATAAAAACAAATCCGTTTGTTTCAACCGGTATTTCAAGCCAGCAGATATCAAGAACACTGGATAAAGATGCTTCAGAGGTAATAAAAAGGGTACCTGGCATTACGATCCAGGATAACAGATTTCTGATCGTCAGGGGACTCTCACAGCGATATAACACTGTTTGGCTGAACAATGCTGCAACCCCCAGTACCGAGGCAGATGTAAGGGCTTTCTCATTTGACGTCATTCCAAGTTCCATGATTGAGAACCTTATGATCATCAAATCACCCGCTGCCGAACTACCTGCTGATTTTTCTGGTGGATTTGTAAAGATTTCGACTAAGAACATGCCGGATAAGAATAGTATGTTCTTTTCCTATACGACAGGTTTTAGTATGGGAACTACATTCAACGATTATTATAAGGCACCGGGAAGTAAAACAGACTTTCTGGGATTCGATAATGGATTCAGGGCACTTCCTGAAGAAATGCCTTCCGATCTCAACGTTTATGAAACAGCTACCAACCCTGAGGTAAGAAATAAAATTTCCGAACTGGGAAGGGAATTGAATGATGCATGGTCTGCATCATCTGAAGTCGCAATTCCTGACCAGAAGCTCGCATTTGGTTTTAACAGGAAAATGTCTTTGGGGAAAAGTGATCTTTTTACCACCAACGCATTAACATACAACTACACCAATACTTCTGACCTGATCAAGGTGACTGATTATGGTCCTTACAATTACAAGAATGACAGCCCCGCATATACAGATCAGTATTTAAACAACTATTATGCAAATGCTGCCAGGGTTACTCTTATGAGTAACTGGACCCTCTTACTTGGGAAATCGACTAAAATTGAATTCAGAAACCTTTTTGATCAGGCCGGAACATCTCGTACAACCATGAGGAAAGGAGCTGAGTTTTATTCAGGAACATACCTCAAAGCAGGGGAGATAAGATATCTTTCAAGATTAATATATTCAGGTCAGCTTGCAGGAGAACATTCTTTTAAGGAAGGTGATTCAAAGATCAAATGGATAGTTGGATATGCCACTTCCTCTAAAACGGAGCCTGACACAAAACGATACAGATATATCAGGGATAATGTTGACACCACGGTTTATAACATAACTTTCCCCAGCGGCAGCTATAGCACAGATGCACAGTCGAGGATGTGGCTGGAACTTAATGAGAACACCATCTCAGGTTCTGTGAATTATACACAAAAACTTAACCTGCCGGCAGGGAAGGGTGAGATTAAAGCGGGACTGTATATTGAGGATAAGTCCAGAACATTCAGGGCACGGAACTTCACATACAACCAGGGCAGTCCGGAATCAACATTCGGACTTACATCCATGCCGGTAGATGATATCTTTGTTGATCAAAACATTAATCTTACAACAGGTATTAAACTTAGGGAATATACTTCTCTCAACGATTCATATAATGCCTCAAATCACCAGGGTGCCGGTTTTGTGTTAGCAGTATTGCCCCTGACATCAAGAATTAATCTCTACACAGGAGTAAGGGTTGAAAAAAACCGTCAGTACCTTTTAGGGTATTACCAGGCTTCACCAACCCAGGCTGAAGTAGACAGGGATACGATAAATGTTTTCCCATCCGTTAATATTACATACAATCTCAATCCGAAAAACCTCATAAGGGTTTCATACGGAAAATCGGTGAACAGACCTGAATTCAGGGAGATAGCTCCGTTTTACTTTTTTGATTTTGAGCTGAACGCTGGAACAGAAGGAGACCCGGAAATAAAGCAAGCCTATATTCATAATTTCGACATCAGATATGAGATGTATCCTGACAACGGAGAATTGTTTACAATAGGAGCTTTCTATAAAAAATTCAATGATCCTATTGAACAGGTTATCAAGGCTACAACTCCTACACGTTATACATATCAGAATGTTGAGGGAGCATATTGTTTTGGTATTGAAACAGAAGTCAGAAAATCTCTTGATTTTATCCCGGCGCTGAAAAAAATCACCTTTGTTCTTAATGCCTCGCTGATCAAGAGCCAGGTTAAGTTCAATGAAAACTATCTCTTAAGAGACCGTCCGCTTGAGGGACAGTCACCATTCATTGTCAATGCAGCATTATTTTATCAGAATGAAAAGGGCTTGATGGTCAGTCTGTTATACAATGTGATTGGGAAAAGGATATCTGCAGTTGGAATACCCTCACCAAATGAATGGGATGATACTCCTAATATCTACGAAATGCCACGAAATGTTCTCGATCTGACCTTCAGTAAAATGATAGGAAAGAAGATTGAGATTAAAGGTGGTATCAAGGATATTCTGAATGAAGAAATCAGGTATGTGCAACCTGTTGATGCAACAGTAGATATGAATATTTACACAAATGGAGAAGTAACCGGTGACAAGCACTTTAAGAAAGATCAGGTTACAAGGTCCTTCAGGCCCGGCAGCTATTTAACTTTTGGAGTGACATTAAGGTTTTAATATTAATGTACAATAAATAGTAAATCAAATCATTATTAATTAATAAAAGAAGTATGAAAAATTCCGTTAAATTCTTATCAGTATTAACAATCGTGGTTGCGATGGCTGCATTTGCCACATCATGTGAGAACGATGTGATGGTCATCAGCATAGCCCTTGATAATATTACAGCAGATGTTCAGGTAGGTGCCACTCTCGACCTGAATGTAATCGTTACTCCGGCCGATGCAACAAACCAGGAAATTAAATGGAGTACAAGCAATGCAGCTGTTGCTACAGTGACAGACGGCACTGTAACCGGCGTTGCCCTTGGTACGGCAACAATAACAGCCAAGGCTAAAAGCGATACAACCAAGACTGCTACATGCAGTGTTATAATCATTCCCTCGAATGGACAGACAATAACCGTTACAGGCGAGATTACCACAAACACCACATGGTATTCAAATGCAAAATATCTCCTGAATGGATTTGTGTATGTTGCAAATAATGCAACTCTTACAATACAACCAGGAACAATAATTAAAGGTGTCTACGGATCAAAAGGTGCATTAATAGTTGAGAGAGGCGCAACGATAATTGCAGCAGGAACATCTACACAACCAATCGTATTTACATCAGACAGGCCTGTAGGTCAGAGAGCTGCCGGCGACTGGGGTGGTTTAGTAATATGCGGAAAAGCTACAACAAACAAACATGATTCCGGAACAGGTGTCGGACAGGCGGAAGGTGGTATCAGATCTCTTTATGGTGGAACAGACGATGCAGATAATTCAGGTGTTCTGCAATATGTAAGAATCGAATTTCCGGGAATTGCACTGACCTCAAGTGCAAACAGTGAAATCAACGGACTTACTCTTTATTCAGTCGGTTCAGGAACGACCATTGATCATATACAGGTATCATATTCAGGTGATGATTCATTTGAATGGTTTGGTGGTACGGTAAAATGTAATTATCTTGTTGCACACAGGGGCCTTGATGACGAATATGACACTGATAACGGATTTCGCGGTAAAGTACAGTTTGCCCTTGGTATCCGCGATCCTCTTGTTGCTGATGTATCAGGCTCAAATGGTTTTGAATCAGATAATGACGCTGACGGTTCACAGCTTACCCCGGTCACTGCGCCTGTATTCTCAAATGTAACCCTGTTTGGTCCTTATTCCGTAAGCGCATCAGCTCCAAACAGCAATTACAAGAGATCAATGCATCTGAGAAGATCAACACAACTTTCGGTATATAATTCCATATTTGTCGGGTGGCCGAAAGGACTGATCATTGACGGCAGCCAGGGAATAGCTCCGACCAATGCAACAGGCAATATACTTCAGATCGAAAAAACAATACTGGCAGGAATGGTTGCCAACTTTGAATCAACGCCGGCAACATTCGGAAATCCCCCTGTTGCTTCCAATATCGTGTTTCTGGCAGCTGACGCACAGGCATATTTCGAAGCCACTTCACCTGCACGCGGCAATGATGATACAAAAACTGTTTCAGATATCCTTGGAACCAACCTGCTTTCTCTTACAAATCCTGTACTTCTTCCTGCTGGAGGATCATCGCTCCTTACAGGTGCTTCATTCAGTAATTCGAAACTGACAGGATTCGCAGTTGTTACCCACCAGGGTGCTTTTGGAACAACAAACTGGACATCAGGCTGGTGCAATTTCGATCCACAGAATACAGTATACTAGAAGAATTAACAACCTTGGTCTGATGATTTTCCAGATATAGCCAAATTTCCCTCTTCAAGGTTGTTTTAAAAGGGGATATTTATCCATCCTCTGACTCCTTCCCTTAAACAATAAGGGAAGGTTTTTTTTTATAACTTGCACCTTAAATTTTAAGAAGGTGAAAAGAATATTATTCACAATAATCGGATTATTATTGTTGTTAAGTGAATATTCCCGGGCCCAGTCATACATTCAACCCAATTATGGCCTTAAAAGTCATGAAACGTTGATAATAAACAAAATAGAGGCGTCTGCCAGCACAACAACCATTTTTCTTACGATTGAAAACCATATTCAGGGAGGCACTTTCTGTGCAGATAGAAATATTTATATTTTTTATCCTGACGGAACAAATAGCAAGCTGATCTCATCAAACAATATTCCGGTCTGTCCGGATTCCCATAAATTCAAGGCTCCGGGAGAAAAACTTGACTTTACTCTTACATTTCCTCCGTTAAAAAAGGGGGTGGAGTGGTTCGACCTGGTAGAAGATTGTAACGATAACTGTTTCCATTTCTATGGCATCACTCTTGACAACGAGCTTAACCGGAAGATTAACGATGCATTTTCTATCGCGGAAAATGATGATCCGCTCAAGGCGATGATAAGCTTCATCGATATTCTTGAGTCGGAAGATTCAAAAAATACCGGGATTGAAGGGCTCCTGTATGTGAATATCATTTCACTTGCAAAGCAATCCGGTAATTATGGGCAGGCTGCCGACTGGTATAAGAAAATGAAAAACTCCGGTGCCCCCAGGCTCCCGGATTATTTCAAATTCCTTAACGATCAGGGAATCAAGTATTAACCAGCTTAAACCGCCCCCAACCCCCTAAAGGGGGCTTTTTTAAGTCCCCTTCAGGGGATTTAGGGGCAAGAGAATCTTAATAACTCCCGGTTAGTATTCTTAGCTCTGATAATACAATCCTGTAATTAAGCTGTGCCGCATACTGATCTGCTTCAGCTTTTGCCAAAGCAGCCTTTGCCGTCAGCAGATCGGCCTCCAGATTCAATCCCGATCTTCTTCTAAAAGACTGGATCTTTAAATCTTCCCGCCTGTATTCGACAACCTTGCCTGCTACCCTTATAAGCTCTTCCGATTGCTTAAGCCGGCGGTATGCTTTTGCTATATCCCTGTTTACTTGTTCCTTTGTGTTGAGAAGATTCTCCTCTGCCTGTTGTCTCAGGTACATTCTCTGCTTCTGGACCATCCTGTTCGACAGGACATCGCTGAAGTTCCATTTCAGGGAAGCTCCTATATAAGTGTTGTTTCTC
>Ga0209450_10000154_pt1 | contig 37669 bp, 25 predicted proteins | sample FrelakmetLWP11LW_FD_187149 | JGI IMG/M metagenome (GOLD analysis project Ga0209450, IMG submission 187149) | Freshwater lake sediment microbial communities from the University of Notre Dame, USA, for methane emissions studies - LWP11 LW (SPAdes)... | ecosystem: Environmental > Aquatic >...
GGAATAATATATAATACAGGTGTCCTTGAAATTATGCCTGATGGTTATGGATTCCTTAGGTCAGCAGATTACAACTACCTTAATTCGCCTGACGATATCTACGTATCACAGTCGCAGATCAAGCTTTTCGGGCTCAAAACCGGCGATACAATAAAAGGAACCATCCGCCCGCCTAAAGAGGGTGAAAAATATTTCCCGCTGATAAAGGTTGACGAGATCAACGGCAGAAGTCCGGATTTCATTCGCGACAGGGTGCCTTTTGATTTCCTCACCCCTCTCTTCCCGAATGAAAAATTCACACTGTGCCAGCCGGGAGAGGGTACTCTTTCTGTCAGGGTCATAGATATGTTTACCCCTATTGGAAAAGGCCAGCGTGGTCTTATTGTTGCCCAGCCAAAGACAGGAAAAACAATCCTGCTCCAGGAAATTGCCAATGCAATAGCAAAATATCATCCCGAGGTTTACCTTATGATCCTTCTTATCGATGAAAGACCTGAAGAGGTTACCGATATGTCACGAAATGTGAAGGCAGAGGTCATTGCTTCGACATTTGACGAACCGGCTGAAAGACATTGCCGTGTGGCAAACATAGTTCTTGAAAAAGCCAAAAGGCTTGTTGAATGCGGTCATGATGTAGTTATCCTGCTCGACTCAATAACAAGACTTGCCAGGGCATACAACACTACAGCTCCTGCATCAGGAAAAGTTCTTTCGGGAGGTGTCGATTCAAATGCTCTTCACAAACCCAAGAGATTTTTCGGAGCGGCCCGCAATATTGAAAATGGCGGCTCACTTACAATTCTCGCCACGGCCCTTACAGAGACCGGATCAAAAATGGACGACGTAATATTTGAGGAATTCAAAGGAACGGGAAACATGGAGCTCCAGCTCGACCGTAAGCTGTCGAACAGGAGAATATTCCCGTCAATCGATATACCTGCCTCAAGTACACGCCGTGAGGATCTTCTTCTTAATAAAAACATCATGCAGAAGATCTGGGTTTTGCGTAATTATCTTGCAGATATGAATGCGCTTGAGGCTATGGAATTCCTCCGCGACAGGCTTATGCAGGCCAAGTCGAACGAAGAATTCCTGGTTTCCATGAATGGTTCATAACCGGAAGCATTTTTTTGTAAATTTGCACTCTGTTAATAAAATAACAATTAATAAACTAAATTTCACAATGGGAACAAAAAAATTCATAACATGCGACGGTAATCAGGCCGCAGCACACATTGCATATATGTTCAGCGAAGTCGCTGCCATATATCCTATCACACCTTCTTCGACCATGGCAGAATATGTTGATGAATGGTCCGCAAACGGACTGAAGAACATATTCGGAGAAACAGTTAAAGTTGCTGAGTTGCAATCTGAAGGCGGCGCTTCAGGTGCAGTCCATGGTGCACTTCAGTCAGGCGCCCTATGCTCTACATTTACCGCATCACAGGGATTGCTGCTTATGATCCCTAACATGTACAAGATTGCAGCTGAACTTCTTCCGGGAGTATTTCATGTAAGCGCCCGTACAGTTGCTGCACATGCACTTTCCATCTTCGGGGACCACAGTGATATTTATGCAACACGCCAGACCGGCTTTGCAATGCTCGCAAGCGGAAGCGTCCAGGAAATAATGGACCTTGCTGGTGTTGCACACCTTACAGCAATCAAATCAAGGATTCCTTTCCTCCATTTCTTCGATGGTTTTCGCTCTTCAGCAGAAGTTCAGAAGATTGAAGAGCTGGAATTGGATGACCTTAAGAAACTCCTCGACTGGGATGCACTGAAGAGATTCCGCGACAACGCCCTGAATTCTGAGCACCCTGTAACAAGAGGAACAGCCCAGAATCCGGATATCTTCTTCCAGGCAAAGGAAGCAGTAAACAAATTCTACGAACCTATACCCGATATCGTAAACTCTTATATGGGTGAGATATCAAAACTTACAGGCAGGGAATACAAACCCTTCACATTTTACGGTGCACCTGATGCTGAAAATATAATTATCGCAATGGGCTCGATCACCGATACAACCAAGGAAGTCATTGATTACCTGAGAGCCAGGGGTGAAAAGGTAGGGCTCATAAGTGTCCATCTTTATCGTCCTTTCTCTTCAAAATACTTCTTCAATGTATTCCCGAAATCCGTAAAGAAGATCACAGTTCTCGACCGGACAAAAGAACCAGGAGCACTTGGAGAACCTCTTTATCTCGACATCAAGGACATGTTCTACGATATGCAGGAAAAACCTATCATAGTTGGTGGCCGTTATGGTCTCAGCTCTAAGGACACCACACCATCAATGGTTCTTTCTGTTTTTGAGAATATGAAGCTCAAAGAATCCAGAAACCAATTTACTGTAGGTATCGTTGATGATGTTACCCATAAATCGTTACCGATCCTTCCTGAAATTAATGTCGCTCTACCGGGAACTTACTCGGCAAAATTCTATGGACTTGGATCTGACGGCACGGTCGGAGCAAACAAGAACTCGATTAAGATCATAGGTGAAACCACCGATAAATACTGCCAGGCATATTTCGCCTATGATTCAAAGAAATCAGGCGGTATTACAACCTCACACCTGCGTTTTGGCGATAAGCCGATACGTTCACCCTATCTCGTTAATACACCTGATTTTGTAGCATGCCATGTTCCTTCATATCTTGATAAATATGATATGCTGAAAGGGCTGAAGCAGGGCGGAACTTTTCTTCTGAACTCGATATGGGATGCCGAAGAGACGAAGAAACGCCTTCCCGATCACATGAAGAAATATATGGCTGAAAACAAGATCAATTTTTATATCATTAATGCTACTGCAATTGCTGAAGAACTTGGTCTTGGAACAAGGACAAACACAATCATGCAGGCTTCATTCTTCAAGCTTGCCAATGTCATTCCATATACACAGGCAGAAAAGGAGATGAAGATATTCATCTATAAGTCGTATGGAAGGAAGGGTGAAGATGTTGTCAACATGAACTATGCAGCTGTCGATAAAGGCTCTGATGTTACCAAAGTTGAGATACCTGCTGAATGGGCAGGCATAAAGGTTACGAAAGAAAAAGACAACCGTAATATTCCCGATTTCATCCGCGATGTTATGGAACCTATCAATGCAATGAAAGGTGACGATCTTCCTGTAAGCGCATTCGTAGGAAGGGAAGATGGGACATTCCCGGCTGGAACATCAGCTTATGAGAAACGCGGTATTGCAGTAAACGTGCCTGAATGGCAGCCTGATCAGTGCATCCAGTGCAACCAGTGTTCATATGTATGTCCCCATGCTGTTATACGTCCATTCCTCCTGACTGAGGAAGAGGCAAAAAATGCTCCGGAAGGGACAAAGACAATACAGGGTATACCTGGTGTTCTCAAGCAATACAGGTTCAGGATGCAGGTCAGCGTATTAGACTGTACAGGTTGCAGCAACTGCGCTGATGTATGTCCTTCCAAGAATAAGGCTCTGATAATGAAGCCTCTCGAAACACAGCTTTCAGAAGTTGATCGCTGGACCTATATGCATGAGAAAGTAGGCTATAAGGAAACTGTGGTTGATAAATTCGTGAATGTAAAGAACAGCCAGTTCTCCCAGCCCCTGTTTGAATTCTCGGGAGCATGTGCCGGCTGCGGTGAAACACCATATATTAAAGCAATTACCCAGCTCTTCGGCGAAAGGATGATAGTAGCCAATGCAACAGGCTGCTCCTCAATCTATGGGGGCTCGGCGCCTTCAACCCCATATACTCATAAAAAGAACGGACATGGCGTTGCATGGGCAAACTCACTGTTCGAGGATAATGCTGAATACGGACTTGGTCTTACGCTTGGTTCAAACAAGCTCAGAGAAAGAATAGCTCTCAGGATGAAGGAAAACATCAATGCGGTAAAACCTGAAACCAAAGCTGCATTTGATGAATGGCTGGCAGGAATGCATAATGCTGAAGCATCGAGGATTGCTTCTGCCAAGGTTTTGGATGCCTGCGAAAAAGATAATACCGAGGTTACTAAGGAGATCCTCAGCCTTAAGCAGTATCTGGTGAAGAAATCGCACTGGGTATTCGGAGGTGACGGTTGGGCATACGATATCGGCTACGGAGGTCTCGACCATGTTCTGGCAACCGGTGAAGATATCAACATTCTTGTTCTCGACACTGAGGTATATTCAAATACGGGCGGACAGGCATCGAAATCAACCCCTGCCGGTGCAGTGGCAAAATTTGCCGCTTCAGGGAAAAAGATCCGTAAAAAGGACCTTGGACAGATGGCAATGAGTTACGGTTATGTCTATGTTGCACAGGTGGCTATGGGATCAAGCAATTCACAGTATTTCAAGGCAATCAAGGAGGCTGAAGCATTCCCCGGTCCATCACTTATTATTGCATATTCGCCATGTATAAACCATGGATTAAGGGATGGCATGGGCAAGACACAGGCTCAGGAGAAATCAGCAGTCGAATCCGGCTACTGGCATCTCTACAGGTACAATCCGCTGCTTGAAGCTGAAGGAAAGAATCCATTCACGCTCGATTCAAAAGAGCCTGACTGGAGCAAATTCCAAGCCTTCCTGAATTCAGAAGTACGATATACATCACTTATCAAATCTTTCCCGGGAGAAGCTGAAGTACTCTTCAAGGCTGCCGAGGAAAATGCAAAGTGGAGGTATAATTCCTACAAGAGGCTTGCAGCAATGGAGTTTGCAGCTAAAACTGAAACTCCGGCTAACTAATTAGCCTGAATAATTATAAAAGAGCCATCTGAAAAGGTGGCTTTTTTTTATCGTGCAATCGTGCAATCGTGCAATCATGCAATCCTTAATCACCTTTGTGCCATTGTGTCGCTGTGCCTTTGCGCCTTATAATTTTATTAGTACTTTTGTTGATTATTATGGGCAGGATACTGGGGATAGATTATGGCAAAAAACGTGTTGGACTGGCAGTTACAGACCCTCTGCAGATATTCGCCTCGCCGCTGAATACAGTTACCGTCCAGGAATTTGACAGTTTTATTGATGAGTATTTAAAGTCGGAACAGATTGATGAATTTGTTGTCGGATATCCTGTCCAAATGAACAACAAGCCCAGCGAATCTGTTAAATATATTGATCCGTTTGTAAAAAGACTCCGGAAGAGATTTCCCGAAAAAACTTTGCATCTAGTCGATGAAAGATTCACATCGCAGATCGCTTTAAGGACAATGATCGACGGAGGAGTGAGGAAGAAGGACAGGCAAAACAAGATGATTGCAGACATGATAAGCGCTTCTATAATTCTTCAGTCTTTTCTGGACAACAGGTCAGCAATGAAAGAAAAAAGAAGTTAGAATGACATACCCCATTGTTATTTACGGCCACGCTATACTCCGCAAAGTTGCGCAGGAGATCGACAGGAATTATCCTGATCTTAAGCAGCTTGTCAATGATCTCTTTGAGACAATGTATAAATCTGAAGGATTGGGCCTTGCAGCTCCGCAGATAGGTAAATCAATAAGGATCTTTGTGATTGACGGGGCTCCGGTTGCTGATGATGAACCTGAACTGGCCAATTTTAAGAAAGCCTTCATCAACGCACATATTGTGGAGAAAACAGGCGACCTGAAACCCATGACAGAAGGGTGCCTCAGCATTCCCCATCTCAGGGAGGAAGTCAACAGGGAATCTCATATACGGATCAAATACTATGACGAGAACTGGGAGTTTCATGATGAAGTATATGACGGCTACAAGGCCAGGATCATCCAGCATGAATATGATCATCTCGACGGTATTCTCTTCACTGATAAGGTCAGTCCGCTGAGAAAAAGACTTCTTAAAAGCAAGCTGCTGGCCATATCAAAGGGCAGGTTTGAAGCTGACTATAAAACTATACTTCCCGGACAGAGGATAAAAAGTGCCTAGAGTGAGCTTGAGTTACGAGTGACTAGAGTTACGAGTGAACTAGAGTTAAAAAAAATTTAGTCACTCGTAACTTTTTCCTATCTTTATAGAGTCTCAAACTGCTTTTTGTGCTACACCGGGAAATTCCGTTTCTCCGTATCGGGTTACCGTTATGCGCCGGTATTGTGTGCGGGTATTATTACCAACCTGATGCTGCATTCTTCATATCATCAGGGATAATAATCATTTTGGCATTTATCTTATCACTTACCTTAAACCGCTATCTCTCAAATCCGGCTTATGGGCTCTCATTGACATTTGCATTGTTTATCGCCGGACTTTTTCTTTATACAAGAGAAAAATCATCTATCTCGAAACTGAATCCCGAAGAGACATATATCTCAGGTTATCTGTCTGATTATCCGGAGGAAAAAGAGAAAACCTTCCAAATGATCTTCAGAATGGAGTCGGGAATAATAAACGGAGATCCGGTTACTCTTAAAGGTTCCCTTCTTCTTTATCACAAAAAAGAAAGTACATGCCTTTCATATCTCCCGGGCGACAGGTTCATTATTAAATGCAAGCCTCTGGAAATAACAAACAGGGGTAATCCATATGAATTTGATTACAGATTCTTTATGGAGAACCGAGGAATAAAGTATTATGCTTTTACCGACAGCAGCGACATTACAGGCTTCTCTGCTCCGGAAAAAAGAAGGCTGGCTCACACCGCCCTGATAACCAGGGAAAAAATAATCGATATGTTCCGGGAAAGAGGCATTGAGGGCGACAGGCTTGCCCTTGTTGCGGCAATCACACTCGGGCAGAAGAATATGCTGGACCCCGAGCAGAAGCTGCATTTTATTAAAGCCGGAGTTATGCATATTATGGCCGTGTCAGGTTTACATGCAGTCATCCTGAGTCTTTTTATATTTAACGTTCTTTTCTTTCTAAAGGGGAGACTGAACATACTTAGAATACTAATAACACTATTATTATTGTGGTCATTTGCCTTTGTTACAGGACTTACACCCTCAGTGCTGAGAGCTACACTCATGTTCACATTTCTGCAGGCAGGGAACATCATGAAGAGACCGGTAAATACTATAAACTCAGTCCTTGCTTCGGCATTCGTACTAATACTTTTAAGGCCATCGGTTATCTTCGACGCAGGTTTCCTTCTATCCTACTCAGCAGTTATTTTCATAATCAGTTTTTACCGCGACTTTTACGCAAAGCTCAGATTCAGGCACCGGTTTCCTGACCTGATATGGCAGTCAGCAGCTGTATCAATCATAGCCCAGGCAGGAACTCTGCCTCTCACAGTTATGCTTTTCAACCGCTTTCCAACGTGGTTCATCCTTTCGAATATCATCATTGTCCCTCTTTCATCCCTTGTAATAATAGTCGGATGTCTGGTGCCTCTCACATTTCCTCTGGTATTCATTTCACAGCCTCTGGCTAAATTGCTTGATTTTCTTACCGGGCTGACCGAATACCTTACCGCCAGGACAGCATCGCTGCCCCTTTCGACGATTGACAATATAGGTCTCAATACGATCGGCTGTATTCTCCTGACAATATCCATATTCCTCTGCCTGCGTTTTCTGCTTGTAAAAAGATCTGTTCCTGTTCTACTGCCTCTGACTGCAATTCTGCTTCTCATATTAACAGGTACGGTCAGGGATATTGCAACCAGAAGGTCTGGCGAACTTATTGTTTATAATTCAATCGGCCGTTCTACGGTCGGGATCCGTAGCGGTAAGATCCTGAATGTCTATACGGATTCACTCCCACCGGGACCGGAAGTCGCCAGACATAGCGCGACGATGGGACTTAAGGTCACCCGACACCTGCTAACCAAAGAACCATGCCTGGTAAAGACAGGCAGCAAATCTTCTTTGATCACGCAATATGTGGACTTCAGCATTTTAGCAGAAAACAGGCCAGATATTCTGATTTTTACAGGAAGCAGATCCGTTCTGGAAAAAATTATCCAGCCGGTCGAAAAACTTGATGCGGTAATCGTGGCGTCAGGGACCAATACCAGCAGCAAGCTCTCCGGAATGATAAGGTCAATGAATGCAGATACTGTTCATTTTACAGCAAAGAGTGGAGCATTCCGCTTAAAGCTGTGAATTGTAACAAAATAAATGTGAGAAAAAACTTGAGTATTACGCTATTTATCTCTTATTTTGTGCTGTTTTTTCAGAGAGTTCTTATGAGAATAATCATTGCCGGGGCTGGTGAAGTAGGATCGCATCTGGCCAAGATGCTTTCAAATGAAAATCATGAGATTATAATTATTGACCCTGAGGACGAAAGGTTAAAACCCCTGGAATCGACTCTTGATGTACTGGCATATCACGGATCAGCAACATCAGTAAAGATCCTGCAGGAGATCCTTCAGAAAAAGACAGATCTCTTCATTGCCGTAACCCATTCCGAAGATACCAACATCACTTCTTCGGTGCTGGCCAAGCGATTCGGGGCATTGAAAACAATTGCACGTATCGACAACCTGGATTACCTTGATAAATACAACCTTGAGTTTTTCAAGGCTCTTGGTATTGATTCGCTTATTTACCCTGAACTGATTGCCGCACGCGAGGTTCTGGGGCTTCTCCAGGAGACCGGCACAACGGAATATATGGAGTTCTCGGGAGGCATGCTTTCGATGTTTGTTCAGAAACTCGATAAGAATGCTCCAATACTTAATAAAAGCCTCGAAGAGGTCAGCATCACAAACAAGACAGATAAGTACAGGGCAGTTGCAATAAAACGCGATGACAAGACAATCATTCCCCGAGGGAAGGAGCAATTCCAGGAAGGAGACCTTGTTTTTGTAATTTCAACGCGTGAAGGCATCGATGAAATGATGAAGACTTCAGGGAAAGAGAGCTTTGAAGCAAAGAACATAATGATTCTCGGCGGAAGCAGGATAGGCAAGCATGTCGCGCTTTATATGCAGAAGAACTGCACGGTCAAGCTTATAGACTCGGATCCTGAAAGATGCGCAGCCCTGGCTGAAATACTCGACAATACGCTTATTATCAATGGAGATTGCAGGAATATCGAGCTCCTTGAGCAGGAGGGCATTACAAAAATGGATGCTTTTGTTGCAGTAACCGGCACCTCTGAAATAAATATTCTATCATGTCTCCTGGCAAAGAACAAGGGAGTCAAGAAGACAATTGCCGAGGTTGAGAACATGGAATATATCAGTCTTGCAGAAAATTCAGGTATAGATACAATAATTAACAAGAAAATATCAGCTGCCAGCAGGATATTCCGCCACACTACAAACCTGAATGTCACACAGGTCAAATACATGGCAGGAACTGAGGCTGAAGTCATTGAATTCAATGTTCCGGAAGATGCAAAAATTACAAGAGGGACCCTTCGCAGCCTGGATTTCCCTAAGGATGCTATAGTCGGAGGCGGCACCAGGGATGGTGTGCCTTTCATTGCCACCGGCGATACAATTATCAAGACAGGAGATAAGGTTGTTGTTTTTACCCTTCCGATAGCTTATGACAGGCTGACAAAATTTTTTACCTGATGAAGTATGATTAACTTCAGGATCATCGCCAGGGTTTTCAGTCTGATTATAATCATTGAAGGTTTATTTATGCTGCTTTCGGCAGGAGTATCCTTACTATATGGGGAAAAGGTCACATTGCTGTATTGTTCTATAATTACAATCGTTACAGGTGTTCTGGTTTTCACCCCGCTGCGAAATGAAGAAAAGCTGTCGGGACAGAAGGAAGGATACATAATTTTGAGCGGGATATGGATACTTTTAAGCCTGTTCGGCACTCTTCCATATTTGCTCAGCGGAACCACAGGAAATTTCGGAGATGCATTCTTTGAATCCATTTCAGGATTCACAACCACCGGTGCCACAATCCTCACAAATATTGAATCACAGCCTCACGGTTTACTGTTCTGGAGAAGCATCACCCAATGGATGGGAGGACTCGGATTTATAATAATATCTCTTTCGGTGCTGCAGGTGGTCAGGAACATCAACATTCAGCTACCAATAACAGATTTTAGCGGTCAGACCGGAGACAAAATACACCCGAAAGTAAGTGAAGCTTTAAAGAGACTGGTCTCTATCTATGTGATTCTTACTGCAGTTGAATCCATCCTGCTTATGTCAGGAGGAATGAGTGTCTTTGATGCGATATGTCATTCATTTTCAACAATGTCTACCGGCGGATTTTCAACCCGCAATGAGGGAATTGGCTCATTCGATTCGCCATATTTACTTATAATACTTACAGTTTTCATGTTCCTTGCCGGAACAAATATGACCATATTTTATTTCGGGATAAAACGGAATTTCATGAAGATAAAAGGAAACAATGAATTTGTTTTTTACCTGATCACATGTCTTCTGTTTGTTGTCGTAAGTTCAGTCATTCTCTGGCTTTCACAAAAATATTCCGCCGGAAAATCGCTCCTGGAGGGTTCGTTCCAGACAATTTCGGTGATTACAACAACTGGTTTCTACCATGCAGACTATAACCAGTGGGGCAATCCGATGATCCTTCTCATCTTCATAATGATGTTTACCGGAGGTACATCAGGCTCGGCAAGCAGCGGATTGAAGATTGCCAGGCTTCTTCTTATTACCAGGAATACAAGGCATGAAATGAGAAGGATGATTCATCCAAGCGCTGTTATTCCCGTGCGTCTTGACCATAAAACCGTGCCTCAGGGGATAATCAACAACCTTCTGGTATTTATTACTTTATATCTTATTGTTATTTGTGTTAGTGCGCTTGGCACATCTCTGATGGGTTATGATATGATAACCTCATTCAGCACTTCGGCAGCCCTTCTGGGTAATATTGGACCGGGGCTCGGGTCCTTTGGCCCCTTTAACAATTATGCATCGGTACCCATGGCCGGTAAATGGTTCTTTTCATTTCTCATGCTGATAGGAAGGCTTGAGCTCTTTTCAATAATGATACTTTTTACCGGAAGCTTTTACAGAAGATAGGGAATTAAAATTCAAGAACTCCTAACCCTTGCCTTACTATAATTGGTTCTAGATTTGTGCAGTCGACAATCGTCGATGCTTCATTCCTTCCATAGCCGCCATCTATGACAATGTCAGCAAACTCCCTGTATTTCTCGTGGATCAGTTCGGGATCGGTGGTATATTCAATAATTTCATCTGGGTCGTGGACCGAGGTTGTAATGATGGGCCGGCCAAGCTCCCTGACAATTTCCAGTACGATGGAGTTATCGGGTATCCTGATGCCAACTGTCTTCTTCTTATTCTTGAATAATTTGGGGATCTGATTATTTGCCCTTACTATAAAAGTAAAGGGGCCCGGAAGGTTACGCTTCAGAAGCTTAAATGTGGAATTGTCCCTGATAACAGTAAATTCCGAAAGCTGGCTCATATCGTGGAAAATGAGAGACAGGTCGGGATTCTGCGGATTAAGGCCTTTTAGTCGTGCTATCTTGTCAATTGCCTTGTTTGCTTTTATATCACAGCCAATTGCATATACAGTGTCCGTTGGATAAATAATGATACCTCCAACTTCCAGCAAATCGACAACCTGGCGGATGTGTTTGGGATTAGGGTTTTCCGGATATAAGCGTATCAGCATAACAATAAAAAAGGGTAAGCTACTTATATCGCACCGCTACAACCGCCTACCCTTGCTACCTTCCGATCCTGGGGGAGTTCAGCAGGAGCTGGTCGTATAAGACTTACCCTTTGCAAAAATACAACATAATAAGAAGCCTGCAAAATAAATATTCCAAATCAGATAAGATTCTCATTTCCATTTTTACACTATATTTGTTTTCACCATTAATCTTCAAGAAGAAACATAATCAATAAAACGATGGAAAAAACTGCTAATGTTTGGAAAGCGAATCTTGTCAGTGGCCTGATATTAGGTCTTTTAAGTGTGGTTTACTCACTTGTTATGTGGTTTCTCGACCTTACCTTCAACAAAAACCTGGGGTATATATTCATGCTTGCAGAAATAGTGATCCTTTTCTTCCTGGTGAAATCGTACCGTGATAACTATCTGAATGGAATGATCTCCTTTGGCCAGGCGCTTGGAGCAGGTGTAATTATATTCCTTTATGCGGCAATCATTACTTCAATTTTTTCGGTAATCCTTTATTCAGTTATTGACCCGGAACTGATGAATAAAGGTCTTGCCGTCCAGGAAGAGGTGTACCAGAAACGCGGCATGACGCAGGAACAGATCGATATAGCCAGCAAAGTAGCCGCTAAAATGATGAAACCTGCTATATCAGCCCCTATAGGATTGGTAGTCAGCATGTTCTTCGGTTTGATAATATCTCTTATAGTAGCAGCTTTTGTACGCAAGGAGGGAAATCCTCTTATCGAAACACCACAGCAATAGATCGAAAAAACAGCATATGGATCTGTCGGTTGTAATTCCTGTCTATAACGAAGAGGAGTCTGTACCTGAATTGTCGGAATGGATAGAAAGAGTGTGTATCTCATCCGGATACTCCTTTGAAATAATCTTTATAGATGATGGAAGCACTGATTCTTCATGGAGAAAAATTGAAGGACTGGCAGGACAGAAGAAATCCGTAAAGGGAATCAGGTTCAGGCGGAATTACGGAAAAGCGGCAGCTCTGCACACCGGATTTACAGAGTCATCCGGAGATGTTGTAATTACAATGGATTCAGATTTACAGGATTCTCCCGACGAGATCCCTGAGCTTTACAGAATGATAAAGGAGGATGGTTATCACCTTGTCTCAGGATGGAAAAAGAAGAGATATGATCCTCTTATTAAACGTTCTACAAGCAAAGTCTATAACCTGACAGCCAGGGTGGCTTCCGGCATCAGGCTTCACGATTTCAACTGCGGACTAAAGGCTTACCGCAGCGATGTGGTAAAGAGTATCGAGGTTTTCGGAGAGATGCATCGCTACATCCCCATGCTGGCTAAAGAGGCCGGATTCAGAAAGATCGGAGAAAAGATCGTCGAGCACAAACCAAGGAAATACGGAGTTACAAAATACGGATTCGACAGGTTCGTCAAAGGATACCTTGATCTTCTTACGATCGGGTTTATAACACGGTTTGGTAAAAGCCCTATGCATCTTTTCGGATTGCTGGGGACACTCATGTTCCTTGCCGGCTTCGTAATGGCTGCCTATCTTGGTATAAAAAAGCTGGTTTTTGTACACAATGGCCTCAGAGCTCCGCTGGTAACCGATTCACCATATTTCTATATCGGACTGACGGTAATGGTTATCGGTACACTCCTTTTTCTGACAGGATTCCTCGGGGAACTGATCAACAGAACATCGTCGGAGAGGAATACTTATCTGATAAGAGATAAAGTAAATATGTAACCTCCAGCAATGCCTAGGTGTGCCTTGCCCAGAAGTTAAGAACCCCCTCCCGATAGCTATCGGGAACCCCCTAAAGGGGATCTAAAACCCATTGCTAACTAAAATATGTGGTCGGTTTTAGGCCCCCTTTAGGGGGCAGTCCATGCTTCAGCATGGACGGGGGTCAAATAACTGAAGATTAGCTTCAGGTATTCCAGCTCTCCTGCCAGCCTGAAGATCACTTTCTGTATCCCCTATTAGAATACATTGACTTATATCCAGATCAAAGTCTTTTATTGCCTGAAGTATCATTCCGGGTTCCGGTTTCCTGCATTCGCATGGCCCTGTGAAATCAGGATGATGCGGGCAATGGTACACTTTTGAAACTTTTATCCCGTGTTCCTCAAACTGTTTTACCATCCACGACGTAAGCTTTAGAAAATCGGCTTCGCTGTACAATCCCTTTGCAATGCCTGCCTGGTTGGTGACAACGATAATAAGGTATCCTTTATCCGAATAGCTCCTGCAGAGGTCAAAAATGCCTCTAGTGAATTCAAAGTCTTCACTGCGGAAAACATGCACCTTGTCGACATTAATTACACCATCGCGGTCGATGAAAAGAGCCTTATTCATGAAAGAGGCGATTATTTCCCTGGTTTAATAACAGACTGAGCTTTCAGGTAATCTTCTGGGATGCCGATGTCAATGAAAGAATCATCAAAGACCTGGCATTTTATAATTCCTGAACCGACTTCTTTCTCAAGCAGGTCCTTCTCGAGGGAGAATACTTCAGGGAGATGCCTGGATTCAATAAATTGCCTTTCAGCAAGATATATACCACCATTAATGTATCCGTCTTTGCAGGTTCTTTTTTCATTGAATCTGATAATAGTATTCTTTGCACATTCCACTGAACCGTACCTGGAAAAGTTTTTCATTCTTTTCAGAGCGATGGAAAAGCTGCTTCCGGTTTCTTCATGAAATGAAATGAATCTGTCAAGGTCGATTGGAAACCATGTATCTCCGTTAAGAATCAGTGTCTCATTACCGGATATGTTTCCAAGTGCAAACCTCACCGCACCTCCTGTTCCCAGGGGTTTTTCCTCTGCCGCATAAACAAGGGATATTCCTTCAAATGAATCACCAAAATATTTTATGATGACGTCTGCTTTATAACCTGCCGAAACGATTACTTTTTCTATGTTGTATTTCTCAAGCCATTTAAGAACATAGTACAAAAATGGTTTACCGCTGACCGGAGCCATAGGTTTGGGAACATCAGAGACAACTTTCTTTAGTCGTTTTCCCATCCCTCCTGCAAGGATAATCGCTTCTTTCATTTTTGACTGAAAAGTTCTTCCTCGACAAGTGAACAGATTATATGCCCCAGCAGGATCTGAGCTTCCTGAACCCTCGGGGTTTCCTCCGAAGGAACACGAATGCAGATATCACAATGATCTTTCATTAAACCGCCTGAAGCACCTGTCATCCCGATAGTCATAACTTCCTTCACCTTTGCCGCCTTCAGGGCCTCAACAAGATTGGGTGATCTTCCTGAAGTGGATATCGCGATAAATACATCACCTTTGTTTCCCAATGCCGATATCTGCCTGGCAAAAACCTGCAGAAAAGAGTAATCATTCCCAACAGAAGTTAATATTGATGTATCAGTTGTCAACGCCAATGCAGGCAGTCCCGGACGGTCAAAGTTGAATTTACTTACAAATTCGGCTGCCAGGTGCTGGGCATCAGCGGCACTGCCGCCGTTTCCTGCAAGCATAAGCTTATGGTTAGTTCTGAATGCTTTTAGAATTGTCAGAGAAGCTTTTTCAATGTCTGCCAGAAGAGCTGGTGACTCCAGAAGCTTCTCCTTCAACTCAAGTGAATCTTTAATCTGCTGTTTTATTCTCTCCTGCATATTCAAACGGATATTTGTTTTCTTTACCCACCCCAAACCCCCCGCCGAAGCGGGGCAGGTTCTCCAAGGAGGGGATTTTCTTGTTTCTTGTTTCTTGTTTCTTGTTTCTTTTAACTTATTTTCCATCCCTGGCATCCGTTCTCGCTGAAATGAAAATTGAGAATAGTGCCGCTAAACCGGTTCAGTGTGTTAACCAGATTTAACCTTTTTACAGGATCCACTGTGAAGAACATGAATCCTCCCCCGCCAGCTCCGGACACTTTGCCTCCATATGCCCCAGCCTTCAATGCTGCTTCATAAACCTTCTCAATATTCCTGTTTGTGATCGAGGATGCCATTTTCTTCTTATTCTCCCACTCCTTGTCGAGGGCTTCTGCAAAATGAACAATATCTCCTTTCAGCAGGTAGTTCTTCATAACATATGAGTTCTCCTTGATATGATGGGTTGCCTCTATTTGCATTTTCTTCCCCATCCTCGTGTTTTTCTGCTGTTCCCTGATTATCTTATCTGATGCCCGCGAAGCGCCTGTATAATAAAGCACCATTGAGACTTCAAGCTCATCCACGATCCAGCGTTTCATCCTAAGGGGATTTACAATAACCCTGTCGTCCTTATAAAATTCGATGAAATTGAATCCGCCGAAAGTAGCTGCATACTGATCCTGCTTACCTCCGCTGAAGCCAAGGTCAATGCGTTCAATCTGATATGCAAGGTAAGCCATGTCATAATCTCCGAGGGGAATATTGAGCCATTCTGAAAAAGCCCTTATTATTGCGACTACCATTGTGGAAGAAGAGCCGAGTCCGCTTCCCGGCGGCACATCACAAAAAGTCGTAATGTTGAATGAGAGCGGCTTTATTATTTTAAAATCGCGTACTATCCTGTTATAGACTCCTTTATGAAGGTCCAGCGTGCCATCGATCGGAAGATTCAAGGCTGATGGATATCTCTTCTTCAGGTTAAGGTCGGCAGCATTGAATAAGATGGACCCCGAACTGGTTTCTTCTATTGTGCAATACGCATACTTGTCGATAGTGGCATTCAGGACTGCTCCTCCATAGAGATCCGAATACGGAGAGACATCACTTCCGCCTCCACCGAGGCCCAGTCTTAATGGGGCTTTGCTTCTGTAAATCATGTTCCTGGTTACTTGTTGTTGGCTACTGGTTGCTTGGTATAGAACATTACAGTCATTGCGAGTCCCGATGAATCGGGACGAAGCAATCCTTATATTTCATTATATATTGTCATTATTGCTGCGGTAAGTTTTTCCCACGTAAATTTAGCTTTTTCTTCCTTTACTCCTTTTGTAAAGCTTTCTTTCCTGGCATTGACAAAAAAATCTTCTATGGCATTTGCAATTGCCTGAGGATCAGGTTTTACGACATAGCCGCATTTACCATCGGGGACTATCTCGCCAAGGCCTCCGACATCAGTTACGAGCATAGGTTTATCAAAATGATAGGCGATCTGGGTCACGCCGCTCTGGGTTGCACTGCGGTACGGCTGAACGACCAGGTCTGCAACGCTGAAAAGTGAAGCCACCTCTTCTTCCCTGATGAAGCGATCGAAGACCAGCACATCATTTCCAAGATTATTTTTTTCAATGATCTGTCTGTAGGGTGTGTCGCTTTCATAGAACTCGCCAGCCACGATCAGCCTGATATTCCTGTTTTTCAGCCTATTGTCAGCGAAAGCCTCCAAAAGAAGATCGAGACCTTTATATGCCCTGACAAAACCGAAGAACAGCAAATATGAATAACCGCTCTCAAGGGAGAGATTGTTCAACGCCTCATCCCGCGGTAAAAGCTTACCGTAATTATCGTATAGCGGATGAGGATTGAATATGACAGGGATATTTATGCGGAATGTTTTCAGATCTTCGCCAACGCTTCGCGACATAACAATTGCTCCGTCTATGCTTCCTGTAAAATACCTGGTCAGTAGTCTGTCAATGATGCTCTTTTCATGAGGAATCACATTGTCAAAAATGCAGATGATCTTCGTTTTTGCAGCCTTACTCCTTTTCGCTATGCGTGCTACTGTACCGAAGCATGGCGACATGAAAGGATTCCAGTACTTGATAACCAGTATGTCGGGTTTCATTCTTCTGATGCTGTAACCTGTTTTTATCCAATTAAATGGATTAATTGAATTCAGCACCCTGCTGATTTTCATATTGACAGGTACAGGAGCTTCGGTATACTGCGTTTTTCCAGGGAAAAAAAGCTTTGGATATTGCAGAGTGAAGGTAAAGACCTCAACATCGTGACCTTCTGAAATAAACTGCGATGCCAGCCTCTCATTGTAGGCTGCCAGTCCTCCCCGGTAAGGGTGGGAAGTTCCGAGGATCAGTATCTTCATAGATGGAATAAATGTCAAAAATAATAATAATTGTCACTGATTGCTAGTTGCTGGTTTACCGGTTTAAAAGTTTGTTACACAGAGGAAATCCGGAGAAGCACAGAACCACAGAGATTTATTTTTCCGAATGATGCCAACTCTGTTATGTTCTGTGTTTTCTCTGTGTAAGTTCTTTTTCTTTTATGAATTAAGATAATCATCCAGATAATTAAATGGTGGAGTAAGCTTACCGTTTTTTAAGATTGTGGCTCGTTCGATCATCGGGCTTTCATTGCCTGTCAGGAGATCGTGCAAGGTATTCTTCATCAGCTGCATTCCAAAGTCGAGAGAGGCATCCCTCGGAAGCTCTCCCGGAAGATTGTCAATCGACATTACAGTAATGTTTGTTGGTTTCGTAAATGCAGGTTCCTCTGACTCAGTCTGAGGGTTATACCCATAGAATGGATCGGAGATTGTCGTGGCTCTTAACGTCGAGGGGATGGGACCATTTACATCACAGCTGATGTCGGCAATGACAGAGATACTGAAATCAGGGTTTTTCATGTCATCCTTTGTAAAAAAAACAGGAGAGCGGGGATCCCAGTAATGACCTGCAATAAGAATATCGGCGACTTTTGTATAAGGAAGGAATGCTGATTCGTATTCATCCGGATGTTTTACAAAATGACTGAAACTGAATGGTTCCTTTTTCTTATGGACAGTATAAACTTCAGGTCCGATCTGGCACATTACCGGCACATCAAATTCGCGGTTGAGAAAATCCTCCGGCGTGACCTTAACAATGTTACACACGCTCAATGTCTCTATTGCACCATTAGCGACACGCCCAGTTCCTGTGACGAGAATTTTCGATCCTGGCTTAAGATCTATCAGGCGGAGTCCTGCCCACATCTCATCCAGGTCGCGGCATTGATGAGCCGGCTTCAGCTTGAACCTGTTTGTTTTTATACCTCTGGCTCTTAATCCGTTATACGCGCCAACAATGCCTGCCCACCGGCCGAATGCAACTACTCTCTCTCCTTTATCAGTAGTGAGGTACTCATAATCTATCAGGCTGATATTCCTCTCCGCCATCTCCCTGAACATTTCAAGATTATGTTGCTGCTTCTTAGCCACATGAGCGAAGAACATATATGTTTTCCCAGCGATAAAAGTCCTCTTGTCGACCTCCTTCACTCCCATCAGAATATCGCAATCACGCAGGTCCTCCTTCAGTGGAATATCGAGGTAATCATATTCTTCATCGGTGTAGCAGCGATAATCGCATGGCTGGACAAAGAATTCTGTTAAAGGATACAGCTCCTCAAGTGCAATTATCTGCGGAGGCGTCAGAGGAACTCTCCTGTCAGGAGGATTTTTCGTCTCACGAAGAATACCAATTTTCAGAGTCTTTTCCATAAGTTACCATTATAGCATTGCCTGCAAACGACTGATATGGCTTCCGTTCTAGCTTCCATCGAGAATAACGGGTATACAAAGAATTTTATCATTACATTTTACGGTTTGATCTCGTTATTTTTCACCTTTGGTACAAGAGCGATGCTTTCAGTTTTTATTTTCAGTGCCTTGCCAAGGCTGAATGAAGTGGTCTTCCTGATATCCCTGCATGAGGCTCCTATCTTAACAGTGTACTGGCCTGCATCAGCGATCCATGAGGATGCGGCAGCATCAAATGAAGCCAGACTGTTTCCGGTTAACAGAAAAGTCAGAGTTTGGGACTCCCCAGGCTGTAATAAACGTGTTTTGGCAAATCCTTTCAATTCACTTTCCGGTTTATCCATACTTAGTGCAGGAGCATTCAGGTATAGCTGGACAACCTCTTTACCGGCAGCTTTACCTGTGTTTTTAATTGTAACACTAACCCTGAGCATCTTGCTGAATTTGTTTGAACTCAGCACAAGATCAGAATATTCAAAGGTCGTATATGATAAACCATAGCCGAATTCATAAGAAACCGGAACCCTGAAAGTGTTGTAATACCTGTAACCCACATAAACTCCCTCTTCATATGTAACCTCAGCTGGCTTAGGATTCAAGAATGCTGATATCATATCGCCTTCAGCAGGTTTGGGAGCTTCCCCGATCACTTTTCCCGGAAAATTCTTTGCTGAAGGTACATCGTTATAATTCACAGGGAACGTAGATGCCAGCCTGCCTGAAGGATTTACCTTCCCGCTGATAATATCGGCTATTGAGTTTCCTGTTTCCTGTCCGCCCTGCCATGCAAGCAGAATCGCATCCGGTATTTCTTTCCAGCTTGCCGTTTCGATCACTCCTCCTATGTTCAGTATCACGACTATTTTCTTGTTCTTAGCATGATAAACATTGGTTATCAGCTTCAATAGATTTTCTTCAGCTGCAGAAAGGAGAAAATCGCCTCCTTCGGCCTTCCGGTCATATCCTTCGCCTGAATTCCTGCCGAAAGTAATAATCGCAGCATCAGTAACATTGACCATGCTGCTGACAATATCACTGTTAATATCAAGCTCCCCGACAGGAATTGATCCCATCATAAATCCGCGGCTTCTTGGTTTTCCTTCCTTTGCAACTTTAAGGTAGGCAGCATACATCGACTGAAGGTTTTCATTTACCGTATAGCCCGCATTCTGCAATCCTTCAACCAGGGAAACACTGTAGGCTTCATTAACATCCCCGCTGCCTGTACCTCCCGTAATAATCTCATACGAGGTATTGCCAAAAGCAGCTATCTTCTTGATATCCTGTGGAAAAGGAAGCGCTGAATTGCTATTTTTCAGTAGAATCATTCCTTCCGAAGAAGCCTGTCTCGCTACCAGCGCATGGGCTTTCAGATCAGGCTTATTGGTGTATTTATAACCCTTGAACCTGGGTGTCTGAAGTATGATATTCAATATCCTTTCAACATTCTGATCGAGGACTTTTACACTGAGCTTACCTGTTTTGACTGCATCCAGTATAGCTTTGGTTTGATTTGGATTGCCCGGCATCAGGAGATCATTCCCTGCAGACATCATTGCAACAGGATCTTTGCCGCCGAACCAGTCAGTCATCACTAAACCTTTAAAGCCCCAGTCATTCCTGAGTACTTTAGTCACCAGATCATGATTTTCCGGAGAATAAGTTCCGTTTATCAGGTTATAGGATGTCATTACAGTCCACGGCTGCGCTTCTTCGACACATATCCCAAAACCTTTCAGGTATATTTCACGTAAAGCCCTCACACCGGCAATCGTGTTCAGTGAGTTACGGTTTGTCTCGGCATTGTTTGCTGCATAATGTTTGATTGATGTACCGACACCGTTAGATTCAACTCCATTTACCATGGCAGCACCTGTTTTTCCTGTAATCAGAGGGTCTTCGGAATAATATTCGAAATTCCTGCCGCACAGAGGGTTCCTGTGATTATTCATTCCAGGTCCGAGCAGCACATCGACACCATATTCAAGCACTTCATTTCCCATAGCCTGTCCGACTTTGTTAACCAGATCGACATCCCATGTTGATGCCAGAAGTGTTCCAACCGGAAATGCTGTGCAGTAGTATGTTGCCTTGTCATTTGTCCGTGCAGGGCTGATCCTCAGTCCAGCGGGCCCATCAGCGACAACCATTTGAGGAATGCCTAGCCTCGGAATTGCATAAGTTGTTCCTGCAGCTCCTGATACCAGGTCCTGTGTCACACCAATAACAGGACCTTTCTGTTCAGTTTGTCCGGACAGCTCAGCAGGCAAACCAGCCATTCGCATGCCTGCACCTACAAGGAGTGTCACTTTCTCTTCAAGAGTCATGGCAGCTATAACGTTTTTAACAGGATCTTTGCCAAGCTGAGGAAGAGTCTGGGAAAAACTGGTGAATCCGAAGGAAAGTAAAATAAGAAGGATAATAACTCTTTTTTTCATAATTATTTTCATAAATAATTTATAAAAAGCTTATTTAAACAGCATTGGAGCAAACTCCGAAAGGTAAATTCTCCAGTTGGCCCAGGTATGACCTCCGGTGCTTTCGCGGTAAACATATTTGAAGTTATGTTTATCAAGCGTGCTTCGAAGAGTAACAGCGCTCTGATATACGAAATCATCCTTGCCACAACCGATCCAGTAAAGCTTGTATCCGCTGTTTTTCAGCGCTTCGATCTTTACATCCCTTTCCTGTTCAAGCTTTGCTGCATCCTGGTTCTGCTGACCAAAGTTCATGATACCCATACTGAATACACCTATATAACTGAACATTCCCGGATTGTCGTTCGTAATAGTCTGGGTATGAGCCCCTCCCATCGACAAGCCGGCAATCGCACGATTATCTTTGCCTGTCAGGGTGCGAAAGTTCTTTTCAATAAATGGAATAAGGTCCTTTACAAGGTGAGCTTCAAATTTACCTGTAAGCCGTTGATATGCAGCCATACCCTGTTCTCCGGTAGCTGGAATCGCTGGCACCTCATTCTGGGCTCCTGCCTGGTTTGCACTGCCATTAGGCATTGCCACGATCATTGGTTTTGTCTTTCCCTGAGCGATGAGATTATCCATTATCTGGGCTGTGCGTCCCATGTTTGTCCATGCATCTTCATCACCGCCGGCTCCGTGAAGCAGGTAAAAAACAGGGTATTTCTGGTCGCCGCCTTCATATCCTGCAGGTGCATATACATAAACTCTGCGGTCCATCCCAAGTACAGGCGAATTGTACCAGACCTTTGTTACCGTTCCGTGAGGTACACCATTTTTCTGGAAGTACAAATCCGACTCAGGACCGGGGACAATGAAAAAACTCTGGTAACGTGCGCCATCCCTGCGCACCTGTACATTATTAGGATCTATGGAATTTACACCATCGACTGTAAAAGTATATCCGTACAATTCAGGCTTCAATGGTCCGATTGTGAGAGTGAACATTCCTGTGTCGTTTTTGATCAGGGTTTCTGAAACATTGTAACCGGCCTGCCATTCTCCGGAGACTGTTACTTTTATCGCATCCTTTGAATAAACCCTGAAAGTAACCTTGTTATCAGGCAGAATTTCAGGTGATACAATTCTTGCCGGAGCCCTGAAAGCTGGTCGTGCAGCTGGCGCTGCAGCAGGCCGTGAAGGTTCCTGTCCTGAAACGGAAAAAGAGGAAAATAAAATTGTAACAAATGTTACAATTCCTGTTTTTAAATTTAATTTCATTTTAAAATCTCCTGTAAGTTTAATCATTCGACTATATTTTGACTTCTGCTTTAGTGCCATTCCCAACAGAGATGTTCTTTATCTCTTTACCGTCCACATTGATTTTCACAATTATTTTTATTCCTGATCTCATGATCTCAATATCTATTTTTCTGCCGCCAAAAGCAATAATGTTTTTAAGGGACATTTCATTCCATCCCGATGGAAGTTGCGGCGTGACGGTGAATGAATTCAGTCCTGTCGGCCTGAATCCGAACATTCCCTCGGTAATGGCACGGCAATACAAGGCATTTTCGGCTGAAAGATGACGCTGATTGCCTTCCGGCCAGGCTTCAACGGCATATGGAACATGGTCCCCGAGAAGCCTGAGGTTTGAATAGAAATTAAGATATTTTAGTCCCTGCTCCCTTGCACCGGCTGCAAAGACTCCACGGAAGCCGTACAGTGTCGACCGGTCCCAGAAGGTTGTTGTTCCTGCCTGTGTAAGCAGACCTTGTTCTGTCCATAACCTTGGCGAGAAAAGTGCATCGATTGTCCCCTCAGCCCTGTCGAAAATACCTACGGTCAGTGGAATGCATATCCACGACCTCAGGATATCGTTCCCGTCATAATACCTGTAGGTCCTGAATCCCTCGACATTTGCACCAAAATATTTTTCTATATTGCTCCTCAGCTCCTTAGCCATTGTTTTATATTTATTTACAAGGCTTGCCGGTTTGCCAAGGTCCCTTCCAAGATAAAAGGCGGAGACCAGGGCATCATAAAAAAGAGAAGATGTACACAGGTTTGCCTTGCCTGCCGAAAAGCGTCCCTCAAGCTCATCGCTGTCGGAGGCTACAACCCCTTCCGTAGTCATTTTCCTTTTGCAGTATTCGATACACCATTCGATCAATGGCCAGAGCTCGTCGGCTTTTTTCCTGTCACCAAGTGCAAGCGCGAATCTTGATGCTCCATAGGCTATCATTGCCTGATCGCCCCTGTCACCTGCGCCATCCCAGAAATCAGTCCCTTCAGCTATTATGGAGCTGGGTATGGGCTTATATTCAGGATTCATGTATTTTGCGAACCACCTCCACGATACCATGCCTGCTTCAATTGCAGTGGGATAACCTGTATAGGCAAAGAAGGGATTTGCATATTCGGCCTGGTCATTCGCCCATATTGCAGCATAATAGCTTGCTCCTCCCGGACTGTGTACCAATCCTCCCTTTGTCTCAAAAATGCTTTCCATAGCACGTATCTTGGCAAAGTCGAACATCCTGTTAAGAACAGAGTCAGGAGAGCTAAACTGCAGGTTATCGAACATAAGGTTAACAAATGAGGTTCGTTGCAATATTTCATTTTCGATATCCGGAACGATCTCTGGATCAGATTTTTTGCGTCCCGAAAAAACCATCGAAAATGAAATGTTCTCTCCCGGTTTAACAACATAAATACCTGATCCAATTATATTTGCCGATATCTCATAGACATCATATAGGCTTTTCTCACGATGGCTCCGTGTATTCTTTTCAAACTCTTCTATATCAACAGAAATATCCTTATCGCCTTTATTCCGGAGGGTGTGCTTTTCAACCATCAGAGGCTTGTTTACTGATGGCAAAAGCTGCCGTGTGACAAAAATATTGTTATTGATTGTGCTTTCGATAGTCAGGATACCGCGGATTGAAAAGCCTGTGACAATCTCATTTGCCTGCTTGTTGTTTATTTTTATCACAGGAGAAGCTTCCGGTCCGAATGTATAGATCAAACTGGCATGAGTATTATTTGGAATAGTCCTCAGCATAGGGAAGACCAGCTGCCTGGCAATAATGAGCTTTCCCTTCTCATCAACGCCATATGTCACAATAGTTGAGATGAACCTTCCACTCATCTCAATATTGTCTGTATGTGATTCACCAGGCTTTACCAGCCACTTTATCGATCCGTCAGGTTCAAGATTCCATCTGTTCTGAGCCTGGATGGAATAACTGAAAATGAAAACCAGTAATGTGACAATTAGTTTTCGATTCATCTCGTTTGCTCCTCCATTAATTTATCAGCCGCCAGCACCAGGAACATAAAATTAGTTGCTCCGCCACCCATAACATACTCCTGCTGCTGCCACAGGTATGGCCAGTCGAGAAGTTCGGGATAATCCGGTCTGATCAGGGCAGTACCCGATGAGACTCCTCCCGGGATATAAGACCAATCGGCACGGTTAATTCCGTAGGCAACAATAGTAGACCTTGCTCCCACTCCGGATGCGAAAGAGGAAGTATTTGATCCGGGATGTACGCCAAGTATGAAATTCAATGCATTAAACATATAGTCGGCAGGAAAGATGTCAGGAAACGACTTGTGAAGATAGTATTGCCTCACTCCGAAGCTCTGTATGTCCCAGCCTGCGCCCCAGATATTCGGGCGGTAAGGTACGCCAAACGGTGTCTGTGCTCCCTGTTTCCTGATCTCTTCCGAAAATGTTGCTGCAGCTTTTCTCAATGACTGTATCAGTTCAACGCTTCCGGCTTTAATCAATGAACCGCTGATAAGCCATCCTATGTTCCTGAATTCCTTTACAATAAGAGCTACATTGCTGAGCAGGTAATCTTTATAAACCTGCTTGCCGGTAGTCTGCCACAGCTCAGAAGCAGCGTGAAGCTTCGAAGTCGTAGCACGTCCTGAGACCTGCCAGCCGAGGTTGAAAATCCCCTCTGCAACCTCCAGGCACTGTTTGCTGAGAATGTCATTGAATCCCTTAAGAACCCTTGATGCTGCTGCCATGTGAGCCGCTGTGGTCAGCTCTTTTCCAGGATTATCTTCGGTGAAAACCCACCGGTCGTCTTTGGGCTTTGAATCAGTGCCGTTACATATATGTCCGTCTGTCATGTTTATGCCATCACCAAGCAATACATACTGCCTGAGTGTCGGACAAATGATCCCCTTGTATAATCGTCCAAGGTTACGGTAGCCTCCGACTACAGAAAGCGCTCCATGCTCTATCTGCTGAAGTATATCAGGCTTGCCGTCAGGCTGATGTATCTCAACTATCCTTGAGTGCTGATCAATGGAAGTTTCATCATACTTAATATTGAAAGCCTCATAAGCCTGTACCAGGATATAAACCTCGCCACTCTGCGATTCAACCCTCAGATCATAATCCCCGGCATCATGCCATCCTCCAATGTTCAATCCGGGCACATGTTCTCCGGACTTGTATTTTGTCAATGTCGAAGCTCCCTGCAAATAACCGTCAAAATGGTTGTAATTTAAGGGGGCCATGAGTGCGTCATCCATATGGCAGAGCCCATGCCATACACGGTATTTTTCATTTATACGCATATGACACATCTGGACCGGAAGGAAATATTCGAGAGTAGGCTGCCATACATTGCGGTTGTAAACATCGGAAGCTATGCGGAAAGGATTTGAATATCCGCTACCATACTTTACCATGTACATGCCTTCCTCCTTAACCGAGGAAAAATCGATATTGATGTAATTATACCTCAGAAACTTTACAGGTTCGCCCGGTTTGACTGAAATTACCTGATGTCTGCTGCCATCCTCACCTAATTTTACCAGCTCAATGTTTTCTCTTTTTGCATCGTTTTTATCCAGTTCTACAAAAGCTATCTTTTGCTGATCCGGATGATAGCCTATCTGTGAGACATGGATCACAGGTATTGCGATCCAGTTAGGGACAACATTTGGAGTTATAATCCACTCAATTGCATTTGATGTGACGCCTGCAGGCACCAGGGATCTGACCACGAACCAGCCGTTGTTATGGATATAGCGACCGTCGATAAGTTGCAGGTTTTCCTTCTGTGACCGGATGGTAAGTCTCAGCAGCTCATCTTCAGGAGCAACCACAAGAACTTTGCCTTCTGCCATTGGCTTTGCTGCTGACAGATTTCCTTTGCTGTCAAAATAAGCAGGTCCGTTAGGCTGCTGTGAGAAAATCCCTGACCTTCTATCCATAGACCATGTTTTGCCAAAGAGCCATCCCGGGAAGAGCTCCATATTGAATCCCACTTTGCCAATAAATTCTGCCGGGATTGGTCTGTCGAGATCTACGGTTACAATTATCGAACCTGCCTCAGCCCGGGTTTTAACAGTATAATTGAAATAGAGATCAGGATAGTTTACAGGATTGAAGCCTTTTCCGTTTATAGCTGAATCGGGATAAGTAAGGCTGACTGTAATCAGGTTCCCGGTTTTATCTACCAGGCGTTTCTTCTGTTTCGGGATAGGCTGCCACTGACCTGGAGTTTCATCGAGTCGCAGATCACCGTTTGTGGCAAGTCTCATTCCGTGCATTATTATCGCCACTCCGCCCTGATGACCTTCCGGATATATATCCTGAAAAGCCATCACATTCACTCCCCCGTTTTCGAAATATTCGCTTTCATTTAGCCTGAATCCGTTTCCCTGCTCCCGGTAGCCGGTAACCGGTAACCGGTAACCGGATCTCCTTATTATTTCAAGACACATACGTCCGTTGTGATATGGACATTTCCAGAACCCGGCCTTATCTCCCCCCCTGTTTATTTCTCCTGATGCCGAAACTGAATTGAACCATTCTCCATCCTGATGGTCAACCAGATTCTTATCAATATATTCCCAGCATCTGATCGCTTTATTCAGATAACCGGTGTCGGAGGTGAGCTCAAAGGCATTTACCAAACCAACAACAGTTTCTGCCTGAGGCCACCAGTCACGGTTTGTATTTACATGTCCGGTCGCGAGATCTTTTTCATTCACAAGGCTGCCGTCAGCCTGAAGGCCTTCCAAAGCAGCATTGACTATCGGCATCACCTTCTTTTCAACCTTCGATATAATCTTTTTATTTCCAAGAGCTTCAGCAGCTTCGGGGAGCAACCATGAAGCCTCGGTATCATGACCATAAGAGTGCACCGTAGAAGTCGGCACCCATCTTTGATCCATAAAGACGATCAGATGACTTGTTTCCGGATCGATTATCTTATCAAGGAAAAGGCTGATCATGTTTTTGAGCCGGCCGGCTACAATTTTATCAGGCCAGGCACGGTATAGATTTGTATAGGCTTCCAGCAGATGAAGATGGGTGTTCATTGTTTTCTGGTCAGCGATGCTCTTTTCCCCGATGAGAAGGTCATTAGTCTTCTTCCAGTCGCTGCTGTAGACCTCGAAATAGCCGTTATTTTCTGCATCGAAACAGAATCTTTCAAGACAGTAGAATATTTTCTTTGCCTCTTCAAGAGCTGTTTTATCACCGGTTGCGAGGTAATACTCAGCAAGCGCATAAATGAAGAAAGCCTGGGAAAAAGTTTGTTTTCTGATATCCGAAGGTTCGCCCTTTGCAGTCACGCTTCTGAAAGTGCCTCCCTTCTCCCTGTCGATGAATTTATCAAGGATATAGTTAAATGAATATGTTGCAGTCTTAAGGTACGAACTATCCTTCAGCACCCTGAATGCAGAGGAGAATGTCCAGAGTATCCTGGCATTCAGAATCCCTCCTTTTTCAGATTCCGGATAGAGCCGGTTATAGCCATCCATTCTTCCATAGAAACCTCCATTCAGAGCATCAACCATCTTTACACTCCAGAAAGGCAGGATGTTCCCTGTAAGGTCCTGATGAACTTCAGATGCAAGCTCCTTCAATATATCATTATGACTTTGTCCCTTCAGGAAACAAATCGAAACAGCTGCCAATAGTACAGAAAACCAAATCTTCTTCATATAAAGTAACTTCAGTCACTTCAAATACTAGCTCACTCCAAACTTCTTTCCACTTACCACTCACCACTCACTACTCACTTACTTGAATCCGCCCTCACATCATATCCATCACCCGTCTCCCTTGGAGTAAAGAGATTGGTATCCTGAAGATTCACTTCCTTACCATGAAAAGCAGTATGATAGAAATAGAATAGTGCAGGATTTTCATGCTCAAAGGGATGATATCCAAAATAATACGAATGTTCACGTCCTGCCACATCTGTAAAATTTACATACCTGGCGTTTGTGGCCATTGGTTTGATGACAAAGTTTCCAAGCATTTTTCCTGATGTCAGAAGGTGAGCCCCGCGCAGGACGAAGTCATTCTTGTTCGAAGTGACATAGATCCTGTCTGCAAACTCAACCTGCGACAGCACTTCTCCATGTTCCTTTGTTCTTATTGCAGCGGCATTCATGACGATATTGTCAATGAATTTTTCCCTTAAATACTGGCCATCACCGCACACAATAAAGTTGCTGATAAAATAATTTCCGAGGCTGTGGCACATGATGCTGAAGGATTGGTTTTCATTCATGGATGCGTTCCTGAAATCCTTAATCTGGAGCAGCAGATTATAGAAATTATCTCCGCACCGGCGAACCCGTGAGAGTGATTTATTAAAGTTGCTGTTCTTCGAAGGCCAGTCAAAAACTACCAGAGCGACATCATATCGTTCCTTTACCTGGAAAGCCCGGTTGAGAGCCATGGGGAGTGTTTTGCCGTGACCTTCCACAAAAAGCAGTATATCGCGGCCATCGTTGATTTCTTTCATGCCCGCTGAAAAATCGGGAACAAATGTGATCTGCCATTTTACACCGTCGCAGGTTACAATTATATAAGAGACCTTTCGGAAATTTGCGATGCCATTGGGGAAGAGTTCTCCTTCCTCTCCTTCCGGAGTATAAGGCCTGTTGGAAATGACAAATATCTTTGAAATTCCTTCCGGTATTGGACCATTATTTACCGTGATCTTATCCCATGAAGTTGCTGTTTCACAGAATGTTGGAGCCTTGTATTGTGCGGTAGTTATGCCTGACAGTAAAAGCAGAAGGCATGTTCCCAGCACCATATTAAAAAATATTTTATGCTGTCTGTTTTTCATTGTCATTCATCAGTATTAAGCTGATCTAAAGCTATAAAAAATTCGATAACAATGGTCAATCACCAATCTCCAATCACCAAACACTAATCACCAAACACTAATCACTATTTATAAAAGTTGGCAATTGGCAGTTGGCAAGTTTCAGACCCTCTCGTCCTCTCCCACTCTTCCCCTCCATTTCTTCCGTCTTCGGTCTTCCGTCTTCGGTCTTCCGTCTTCGGTCTTCCGTCTTCGGTCTTCCGTCTTCGGTCTTCCGTCTTCGGTCTTCTCTCTTTGCATTTGGCCTGTTTTTTGCGTATCTTTGTATTTATCAGGCACAGGGCTAAGGGCGCAGGGCGGAGGGCAAAACCTCATCAGGCCCTGAGCTCTGAGCCATGTGCTCTGAGCCACTTTCCGGGGCTGACTGGTTTTGACAGCATGAGGGGTGGTATGTAAGCATGCAGGATGTGGTAACGCGTTCCTTGAACAGTGTTTCAAAACAATAACTGGCGAATCTAATTACGCTCTCGCTGCTTAAGCGAACAAAGTAACTTAAGCTTTATCATGGCACATGTGTCGTGACGGGACGCTTCCCGGGCGGTCAAGCCCTGATCCAACCCGATACGGAGGCGCACGCAATCCGGGGCTAGCCTGATGAGAGTCTCGATCTGACGGCGAAACAAACAGGGACTAAGGACATTTTAGGTTGTTCTGCAGCTGAGGTGTCACGAAAATCAAGCAGGACTAAGCATGTAGAAAGCGTATGGCTTCCATGTTTGGACGCGGGTTCGACTCCCGCCAGCTCCACAATGGACTCTAACCCAATCAGTTAGAGTCTTTTTGTTGCCCCAACGAAGCGCAGGTATCTTCAGCGTTTCCGCTACTCAATGTAACGCAAGCGTGCTTATAATGAGCAAACGCAATAACGCACCTGCGCAACACGCTCGATTTCAGTACTTAAAGTGGTGGCAGTAGTGTTGCGACCGCCCCCCGAAACGCCTGAAAATCGGTAAAGAAAAGTAGCCAATCCTTGTACCTACTTTTTTTACCACCCGTTTTGGTACAAGAATTGGCTACTTTGTACTCTTCAAACCCGCATGGAATCTTGTTTATCGACTTTGTTAAATTTTAAACAATTTTACCATGGAAAACAACATTAAAATCACCTTCTGGCTTTACAAGGCTAAGAAGAACTCGAAGAACCTCACTCCTATTTATCTCAGGGTGACACAGAATTACGACTACTTTACTAAAGCCACAGGAATCAGCATACCTGCAGGTGATTGGGACAAGAAAGCAATGAGAATCAGGGGAGCTACACCCGAAACGGATACGGATAATTCAACGCTTGACTCATTGAAGGTAAAAATCCTTCAAATTGTGAATCAACTAAATTTGAGTGGTAAGCCTTATAACATCCACACTATCCAAAAAACACTTGAAGGAAGTGGAATCTCCCAACTCACAGTCATGGGAATTTATGATGAACAACTCCGTGAAATGAATAAACTCAAGGGAAAGGACTTCGCCCCAGCAACTATCATCAAGTACAAAAACACCCATTTAAGATTCAAACAGTTCATTAAATTCAGGTATCACCGTAGCGATTTGTACCTATATGAACTTAATTACCAGTTTATGAGCAGTTTTGAAGCATTCCTGAAGCAGAAATTCAATAATACAACCAACACCTGCTATAAACATTACCAACGCTTCACGAGAGTCATACACCAAGCCATGCACAAGGGATACATCGACAAATATCCATTTGAAAACTATAAGATTAAATTGCAGAAAAAGAAGATTCAATACCTGACTCAGGAAGAAATCGACCGTATCTACCAGACCAATTTCAAAGTGGAACGACTTAATGTCATACGTGATATTTTTGTCTTCTGCATATACACGGGTCTTGCCTATGCGGAGGTAGAGTCGCTGACACCTGATAACATCACCCAAGGAATGGATGGCGAGTTATGGCTGAATATCCATCGGAAAAAGACCAAGAAAGATTACCAAGTTCCTCTCCTACCCCGTGCTCTGGAGATACTGGAAAAATACAAAAATCATCCACAGTGTTTGAAGAAAGGCAAGTGTCTGGCAGTACCTTCCAATGTCAAATACAACGCTTATTTGAAGGAGATTGGGGATATTGCAGGTATACCAAAAAACAAGCCTTTGGTTACACATCTGGCACGTAAAACTTTTGCAACTACTGTTGCGCTTAGTAACGGAATGAATATCGGTGTTTTGTCAAAAATTCTTGGACATAATTCAATTAAAGTGACACTGGATTCGTATGGAGCAATCATTGACGAGTTGATGTTACGTAATGTCAAAGACCTTAAAGAAAAACTGTCTCTGAAGAAAGTAAAGTCTCCCACTACGGAGTTTAGTAATGTTAACAATGCGCAGGAAGAATTAGTACGCATGGCAAAGAAAACAAGTAAGAATATGAATTAAGGGTTGAAAGTTTATAAGTTATTAACATATAAATCATTGATTGTCAATAAAATATATATTATTGTATTGTTTAAAGCCTTGAGAATCAATATCTTAAGATATAATTCTCTAGGTTATGTCTATAAGCATGATTCCCAAGGCAAAAGAGGTAAAATTAATCTCTATTTATCTGTATATATGTGATTTATATGATTCTGAACTTAAATATCTCTGTCAGCGTTTCAGCAACAATAATGAGCCTGAGTTTACTGATCAGGAGGTTATCACCATTTATCTTTATCTTATGCAAGTAGAACAACGATTAAAGATAAAACAAATACACAGTTTCGCCAACGATTATCTTCGTTCTTGGTTTCCTCGTCTTCATTCATATGAAGCTTTTGTCGTCAGGATTAACCGGTTAAGTGAAGTTTTCAAGCATTTGTCCAGCTCTTTGTTGAGCAATAATTGCCCGGACGACTGTCAGCCTGATACCAGTCTGTTTGATTCACTTCCTATTATCACAAGCTCTTGTAAGCGCCCAAATGCTGTAGCAAAAGAATTGACAGATAAAGGCTTTTGTTCTACTAAAAGCATGTACTACCACGGATCAAAACTTCATGCGTTGGCATTTTCCAGACCTGGTCATTTGCCTTTTCCTGAAAGCCTCATTGTTACTCCTGCATCTGAAAATGACCTTAATGTTCAGAAACAGTACTGGAGCAATTTTTATGACAGAACATTCTATGGTGACAAAATCTATAACGATATAGATTTCTTTAACAAAATGACTTGCTCACATAACTCAAGAATGATGATCCCAATTAAGTCCGTTAAAGGACAAGCACTAAAAATCTCTCAAATAGACAAAGCTGCAAATGACCTATATTCAACAGCAGTATCAAGAATCCGACAACCTATTAAGGCTTTATTCAATTGGCTTATAGAAAAAACAGATATTCAAAGAGCGTCTAAGGTGCGTTCTGCCAAAGGCTTAGTTGTTCATATTTTTGGAAGAAACGCAGCTGCTTATATATTTTTAATTTTTAACTCTTAATTCGCATTAATAATTTATTTCAATCCTAAAAGGCATTTATTAAATTATGTTTCATAGCATTGCAGTCAGGTTTAACCTGACAATCATACTATGAAGAATAAATATATATCAACAAAATCCAATGAACTTCTGGCCTGGTTCAGGGAAAGGGACATGAATTGTTTTAATTAAAAAGAGGCTTTTAAGGCCCTCCCCGATTCTAAAGAGAGTGCAGTCAGAGAATTACTCAGTGATATGACAAGGCGAGGGCTGTTGATGAGATTGAAAGAGGGCAAATATTTCATTATTCCGTATGAACAGGATTCTCGTTCTTTTATGCCTGACTGGCATCTGGCAGCTGAATGCCTCGTAAGCGGTACCAATTATTATATCGGATATTATTCTGCTTTGCAAATTCTGGACCTAATAACTCAACCATCTCTTAAAGAACAGATTGTTGTCCCGAAGCAAATAAGACCTTCGGTGTAAAACATAAAAAATGTTCCATTCCAGTTCATCTACCATAATAAGAATCATTTTTTTGGTTATAGAAAGACCTGGATTGACAGTTATAACAAAGTAAATTGCTCAGATCTCGAAAAAACAATAATCGATTGCCTTTTTAATCCTGGTTACTCAGGTGGTATCGTTGAGATTGCAAGGGCAATCCATGTTTCAAAAAATCAAATTAACTTCATAAGACTATTGGAGTATGTAATAAGATTCAAATCTCAGGCTGTATTAAAAAGATTGGGATTTCTTCTGGAATTACTTGAAATAAAAAATGATATCATTATTGAACTTCAAAAATTGAAAACAGCTTCTTATGTTTTACTGGATACCGAACTTCCAAAAACCGGGAAAATGATCAGCAGGTGGAGTATTCAACAGAATCTGGAAACTGAAACTATAAAATCGGCCATTTATAAATGATCAAACCCGGAGAAATACCGCAAAAAGCAAGAGAACCTGAAATTTTAAAACATGGTCAAGCTGTTCAGAAAAAGCAATCCCATATTTATAGATGCTCTGCCCGGCGAATATTTTTTTTACCTTTATATGTTAATACTAATGGGTTTCTTTGTTATTAGGAAGCACTAAATTGTTCTGTATATCATTATTATAATGATCCAATATCCGGATGATAAGCTGATTATTAATAAACTCAAAGAGGGGGATGTTCTATCATTTGATTCTATATTCAAAAAATACAATAAAAAAGTTTACTACTTCGCATTAAGTTATTTAAAAAATAAAGAGGACGCTGAAGATGTTGTTCAGGAAGTATTTATGAATCTCTGGAGATACCGGGACCAAATCAATGAATATTATGTTTTCAGTAAGTATCTTTTTAAAATCACTTACAATGCCACCTGTAAAAAATTCCGGAAACAGGCCTCAGATAAGAAGCAGATGGAAGAGGTCATAAAAAACATAATCCTGGAAGACAACTCCACTAACATTGAAATTGAATACAATAATCTGCTTGAAACTGCGAATTTGCTAATCGAGAAATTACCTTCCCGACAAAAAAGAATATTTCTTTTAAGCACAAAAGAACAACTGACCAATGAACAAATTTCCTTGCAATTGAATATTTCAAAAAAGACAGTGGATAATTATCTGGCCATGGCAAAAACATTCTTAAGAAAATCAATCTCTGATGGTCACATATTCTCTATTCTTTTCATTGGGTTATTTCTTAAATAATGGGAACGAATCAGGCAGAGCGCAGAGGGCAGAGGGCGACATTTAGAGTTGAACTTTGAACACTAACCTGTATTTTACGGGACTTCCGACTTCTGACTTCCGACTTCTGACTTCCGACTTCTGACTTCCGACTAATCAGCTTGCGCCTTTTGCTACGTTCAATGGTGTTAAGGCCAAAAATCATGTAAACATTAAATTTTATCAAAATTAAGGTATGTCTGTCATCTGGTACCTGATTTAATGCCAAAACGTCAAACAAACATCAAAATAGTTTAATATTAATGTTTGCTATTGTATATTTGCAAAATAAATGCCAGTGTAATGTATAGAATCAATCCGGACAGAAACAGACCATGGAACGATCTCCCTGAACTTCCAATTGACAGGGATCTATATTATTCTGTTGAAATTTTTGAACAGCTTGTAGAATCTAAGGCAGCCCTGGCACGCCTGCAGGGAAGAAGTGCAGTAATTCCCAATCAGGGTGTATTAATAAACACAATAAGCCTGCAGGAAGCAAAAGCATCAAGTGCTATAGAAAATATATTCACTACCGATGATGAGTTATACAGGGCGTACAGTTCCGGTAAAACCGATTCTGCTGACGGACCGGCTAAAGAGATCCTTAGATACAGGGAAGCTTTATGGACTGGAATGAAGGATATACAGGATAAAACTCTGTTTGATTTGGAATATTTCATTAAAATTTACCAGGAGATCAAACAGACAAACGACAGATTAAGACCTCCGTTTGCGCAAATTATTATCAGACAGGGAGGAAGCGAAATAAATGCCGGGACTATCATATACACACCACCAAGGGGAGAAAAGATAGTAGAAAAGAAATTGAATAATCTTCTGATCTTCATGAATGATGATGAGGTATTCAGGATTGATCCGGTCTTAAAAATGATTATCGGACATTTTCAGTTCGAAGCCATTCATCCTTTCAGAGATGGTAATGGCAGAACCGGCCGTGTATTTAATATCCATTATCTGACCAAAAAAGGATTGCTGGACTGGCCAATTCTATTCCTGAGCAGGTATATTATTGATAACAAGGACGAATACTACAGGAGACTTTCATCTGTTTCTCAACATGGTGACTGGAGAAACTGGATATTGTATATGCTGAGGGCTGTAAGAATTACATCTACAATTACTTACAATAAGATAAATGATATCATAAGTGCAAAAGATGCAATCCTTTCGGCAATTGAAAAAGAAACAGATATAATACGACCGGAGCAAATTGTTGAAATGATTTTTGTTCAGCCATATACTAAAGTAAAACATATGACCGATATAGGTATTTATGCAGAAAATACAGCACGAAATTATCTTAACAGGTTATCGGAAATGGGAATTCTGGAAAAGAGATCCATACAAGGTCATCATTATTATCTGAATCTGGAACTGAACAGGATTTTATCTGAATAGATGACTTTCATTATCTTCACCCTATTATGCAAACATGCCCTTTAACCAGTTCAGTTTCTTCAGCCCATTCAACCCTTTCAACTTCTTCAACTCTTTCAACCTCTTCTTTAAACTTTCCTTATTTAGACTGATTATAAATTAACTTATTATTTGGGAAGACAGGCTCTCTGCCGGATATTATTGTCAGTTGAGTTAGTTTTTTTCAAATGGTTACATGGTTAGTTAGACACCCAATTCTAATTTGGGGTTTAGGTTAGGGTAGGTAATATGAAGCTGGAAGGTTAACTCTTTTTAGCTTCATTACCTTTATATAAGAAATTATGGAAAAGGAAAAAGAAAACATTGATATTAAGATATTAATGAGGTACCTGAAAGGGAAAGCCACTTCAGAAGATTCAGCCATTGTCAGGCGATGGTTTGCGAATTCTGATCTTGAGCATGAATTGAATGAAAAATCGCTTCTTTTTTGGGATGAAACACCTTTGGAACCAGATATTAAGGGATACAGCGATGCACATGTCCTGGATCAGATACATCATAAAATCAGGCTTGAGGAAGCAATATTCTTAACTAAAACCGAACCAAAGATCCGGTTTATTAATTATTTAACAAGGATAGCAGCCATCCTCGCTATACCGTTATTAATTGCATCATTGTTTTTTTATTCTCAGGACAGGTCGTTCAGGCATGCAGTGTCGTGGGCTGAGATCCATGCACCCTACGGGACGAGAACAGATTTCCATCTTCCGGATGGTTCAACAGGACGGTTAAATGGGGGCTCCACTTTAAAATATCCGACACAGTTTATTGGTAAATCAAGGGATGTGGAACTTACAGGAGAAGCATATTTTGATGTTATTTCAAATCCTAAAAAACCTTTTGTTGTTTCAACTGAAAATATTGACGTTAAAGTGTTTGGAACTTCATTCAATGTAATGGCCTATTCCGATGAGAACATAACAGAAGTTACACTAGAGAAAGGGAAAGTTGAAGTATTTAAGAAAACGAATAATATCATCAAAAGTATTGGAATATTAAAACCCAATGAATCATGTATATATAATTCCCTTTCAGATTCATGTAGAATTCTTGACATAAACACTGCAGATAACCTTTCCTGGCTGGATGGCAAACTGACATTCAAATATGAACCATTTGAGGATGTTATCCGTAAAATAAACCGCTGGTATAATGTTAATATCGTGATTAAAGATGAATTGCTTGACACCTATATTTATTATGGCACTTTTCAGGATGAAACGCTTGATGAAGTGCTGAAGCTGCTTCAGTACACTGCTCCTATAAGGTACAGGGACTTTGCACGGGATAAAAAGTATGACGGAACATTCGAAAAAAGAAAAATAGAGATTTATAGTAAAAGATGAGATAAATGCAGCCCAATTTTTCAAACGTATTCCAGCTTGTGGCCGCGCACCGCATGCCGCATACCGCAAACCACAAGATCAGGACTTCGGTCTTCCGTCTTCGGTCTTCGGTCTTCCGTCTTCGGTCTTCGGTCTTCGGTCTTCGGTCTTCCGTCTTCGGTCTTCGGTCTTCCGTCTTCGGTC
>Ga0209450_10000155_pt1 | contig 37472 bp, 27 predicted proteins | sample FrelakmetLWP11LW_FD_187149 | JGI IMG/M metagenome (GOLD analysis project Ga0209450, IMG submission 187149) | Freshwater lake sediment microbial communities from the University of Notre Dame, USA, for methane emissions studies - LWP11 LW (SPAdes)... | ecosystem: Environmental > Aquatic >...
ATGGCGCGCTTGTTTGATCCCTGTCCTACACTGGGGACGGATTCAAGGACTAATACTTTTAACCCAGCTTTGGCAAGATAATAAGCCGTTGGTGTGCCCAAAGACCCTGCACCAATGATAATGGCATCAAAATGAGAATTAGTGTTCATCAGTGGGGTCTCCCGAATTCTCGCCTGCAAAAACTCCCAACGGCACTTCGATGAACACTGGTCTCTTGGAAGCCTCAATCACCTGGTTGGCTGGCACACCTTCTTCGCGGAACAGGCGCAGAATTAATGGAGCACAGGTTTTTGCTCCACAGGCTCCCATACAGGCACGGGTAACCGTTTTGATCTCGTTAATATCATGGTACCCCTTGCGAATCAAATCGCGAATCTCACCGGCTGTTACATGTTCGCAGCGACAGACTATTGTGTCATCTGTTACATGATTGACATACTGGAACATTGGCTGAGTGATCTGCTCTTTTTGTACTTTTATGCCTGCAATCTTGGGGGCTATCTCTTTAGTTGTAACAACCTGGATGATCGTGGTGCGGTCACTGGAAGGGATGCTATGGATGCCATATACTTCCGTCTCCCCGAGTAAGTGACCTTCAGTATCTAATATTGAAACAACATCATCCTTGGTGATAGTTCCACCAGAGAATTCGTATGGAATGGACACAATTGGCTGGTCGGGATTGTTGCGATAATCGACAAGGGTAATGGCAAGACCCGGGCACCCGGCGACGCATTTTTCACATACCTCGCAGCAATAATTATTGCCCACAAAACTGGGAATATTGCGGATATCTTTTTTATCGATAACGATCAGACCATGTGGGCAAAGCGAAGAACAGGGATCGCAAGGGATCTCCTGGTTGCAGTGAAATACCGGAACAACTCCAACAGACAGTTCAGGTATTTGTTCTGAAAAAACACTGCCGGGTCGAGATTTAAGGATTTCTCCAGTTCGGTACCATGATGCAGGAACCTCACCTGTTGAAATCCCCATTGACTTGGCGATTTCCAATCCTTTGATCTTACCTGAGAAAATGGCAGCAGAGGCTTCGGCAATTTCCTCAGCATCCCCGGCGACAAACGTTGGAATATGGAATTCGACTGCTTTATGGTAGAACTCGTTGACTGAATCAAGACCTACTGCAATTAGAATGGAGTCGCAGGCATAGGATTGCTCAGTGCCAGGAATGGGTTTGAATTTCTCATCGACTTTTGCGATGGTGACAGACTCAACTTCATTATCACCATTCGCGCTGAGGATTGTGTGGGAGGTATAGATGGGTACCCCAATACGTACCAGTTTATCTTTATGGACTTTGTATCCGCCGCATTCAGGAAGCGCTTCCACAAGACCAACCACACCAATTCCTGCCTGGAGGGCGTGGTAACCAGCAATCAGACCTACATTGCCTCCGCCAACGATGAAGAGCTTCTCTGCAGGTTTTACAAGGTCACGGTTGACCAGCGTCTGAAAAGCACCAGCCCCATAAACGCCGGGGAGCGTGTTGCCCTTGAAAGCCAGGAATTTCTCGCGGGCACCACTGGCAACCAGGACAGTTTGCGGAGTAACCAACACGTACTCCTCGCCATTTTTAAGAATTCCAATCTTCTTATCACTAAACACAGCAAGGCATGTACTCCTCAGCCAAACTTCAACTGACGGGTAATTATTCAATTCTGTATCGAGGATCGTGGCGATATCGATACCGCGTGTGCCGGCATAAACCGCATCTGCTGAACCAAAGAAACGGTGGGTCTGCAGAACCAGTTTGCCGCCAACTCGGTGTTTATCATCAACCAATAAAACCTTGACGCCCAGTTTCCCCAATTCAATCGCTGCGGATAAGCCGGCAGGACCACCGCCGATTATCAATACCGGGATCTCAATTTTGGGAATTGCTGAAAAATTCGGAGTGCCGGTAACGAGAGGTAGCTCAGGGTGATGATCATTGGGGAAGACCCTCAGACCTTCGGTGAGGGACTCCATGCAGGATTTTACCGGTTTGCCATCTGCAATAACCATACATTGAGAACATTGTCCATTCGCACAAAAAATCCCCATCGGGGATCCATCTTTGTGGTGATGACCAAATACCTTAATTCCATTGGCGTATAAAGCGGACGAAAGCGTTTCGCCCTCATAACCAATCAATTGCTTATCCTGCCAATAAAAAGTTACAGATTTCTGATCCGGAATTGGAAGTATGGGGTGGTTGGTGATCCTACGGTCTGTCATACCTGATCAGTACCTCTTCTATTTGATAGTTGGTTTAAAAATCATCCTGAAACGACCGAATGAATTTTACCAAATTCGCGGGATTTAGGATAATGAGAAACTACCTGAAATAACTACCGAGTGTCATGAATAAATCCTGCAGTGATAGAATGATAGCAGTAACGAGTGGAGGAATCCGATGAAAAAAATTGCAGTGTTAACCAGTGGGGGCGATGCTCCTGGAATGAATGCAGCCATCCGCGCAGTGGTACGCACCAGTGTGAGCCGCGGCTGGGAGGTGATGGGGGTCCGTAATGGGTATGAAGGGTTGATCAATGGCATTTTGATCCCTTTGGGCACGAGGGATGTCGGTGGCATCATCCAACGCGGGGGAACTATCCTGGGGAGCGCCCGATGCCCGGAATTTGAGACTGAAAAGGGGCAAATCCAGGCAATCCGATCGTTAAATGCGTATGGGATTGATGGATTGGTAGTAATTGGCGGTAATGGCTCGCAAGCCGGTTCTTATGCGCTTCATCAACATGGATTTTCGGTAATTGGGATTGCATCCACCATTGATAATGATCTCTTCGGATCTGATATCACCATTGGGGTTGATACTGCATTGAATATCGCCCTAGAGGCAATTGACCGTCTCAAGATCACAGCCTCTTCTCATCAACGGGCTTTTCTTGTTGAAGTGATGGGACGAAAATGCGGTTACCTGGCGTTGATGGCGGGCATCGCTGGCGGTGCGGAATATGTAGTTCTTCCGGAATTTGAAACGGATCCGGAGGAGATTGCAACAATCCTATCAGAAGCATACGAAAAAGGGAAAGCGCATGCCATTATTGTGGTAGCAGAAGGTGCCAAATACAATGCCAACGCCCTGGATGCTTATTTCAAAGAACACCGTGAACGATTGGGATTTAGTCTTCGGGTTACGATCCTGGGTCATACCCAACGCGGCGGTTCACCATCTGCGTATGATCGAATATTTGCCAGCCGGCTTGGAGCAGCAGCTGTGGAACAGTTTGATAAAGGAAATTATGGAATGTTGGTAGGTCAATTGAAAGGTGAAATTGTGTCGACTCCGCTGGACCAGGTGGCAGGAAAACCAAAACCACTGGATAAAAGACTTCTCGATCTACAAAGGATTCTGGATTGATAAAAAGTGACCGCCTAAGGGCGGTCTTCTTTTTTCTGACGTAAGAAAGCCTCGATAAATCCATCCAGATCACCATCTAATACTGATTGACTATTACCAACCTCAAATTCAGTGCGGTGATCTTTGACCATCTGGTAGGGGTGAAGCACATAAGAGCGTATCTGGCTGCCCCATTCGGCTTTTTGGTACACACCCCGCAAATCCGCCAGGTGTTTATCCTGGGCAATTTGAGCGAGGCTAAGCAGCCGGGCACGCAAGACCCGCATGGCATTGTCGCGATTTTGCATTTGTGAGCGTTCATTCTGGCAGGAAACGACAATCCCTGTGGGGATATGAGTGATACGAACGGCCGTGGCGTTTTTCTGCACGTTTTGTCCACCAGCACCGGATGATTTATAAACATCAATTTTGAGGTCATCCGGATTGATTGTTACCAATGGATCTTCCTGTGCGGCTTCGGGTAATATTTCCACCTGGGCAAAGGAAGTATGCCGGCGGTGTGCGGAGTCATATGGCGATAGCCGCACAAGGCGGTGGACGCCATTTTCCGGGTGGAGGTAACCATAGGCATATTGCCCTGTCACCATGATGCTAACGGTCTTTATTCCCGCTTCTTCGCCTTCAGTCTCGTCCAGGATTTCGGTCTGATATCCCTTCCGCTCACTCCAGCGCAGGTACATACGCTCGAGCATACCAGCCCAATCCTGGGCATCCGTACCGCCTTCGCCTGTGTTGATGGTAAGGATGGCATTCCCGTGATCATATTTCCCGTTTAAAAGGGTTGATAGGGATAGTTTTTCCAGTTGGGTAGATATGATCGCTGATTCTTTTTCAATTTCAACTTGAAGGTCAGAGTCATTGAGTTCGGACAATTCGATGGCATCATTTATTCTTTGTTCAAGTCCAGTCCAGAGCGAAACTTCATCTCTCAACTCGGAGAGTTGTTTCATTAAGACCTGAGCTTGGCGTGGATCGTCCCAGATCTTTGAATCTTCACTTTTTTTCTGTAGTTCTGCAAGGGTGGCTTTTTTTGTGCTTAAGTCAAAGACGCTCCATGAGAGAATGGAGATTAGCCAGATTTTCGCGCAGGGTGGGAGTAAGTTCTTCCATGAGACCTCTAATAAGATGCCGGCAGAATACTGTCGACGAATTTTTGCGGATCAAACACTTGCAGATCCTCGGATTTTTCGCCAAGCCCGACGTAAAGAATTGGCAGTCTTAATTCCTTTTGAATGGCAAAAGCCATACCGCCCCTGGCAGATGAATCAAGTTTGGTAAGGATCACGCCGGTAACTTTTACCGCTTCCTGGAAGGCTTTAGCCTGGTGCAGTGCGTTTTGACCCGTGGTGGCATCCAGTACAAGGAAAACTTCATGAGGGGCACCCGGCAGGGCTTTACCAACCACACGGTGGACTTTCTTCAGTTCTTCCATTAGGTTATAGCGCGTATGCAATCGTCCTGCAGTATCCACTAAAACAATATCATAATTCTTAGCAATGGCGGATTGTACTGCGTCATAGGCTACTGCTCCCGGGTCGCTATCGGGCTGCCCGGTAATGACTGACAAATTCAAGCGATCCGACCAAACCTGGAGCTGGTCAATTGCTGCCGCGCGGTAAGTGTCTGCAGCTGCAAGGAGAACTTTCTTACCTTGATCTGAATATATCTTCCCTAACTTGGCAGCTGTGGTAGTTTTTCCTGATCCATTTACCCCAACCAGTAAGATAATTGTTGGTAAACATATGCCAAAATTGCTAAAATCAGGGGTTATTAATCGAGCGAGCAACTCGCCGCGCAAAAGTGATTGGAATTCAATATCTCGTGTTGCGCCGGTATCAAAAACTTTTTTTCGTAACCCCTCAACGATTAAAGAAGTTGTAGCCACTCCGAGGTCAGATTGAATCAGTAACTCCTCAAGATCATCCCAGGTCTGCTGATTGATTTCAGTTGCCCCGACCAACGTAGCAATACGCCCAAATGTCGATTTGCGCGTTCGTTCAAGACTTTGCTTCCATTTTGAGATGATATCGGCCATAGGTCAAAAATTATAACATCCAGCTACTGGATAGTTGATGCCAACTGTCCGCATCCAGCATTTATCTCAATACCGCGGCGCAGGCGGATGGTGCAGGGGATTCCCTTTTTGGTCAAAATAGCCTGGAAAGCAACCGCACGTTCATGGGTCGTGGTTTTGCCGGCATATTTATTTGTGGGGTTTAACGGAATGATGTTCACATGGCAAAGAATCCCATTGATCAGAGTAGCCAATTCTTCAGCGTCCTTATCTGAGTCATTCACTCCCTGGATCAGCGCCCATTCAAAAGTAATGCGGCGGTGAGTCTGTTCAACGTAATTACGGCAAGATGATATAAGATCAGCAACAGGGTACTTTTTGTTGGCAGGCAATAACGAGGAGCGCAATTCATCATTGGCTGCATGAAGGCTGATCGCTAAGTTGACCTGGGATCGTTCTCCGGTAAACTGGTCGATCTTGGGGATTATGCCAACTGTAGAAATGGTAAACCGGCGGGCTCCAAGGTTGTATCCAGTCGAGTCGTTGAGCCGGCGAATGGCATCCATTACCGCATCGTAATTATGGAAAGGTTCTCCCATACCCATGACAACAATATTTGTGACCACCTGTTTAGTAGCAGCAAGTTCACGGGCATAATAAAGCACCTGTTCAATTATTTCACCGCTGGAAAGATTGCGAGCAAACCCCATTTGACCGGTGGCGCAGAAAACACATCCCATGGCGCAGCCGGATTGGGAGGAAATGCACAGTGTATTGCGTTCGTCATAGCGCATTAAAACGGATTCAATTACTTTTCCATCAAGCATCTGAAAAAGTGTCTTCACAGTCAGTTTTTCCTTTGATTCAAGGCGCGTTACAGGTGTGAGATGCGAAAACGACAAGAATTCACTCAAGCGGCCTCGCAGTGATTTCGAAAGAGTTGATATATCGTCCGGATTTTGCGCTAAGTGGACATAAAATCCCTCCCAAACCTGGTCCGCGCGATAGGCAGGTTCACCAAGTGTGGAGAATATTTCACGAATTTCCTCGTGGGTTTTATCAAAGAAAAAGGGTAGGGAATCCATAAGTGTCATTTCACTAAATCAGCAAGTTCTGGAACAATAATATCGATTTTTGGTCTCCATGCTAATGCTTCAGCTTCAGTGAGTACCCCTGAAAGTACTGCGGCGGTCTTGCAGCCTACTCTTTGACCACCCAGAATGTCGGTTTCAAGCCGGTCACCAACTGCCATTGTCTGTTCAGGTGGGGTGCCAAGTCTCTCGAGTGCCAACTCAAACAGAGCAGGAGAGGGTTTGCCAGCGATGATTGGTTGGACATCTGTTGCTGCTTCCAGGGCTGCCAGAATTGAACCAGCTCCGGGGATGAGTCCTTCAGGTGTGGGGAATGTGCGGTCAGGATTGGTGAAATAGAAAGGGGCTCCTGCGCGGATGAGGAGAGTGGCGCGTTTCAACTTCCAAAAGTCGATAGTGCGGTCCATGCTGCCAATTACCGCCTGGACATTCTCTTCAGCGTGAAAAAAACCGGCACCAGTCAGTGCAGTCCGAAGACCTTCCTCACCGATAATGTAAACTGGCCCTCCTAGCGGGAATCTTTTATGTAGCAAATGAGCCAATGCCATTGCAGAATTGACCACCTGATCTTTTTGAAGATTTAACCCAAAACCTGCCATTTTCTCTAAATATTGGTAAGGGGTGCGCGTACCGTTGTTCGTCGCAAGAATAATTTTAAGACCCAAATCATTAAAACGTTTGAAAATTCCCGGCAGATCACCAATAGGTGAATTTTCCCTCCAGAGTACCCCATCCATATCAAGGATAAGTGACTTAATCTCTCCAACACCCTTAAGATTCATATTCCCTCATAAAAACAGACCGGATGAGATTTCACCCGGTCTGGATTGAATTACTTCGTTTTATGTTCGGGTGGGATTAAAACTTGATCGACCAACCCATAGGCAACAGCAGCTGCTGCATCCATGTAGAAATTGCGGTCAGTATCACGCTCGATAATATCTTTGGGCTGACCGGTACTCTCAGCCAGGATCTCCATCAAGCGGGCTTTCAGGCGCAGGATCTCGCGCGCCTGAATTTCGATATCGGAAGCCTGACCTTCAGCACCGCCAAGCGGCTGGTGCATGTGCACAGTGGCATGGGGCAGGGCATAACGTTTGCCCTTGGTTCCAGCAGCCAGTAAAACAGTACCGAATGAGGCAGTTACACCAACAGCTACCGTGCTGATTTTGTTGGGGATCATTTTCATGGTGTCGTAGATGGCAAGACCTGCATAGATCTGTCCACCGGGTGAGTTGATATACATCTGGATATCAGCATCCGGATCTTCGCGGCTTAGCACGAGCAACTGGGCAACAACAGCGTTAGCGACCTGATCATCGATTGGTGTGCCAACGAAAATGATGCGTTCGCGGAATAGCAATGAATAGATATCATAAGCACGTTCGCCGCGTCCGGAAGACTCAACAACCATCGGCATTACGGATTTAAAATTTGAAAGGTCCATTTTTCTCCTATATTACTCGAATCCAAAGATTACTTTTCCTCAGATTTTTCCACTTTCTTGGTAGTTTTTTTAACCTTTACCTGTTCGGTGGTTTCAATTGCTTTTTTTGGTGCTGCAGCAGGTTTCTTGCTTTTTGCAGTTTTAACTGGGGTTTTTAATTCACTTGTTTCTGTGACTTTTTCTTCTGCCTTGCCAATAGCAATATCTTTCAATCTGCTGAGTACCTGGCGATTCAGAACACGGGAGGCAGCTTCCATAGCAAACGCATTGGCAACACGCTCATTTTTGAGTTGTTTCTGGAGTTTCTTGAGGTCGGTAGACCCTTGCATTTCACTTATGATTTGCGTGTATTCACTTTGCAAGTCTTCGTTTTTGATCTCAACTTTCTCTTCTTTAGCCAGTTTATCTAGAACAAGAGATCGTTCCAGGCGTTTGCGGGCAGCCGGTTTAACATCCTCTTCAAGCCAAGCAACTTTCTCTTTCTTAAGAGTTTTTAGATAAGTATCGAGTTCCATACGTTGTTGGGCAAGGTCTTCTTTGACATGTTCTTCAACGTGTTCCATCTCATGCTCGAGAACCTGCGGTGGATACTTGATCGTGGCTTTCTTGATAAGCATCTCTATAAGTTCATCAAAATAACCCTGTTCGTACTCGGCTTTGGCGCGGTTCTCCAATTGTTCTTTAATCGACTCGTGCAACTTTGCTACAGTATCGAATTCACCGATGGTTTGGGCAAAAGCATCGTTAATTTCAGGGAGCTTCATTGATTTTACATTTTCGACGATGGCATGGAATTCTACTTCCTTACCGCGAAGCTTATCGTAATTTGAGTCCACTGGATATGTGTATTTGACAACCTTTTCGCCTCCGTTTTTCAATCCTTTCAGATTGTCGCCGAAACCGATATAGGGGAAGTCAACCACTTCCGGATCTTTCTCACCAATTACAACCTGCAGAGGAGAGTCTTTGAGCAATTCCGGCTTGTCATCTCCGGTGGGATTGGTCAGGTGAGCATCGAGTTTGATCGATAGCAGGTCACCATCTTTGGCGGCGCGGTCAACCGGTTCAGCAGTGGCATAGCTTTTTTTCAAGCGTTCGATAAACTGGTCAATTTCTTTTTGAGTGACAGGTTTTACGATATATTTTTTACGCAGGGACTTGTAATCGCCAAGATCCACTGTGGGTTCAAGGGGGATTACAAATGTGAATTTGAGGGGATCACCCTTTTCGATATTCTCCAGGGTGCCGGGAGCAGCAGGTTCGATTTTGGCTTCATCGAGGATCTTGGGATACTGATCCTCAACCATGAGCTCAATGGCTTCTTCTTCAATGGTCACATCACCATACAATCGTACAATCACATCATAAGGCGCTTTACCAGGTCGGAAACCGGGGATTTTACCCTTGGTCGCAATCTTTCGAGCAGCCTGGTGTTTAAAGCGTTCCAACTCGGTGGCTTCGTATTGAGCTATGACTTTTGACTGATGGTCATCTTGGGGTTGAACTTCGATTTTCAATGGATTAACCTTTCATTTCGTTTTTACATTATATTTACTGGTGGGGAAAGAGGGACTTGAACCCTCACGCCTTGCGGCACATGATCCTAAGTCATGCCTGTCTGCCAATTCCAGCACTTCCCCAACGATTGGTGATTATAAGCCACAGGTACCTTGAAGTCAATTCAAAATCAGGAATTCTAATAATGTTCAAACAAATCAGAGCACCAGAATTGCGTATAAGTAACAGGGTTGCCAGTTTCAAATTACATTTTTTAGAATATAATCCCAACGTTAGATACCCAGTAAACCGAGGATGCATTTGAGCAACGTATATAATCCAGATTCAGCCGGAAAAGACAGAACTCGTTTATCAAAAACAATTGTTATTGCATTGCGTGAGTTGATGCGGCAACCTGAACCAAATGATTTTACAAGGGACTCAACAGCATATGTGGTACTTGCTTTAGAAGAAATAAGCAGAAACATTGATAAAAGTGTGGAAGCCTGGGAAAAGAGGGGTTACTGGGTCAAAGCCGACAAATTTCGCCTGGATTGGGAGTGGAGCGGTAAATTCAGCCGTGATCTTCGAAATGCTCTTCTTGCAGAAGACTGGGGTGGGGTGGCTATGACAGCGGTTAAAATCGGTCAAAAATTCAAGAAAGTTACCATTGCAGAACATCATCGCCTGGGGACACCGTGGGTAGGTGCTTATAAACAGTTGAACAAAAAAGGAACCGTTTCCTAAGAAGCAGTTCCTTTTTTATTGGTTAAGTGTTATTTCTTCTTCAAGATGATACGGGCATCAGCTACTTTCAAACCCGCACCTTCTTCGTAAACTAAAACCGGGTTAGCATCCGATTCCTTAATCTCATCTTCGAGATCATGGACGAGTGATGAATACGCCACAATGGTCTGAGCCAAAACCTTGCGATCACGTGGTTTCTCTCCACGAACACCAGAAAGGATGGCTGCGCTCTTGATTTCTCCAATCATTTCTTCTGCCTGAACAAGGCTGATCGGCGCGACACGGAACGTGACATCCTTGAGGACTTCCACAAAGATTCCACCAAGGCCAAACATTAAAGTAGGTCCAAACGAAGGATCATTTACAGAACCAAGGATGGTCTCTGTACCCCATGGAGCCATTTCCTGGACGACAATCCCGTGGATATTTGCGTCAGCCTTATAAGCTTTGGCATTTATCATAATTGTTTTGAAAGCGTTACGAATTCCTTCTTCATCCTTAATATTGACCTTGACACCCCCCGCATCGGATTTATGCAGGATATCGGGTGAGACGATTTTTAGTACAAGCGGGAAACCGATTTTCTTACCAAGGGCAACTGCCTCATCTTCGGTTTTTGCCAACTCAGAAACAGTCACTGGCAATCCGTAGGCTTTGAATACGCCCTTGGCTTCGATCTCTGTGAGAGAATCGCGCCCATCAGCACGAGCCATAGAAATAATCTCGAGAGCGGTTTTGCGCGCCTTGGGATTGGATTTGACGACATCATTGTTCTTGTGCGCTTGTAGAAGTGAATATTCGCGTAAAGAAGCCATTGCGTTTACAGCAATATCCGGGGCGCCATAGGCAGGAATTCCGTGCTCAACAAGCCATGCCATAGCAGCGTCGGATTTTGCACCACCAACAAAAGAGACAGTTACAGGTTTGTTTTTTATACCAGACTCATCAATGGCTTTCTTGATACTTTCAGCAATCTCCTGTGGATTGGTCATGGCAGTTTCGCAATAGAGAACAACCAGCCCATCTGTCCATCTATGGGCAAACGAGAATAGGGTGGTCTGGTAGTACCAGTCATTGCCAGCCATACCCGTCATATCTACGGGGTTTTTGGCAGAGCCGAAGTCAGGCATGTGTTTCTTGAGTTCTTCCTGAACATCAGGGGGAGCAAATTTCAGAGGGATGCCGTATTTTTCAGCAGCATCGGTGGCTAATACGCCAACGCCACCACCATTGGTGAGTATAAGAAGATTTTCACCTTTCATCGAAGGCTGTTGAGATAATGCAAGGGTTCGATCGAAGAGATTATTGAGATCACTCGCCTGGATAACGCCAGCCTGTTTGAAGGCGGATGTATAAACCTTGGCTGCTCCAGCAAGTGAGCCAGTGTGCGATGCAGCGGCAGCGGCACCATGGGAAGAAACGCCTGATTTGAGCGCGATAATCGGTTTGGAAGAGTTTCTGGCAGCATCGATGAACTTACGTCCCTGTTTGAGCCCTTCGATGTAAAGGCTTACGCAAGTAGTGTCCTCGTCTTCATCAAACCACTCGATGAGATCGGCAAAATCAACATCAGACATATTTCCGATTGAGATTAGTTTATCAAATCCCACATGCTTGGTGTAGGTTGCCATATCCATGGCAATCAGGAGTGCGCCAGATTGGGTTACCAGAGAGGCTTTGCCGGGGAAAGGCAGCCCCGGTGCAAACGAGCCATTGAATTTATCAGAGTTGGAAAGCGACCCGACGATATTTGGGCCGAGAATACGCATCCCGTATTGGGCAGCTATGGCGAGCATTTCATCTTCGAGGTCTTTGCGACCGACTTCGCTGAAGCCAGAGGTGATCACAATCAAACCTTTGACACCCTTTTTGCCGCATTCCTCGGTGACTTCACTCATGTATTTCGCAGGAACGGTGATGATAGCAGAATCCACTTCGCCTGGGACATCAGTAACGTTGGCATAGGCTTTCAAGCCTAGGATTTCAGGGGTATTGTTGTTGATCGGATAGATCTTTCCTTTATACCCGCCTTCCTGGAGATTCTTGATAACAGTATAGCCGATCTTGCCCGGGGTTGCTGAGGCACCTATAACTGCCACGGATTTTGGACGCAGCATTTTATTCAAAACATTCTTATCCACTATTTCCTCCTCAGATTTTTTTACAATAATTGCTGTTGGAACTTGAATATGCTTTAATAGTAATGATTGGCAACACGAAAACACAGTTTCATTTTATACATTTTTTGGCAAACAAATGTATTAACTTGATCAATCATTCTTCCTATTTTCGACTGGAGCAAAAAATGGTCGTTGTTTCGAATAAAGACTCAGGTCCAAGTATACCGCTAAATCCCATTAAGGCGATTATCCAGGCCGCGCTGGAGGCAGCGGACCCTTACCGGTTGGTTAAGGAAAACCTTGAAAAAAAATATGATATGCTGCGTATAGGAGACCAGTCATTCTCGTGTAACAATAACGGCCGGATCATTGTTGTTGGGTTGGGGAAAGCCAGCTTGCAGATGACCAGAGCGGCCGAGGAGGTCCTTGGAGAAAGAATTAATCAAGGTGTGTGCATATGTAAACATCTTCCAGAGAATGAAAAATTTGAACAAATATTTGTATTTGAATCCTCTCATCCAATCCCGGATGTACGCAGCGTCCGGGCGGCTGAACTTCTCAAGGGAGCTGTGAGTAATTTGTCTGAAAGTGATATTGTCGTGTTTTTACTTTCCGGCGGCGGATCATCCCTGGCTTGTTTACCCGCTGAGGGGATTTCTCTTTCAGATATACAGGAAATAACCGGTCTTTTGCTCAAGAATGGTGCATCCATCAATGAAATGAATTGTGTTCGCAAACATTTGGATGAATTCAAAGGCGGTGGATTTGCACGCATGGTTCAGCCGGCAAGGATGGCTGTACTGGTTTTATCTGATGTTATTGGAAGCCCCCTGGATGTAATTGCCTCTGGCCCTGCAATTGAGGATGCAACCACTTATAAAGATGCCCTTAATGTTTTACAAAAATATATTCCAGAAAAATTAATTCCAGATACAGTTACGAAACATATGGAAAAAGGACGTGATAACGAAGATGGTGTGCTGCAATATTCTGCGAAAGGTGAATTAAAAGCTGTATATCACAAGGTCATTGGAAGTAATGTGCTCTCTGTCGACGCTGCTGCCAAAAAAGCAAGAGAAATCGGTTTTTCTACACAGATCCTCACTTATGCTATGCAAGGAGAAGCCCGCATGGCAGGTGTTGAGTTGCTGCAAAAAGATTATCCCCGTCCATTTGCGGTCTTTGCAGGTGGAGAGACAACGGTCACGATACACGGCACAGGATTGGGTGGCAGGAACCTGGAAATGGCGTTAGGGGCAGTAGGAGCTATTAGCAGTCTAAAAAAAGTGGTTTTAGTCACGCTGGCAACGGATGGCGAGGATGGACCAACTGATGCTGCCGGGGCTGTGGTTAGTTCCGAACAGAAACTAGATGTAGCATTCGTAAAACAATGCTTAGAAGCCAATGATTCTTACAATTATTTCCAAAAGACCGGTGGATTAATCATGACCGGTCCAACGGGCACAAATGTAAATGACGTCGCATTTGTAATCGGGTATTAACTCCCGTAGATTTCAGGATTCACGCAATAGGGCAGTGGTTTCCCTTCAATCCCAGCGATGACATTCTTGATGGTCATTTCTGCCATTCTGCGCCGCGTGGCAAGGGAGGCACTGGCAATGTGAGGAGTGATGATTACATTGTGAAGCTTCAAAAGAGGATGATCCAGCGGGATTGGTTCAGGATCAAAAACATCCAGGGCTGCGCCGGCGAGTTGATGTTTGATAAGAGAATCATGCAAAGCATTATGGTCAATCATAGCGCCACGGGCTGTGTTGATTAAAAATGCAGTGGGCTTCATCAATTGCAATTGCTTTTTGCCGATCAACCCCTGTGAAGATGAATTGAGATTGGCATGCAGACTAACAAAATCCGATTGCTGCAACAAATTATCGAAGTCGCAAAATTCAACGCGGGGTAGTGAGTCTTGATTTTTAGCATTTCTAACGAAAACCAGGACTTTCATGCCAAAACCAACTGCACGACGAGCGACAGCCTGACCTATACGTCCGTATCCGATAATACCAAGATTTTTCCCGAATACGTCTGCGCCTGCAAAGACTTCCGGTCCCCACGAACGCCAAATGCCCTGGTGAACTTCATTATTGCTGTTTACAACCTGGCGGGCAAGAGCCATAAGAAGAGCCCACGTAAAATCAGCAGTAGTTTCAGTCAGGACACCAGGCGTATTGCCAATTGCTATTTGATGCCTTGTGGCAGTTTGAATATCGATATTATCAAATCCGACTGCCATCTGGCTGATAACTTTCAGATGATGGGCTGCTCCATTCGAGATCACCTGATCATCGATTATATCTGTGAGCATGGTGATAATCCCATCGGCAGAGGCAAGATGGTCGAGAACCCATTGTTTATCGGGAGGAGATTCCTTTTCCCAAATAATAACATTGTAATCATTTTCAATTTGATTCATCAGTTCAGGAAAGAATTTCCGGGTAATTAGTATCGTCTGTTTCATATGCTCCTGAACAAATGCCCTGAAATCAGGGCATTTTTTTTACTTCGAATATCGTGCGGTAACTGATGGAATAAGGTATTCTTCAAAGGCTCTTTTTTCACCGTATTCAGGTTTCCAACCCCAATCACGAGATGCAACTGAATCATCCACATCACCCGGCCAACTATCTACAATTGCCTGGCGTGCCTGGTGTGGTTCAAAGGTGACCACAGCTTTGGGGAAAGCTTTTTTGACATAATTGAAGAAATCAAGGGCAGTTGGTGAAAAACTGGTCACATTGTAAACCATCTGCGAAAGGTTCTCACGCGGGGCAGCTTCAAGTTGGAGCAATGAGCGCACGGCATCAGGCATCACCATGAAGGGAAGGCGCGTATCGGGGCGAACAAAACATGCATAGGGAATTCCCTGGGCTGCATGATGAAGCATTTCAGGGCCATAATCGCTGGTGCCGCCTGTAGGTACCGTAACTGAACTGATCAAACCGGGAAAGCGAAGACAGCGAAAATCAACTGTTGTTTTCAGGCAATCAGCTGCCAATTGACGATAGTGAGAGGTGTAATAGCGTCCCAAATGCTCACAGTAGAGTTTATTGCATCCATACATGGTGATGGGATTACACCAATCGGCTTCTTTGACTTTTCCAGCTTTCTCTTTGGCTGCAAGAGAAGTCAAGCCATAAGCCGCAATTGAACTTGGATAGATGAATTTTACCGGTCGTCCCTGCCATGATGATTGTTCAACAGCAAGGCGGAGGAGGTTGAGGGTTCCTTCAACGTTTACGCGATGGGCAGTTTCGGGGTTGTATTCCGCTTTGGTGGAAAGGATTGACGCCAGGTGATAGATCGTACGAATTTCGAATTCTGATACGAGCCTGCCAAGCAACATGAGATCAAGGATGTCACCCTGGATGAACCGCTCACAATAAGGGAGCAGTGTCGAATCCAATGGTTGAACATCCATGGCGACGATACTATATTTTTTTGACTCACCAAGATACGAAATTAATCCGTGTCCAATTTCGCCATTAGCTCCAGTAATCAAAACGATTTCTTTTCGCATGGTTTTATCCTTTCAAAATATGTATAAAAGAATAAAAAAGGTTCTGGTGATTCACCAGAACCCTTAAGTGCTTTATGCTGTTTGTGGAGTTTTCTTGAACCAGGTACGCCATTCTTTCTTTTCCCAGACAACCAGGATTGGTGCTGCGATGAATATTGATGAATATGTACCACTCAATAAACCAACGAGCAGGATCACTGCAAATTCACGCAGGGTCACGCCACCAAACAATGCCAATGAGAGCAGCAGGAATTCAACGGTCATTAACTGGGTGTTAATTGATCGTTGAAGTGTTTGAATGATGGAGTGATTTGCCAGGACCTCAAAGTCAAGCTTGCGGAAGATACCAGAATTCTCGCGGATGCGATCAAATACAACAATCTTGTCCTGAACCGAGAAACCGATAACGGTCAATAAGGCGGTCAGGTAGAGAGAATCGATTTGCCAACCCCAGAGCACGGAACCGTACCCTGTTAAGGCTAAAACAATTAAAACGTCATGTACCATTGCGATGATCGCGCAGATACCATAACGAAAAGCATGCTGAACTCCTCGGAAGGCAAAAGTGATGAAAACAACCACAGCCAGTGCTGCTAAGGCTACAGCCAATAAGGCGCGTTTAGCAACACCCTGTCCAATAGACGGACCGACAGTATCTGATTTGAGGACAGTAACTTCTTGATCGGAAAGGGCACTGATCTCGCTGATCACCGTTTGCCTTTGAGCGTCAGACAATTCTGAGGAACGCATAATTAAGGTGTCTGTTCCACTTGTTTGAATTTGCGAATCAGTGATTCCCAGATTATCGTAGACTGCTTTCACCTGTTCAGTTGTGGGCAAGGTGCCAGAGCTGAATGTTAATTCAACCAATGTACCGCCCTTAAAATCGATTGAAAGGGGAAGTGGATTTAGCGCTAATAATATCAAACCAGGAAGTATGATTATCAGAGATAGAGCAAAAAACCAATATCGCTTTCCAAGAATATTAAGCATTTTCCGATCTCCTTGCACCGAACAATTTTTGATAATGGTCCGGTTTTACCGCATCCGTGGTTAAACTAAGGAATGTACGGGTAACAAACCAGGATGTGAACAGAGAAACAATGACACCAAGTGCCAGCGTAAGAGCAAAACCTTTGACAATACTGGCGCCAAACTGTGAACCGTAAATGAAGAGAATTACACTGGTGATGATCGTGGCGAAATTAGAGTCACGGATGGAAGGCCATGCGCGTTTCCAACCTAGATCAATTGCCTGTCGTAAAGTTCGACCGCTGCGTAATTCTTCTTTGAGGCGCTCAAAAATCAGGATATTAGCATCAAGCGCGCTACCTGTGGAAAGCAGGAAACCTGCAATACCAGATAGGGTGAGCGTGACAGGGATTAATTTAAAAAGGGCAAAAGTTATTCCTGCGTAGATAGCAATTGCAACGACTGCGATTGCACCTGGGAGGCGGTAATAGAGAATCATGAATAAGGCGACAATCACAAACCCAATTAATCCCGCTATCAAACTTTTAGTCAATGAGTCAGCACCCAAAGTAGGTCCGATAATGCGGCTTTCAACGACTTCGACTGGAACCGAAAGGCGACCGTATCGAAGAGTGATTGCCAGACTATTTGCTTCATCTGATGTAAAGGAACCTGTAATTTGACCTGCTCCATCGGTAATGGCGTTATTTATTGATGGGCAAGAAATAACTGTTTTATCCAACACAATCGCCAGATAACTTCCAACATTTGCTGATGTGTGTTCTTTGAAGATTCTTGTGCCATTTTCCGTAAGTTCAAAGTCAATGGCAAAACCACCACTTGTCGCAGAACTGATGTTTACTGTTTTAATATCGACACCTGTCATCACAGTATGCCAGACGGTTGTTTCGGTTTCGGTGGCAGTAGGAGTTGCGTCAACTACAGGAGTCGTTGATTCAGTCGGAACAATTGCTGCGGCCGCAGTGACATTGTCTGTTTTAACTGGTGTACCTGGTTCAAGATAGGTAGAACCCGCATCAATAAATTCAAGCAAGCCAGTCTGCTTAACCGCTGCAATAACATCTTCTGTGTTCGTCAAGCCGGGGAATTCACCAAGTATATATTTGTCACCAGCAACCTGAAACTTCACTTCGCTCACACCCAGCCCATTGGCGCGACTTTCCAGGATATTTGCTGTGTCGTCCAATGCTTGGCGGTCAGGAATAACCCCATCCTTCGGGGCTAACAAAACTTGCATACCACCACGAAGATCAAGACCCAGCACGGGGTTCATTGTTCGTTGAAAATTGCCGATTGTTATGCCGGAACTTCCTTCGGCTCGGGGGATATCGACCCATACGACTAGCGCGACCAACAAGACGATCACTATCAGTTTTACATAACGACGATCCATATGATTGACGACCTCCATTACAAACAAAATCCAGCATCCGCTGGCGGGAACGGTGAAATTATACCTCAAACAGCCATTAATAGATGAATTTTACTTGCTAGCAAGCAGTGATTCTAGCTTCGTCACCGTTTCGTTGAGAACCTCTTCAGAAGTCAATGAATCAGTCTCAATGATGATATCTGCATATTCCCTTGCATTACTAATGCGATTCAACTGCTCATCATATTCAGCCCGAGTCCAATTTAGATTCCGTCGTTTGATCGTTTCAGAGTAGGATACCTGAAGATACACCAGTATATCGGGATTGGTTAATTGCTTCCACATTGTTTTTACATAGGAGTGTTCCTGGGCAATATGCCGGCAAGAATAACCGAGAGCATTTAATTTCGATATTAGGGTGGTTTTCCCCGAAGCGCAAACACCGACGATACCGATAAAAGGTTTTTCCCGTTTTGGTTCCATAAATTATTCACCAAACGTGTAACTGAATGTGATTTTCTTACGCTTGTGGTGGAATGAGCATAGGAGGAACCGGGAGTAAGAATGTCATACGCCTGATCTGGTCTGACTCAGTGGATTTTGTTCTTAAAACAACGACACTCATATCATCGTTAGGGCGGTTATTATCTATCCTGATCGCCTGTCCGAGGATGGTATCTGCAAGTTCTTGCGCTGATGGATCCTGGTCTTCGAGGATTGCTTCAATCAGCGTACAAATATCCAGGGACTGACCTGTGCGGTCGCCGGCGTCACGAATGCCGTCGGTAAACATAATGAAGGTTATCCCGTTTTCAAGTGGAAATTCAGTGATGGAAGGACGGATATTGCGCGAAGTTCCGATTGAAACACTCTCGCCGGTGATGCATTCAACCCGTTCATTTCTGGCTAGAAAGACAGGTGTGGGGTTATTCCTGGTAATGACAAGCGTTCCGGATTGTAAATCTGCCGACAATATATTCAAAGTTGCAGTCACTTTACCGCTACGTTCAGTAAATAAATAATCAGAAGCCGCTCGCGCCGCTGCACCATCGCGGACCCCTTCTGCCAGAAGGCTGATGACTTTTCGAACCACCATTGTGGAAATAATCTTTGCACCTTTGCCAGAGGTTTGACCATCTGCAAGGACTATGGAAATCCCGCCATTTGGACGTTCAACAATCTCAAGCGTATCGCCACTTTCAGAGGTAGCATATTTATTAATCTTGGCAACTGCTGCATGTATTTCCATAAAAAGATTCTACAACAAATAGGGCATGAATCACAATAGTCTTGGAAAACATCCCAATTTCATGTATTTTATGCTTGACGATATTCTTGCGTGAGGGTATACTCAATTCGCCCGTCAAAAGAATGACAGGTGTGGATATTTATTTAGGAGATTTAAGATGACACCTCTGCCAAAACGAAAACTTTCAAAAGGTCGCCGTGATCGCCGCAGGTCACAAGATGCACTTATAGCTACTAGCCTGGTGCAATGCAGTAATTGCGGTGAAATGCGGTTGCAGCACACTGTTTGCCCAAGTTGCGGGCATTACCAGGGTAAAGAAGTGCTTGACCTCGGCAAAGAAACCAAAAAGAAATAATAACTTTTAGGTTATGACATAAAACGGGCTTGTGCCCGTTTTTGGTTTTAATTCCAGAAATTACTCCTCAAGAGGAATATCAGCATCCTGTTCAGGTTCCAACCGGTAAAAGGGAGTGAAACGAGCTAATAGCCTTCCTGGTAATTGCCCCTGGATGAATACCCCTTTACGGTTATGTTCGATCCGTTTTACATGACCCTGTTCGTGAAAGAGTGAAATCAAATGTCCTTCAGTATAGGGGATCTGAACTGAAGTATCCATGAAATTCTCGAACAATTCTAACTCGATCATTTTTAAGAGTTCAGCGATACCTGTTCCCTTCAAGGCTGATATCACCACAGCTTTAGGGAATCTTTCTGCCATGGCTTTGATCTCATCAGGATCCTGCAATTGGTCAGCTTTGTTTAATACAACAACAGTTGGTATGTGTTGGGCATTAATTTCTTCAAGAGTTTCTTCAACAGCACGTTTCTGTTCAAGGGCATTGGGATGGGTGATATCCACTACATGTAAAAGAAGATCAGCTTCAGAAATCTCTTCCAAGGTGGCTTGAAAAGCAGCTACTAATTGCGTGGGCAGTTTCTGAATAAAGCCAACTGTATCTGTTAGGAGCGATTCGTGACCGCCCGGAAGTGAAATGCGGCGGGTTGTTGGGTCAAGTGTGGCGAATAATTGATCAGCGACCAAAACGTTGGATTTAGTTAACCGATTAAGTAAAGTTGATTTTCCCGCGTTGGTGTAGCCAACAAGAGAAATGAGGGGAATGCGTGAATTCTTCCGTTGCGCACGATACCGCTGCCTGTGTGCCCGGACTTTCTCCAATTCTTTTTTTACACTGGTGATACGCTTGTGAATCTCACGACGGTCGACTTCGAGCTGAGTTTCACCCGGACCGCGGAGACCGACACCGCCAACGGAACCTGCCCGTCCGCCACCGCCACCTGCCTGGCGTGCGAGGTGTGTCCACGCCCGGGTCAGGCGCGGTAGACGATATTCATATTGTGCCAGGGCCACCTGGAGGATACCGTCGCTGGTATGAGCATGTTGGGCAAAAATATCGAGGATCAAGGCAGTCCTGTCAATGACACGGACAGTAGTCCCGAATTTCTCCTCCAATTCCCGCTGGTGACGGGGTGAGAGTTCATTGTCAAAGATGATGATATCGGCAAGGGTCTCTTCCACCAGCAGCCGGATTTCTTCTACTTTACCACTGCCAATATAAGTGGCAGGATGGGGAGTTTCCAGTTTCTGGGTGGATTCCCCAACAATATCCAAGCCAGCAGTATCTGCCAACCTGGCTAGTTCACCCAGAGAGTCTTCAAGAGAAATTAATCCCGGCTCAGATCGGAGTTCAATTCCAACAAGGAAGGCTTTTTCCCTGGGAGGATGAGTTGGATAGGTTTTTGTATTTTTCATTTTTCCCTTCGAGACCATTTCACCAATCGCCTCATGGCTTCTTCGATTCGATCTGCGGGTGTTCCAAGTGATACGCGAAGGTATCCCTCTCCATGAGGTCCATATACCACACCCGGTGTGGTGCTAACCCCGGTTTCTTCGAGCAGGTCAGCACAATATTTAATTGAATCCGGAAAGCCTTCAGGTAACGCTGCCCAGACGTAGATGGCAGCTTTAGGAATTTCAAGGGTGAATCCCGCTTCCAGCAGTCCTGCGACTACCAGGTCACGCCGCTGTTTATAGATCAAGTTCCGCTGTTCCAACCACGATTGGTCACCGGTCAACGCTGCGACCCCAGATGAAAAAATGGGAGCAAAATTGGATGTGTCCATTTGGCTCTTGTAGGTGAATAGATAATCGATAATATCCGGGTTGCCTACCGCCATGCCGAGGCGCCATCCAGCCATATTGTATGTCTTGGACATTGAGTTGAATTCAACGGCAACATTTTTTGCACCCGGGACCATCATCAAGCTGGGGGCGGTATAACCATCAAAGGACACATCAGCATAGGGGGCGTCATGGGCAACCAGGATATGGTGTTTTCGAGCGAATGTAATCACGTCCTCAAAAAAGGAGATGGGGGCCACGGCACCAGTTGGATTGTTGGGATAATTGAGCCATAGGATCTTGGCTCTGGATAAATCAGCCTCGGAGAAGTCATTGAGATCCGGGAGGAACCCATTTTCACGGGTTAATGGAAAATAGATGATTTCTCCGCCGGCGATAATGCCGCTGGCGCTATAAACTGGATAACCTGGATCAGGAACTAACGCCACATCCCCCGGATTGAGCAATACCTGGCTTAGGTTAAACAATCCTTCTTTTGAACCAATAAGACCAACGATCTCTGTTTTTGGGTCAAGTGTTACCTCAAAACGGTTGAGGTAATATTCCGCCACAGCCTGTTTAAATTCAGGCGTACCTCCCATCGGAGAATACCCGTGTGTATTGTCCTTTTGAGACTCCTTAATCAAAACGTCAGTAATGAATTTTGCCGGAGGAAGGTCAGGAGAACCCATATCGATGCGAATCACGTCTACTCCGCGGCATTTTAATTCATTGATCTTTTTTCCCAGTGACGCAAAGAAATAAGGTCCAAAAGATGAAATTCGGTCTGCAGGCGGAAGATAAGGCGTAGGCTTCATAATTAAGGTTTTTTCCTCACAGAATTGATTTGAATTATTATCTCATTAAACCAGAACTGGATTAATCAGGGGTTAGATTCCAACCAATGGATGATAGTTTTTCCTACAATTTCCAAGCTATGAGGAGTCACTTTGTCAGCCGTATCAGAGGTGGTATGCCACCAGGGATAATCAAAGTCGATGAGGTCTACCGCAGGAATTCCTGCTTCAATGAAAGGAAGGTGATCATCTAAAATGCTGTATTTGGTTTTATCAATGAAAGTATTTGAATAACCAAGTTCGGCAGCTGATCGCCATATCTGGTCCGTCAGATTAGCGTCCGAACCTTGTTCCCGATAGATTGTCAAATCTGAATCACCGATCATATCAAGGATTACCACTTTGGAGGGTTTAATTGCCATGTTTTGCACATAAGCCTTCGACCCCAGGATCCAAGCCCAACCCGGAATATGACCCTGATCTTCAGCATCAAAAAAAACCAGCCAAATTTGCCGCCCCGGAAGTTCTGGCAGCGTGCGGGCTAATTCCAGCAGAACTGCTACTCCGGAAGCGCCATCGTTGGCTCCTGGAACGGGAAGCGATTGAAGGATCTGGGAGCTTTCCTCTGATGCAACCATGCGCGAGTCATAATGTGCTCCAATTAACGTTATTTCTCCCGAATTTCCGCGTTTACCAATGATGTTGATTACGGCGTGCCCCTCAATAGTCAATATTTGAGTTTCAACCTGCCAGCCATAATCCTCCAATTTCTGGATTATGTAATACTCAACTTGTTTATGAGCCAGGGAACCAGGAGTGCGCGGGCCATATTTCATTTGGTCAACCACAAATTGATATGCAGAATCCCCTGAAAATGTGGCAGCGGGTTTCTGTTTGATCCTGGGATAAACAAAGAAAATCACTGTTGCGAAACTGATTAAAATTACAAAAAATATTATGAAATTTGTTTTTCGTGACATATTAGTTGTTTATTCCGTTCTCTTCAATAAACTCCTGCAAGCGCTTGAGGGCTCGATTAGAGTATATGAAACCGCGCTCAGGTTTGCTCTGGGGTAATTGAGGAATTGGGGGAAGCAATCCAAAATTCGCTTTTATAGGTTGGAAGTATTTATTATCCTCACGACAAATGGATGCATGTAGAGCGCCGTGCATTGTTTCAGGTGGAAAGATGAGAAGCGATTCTCCTTTTAAAAATCGTACTGCATTTAGCCCAGCTACTAAACCTGAAGCAATATTACCGACGTACCCTTCAATACCGGCAATTTGGCCGGCAAAAAAAAGATCAGGGAGTGTTTTGGTTTGGAGAGTTGGTTCCATACAAGTAGGGGAGTTGATATAAGTATTTCGGTGCATCTGCCCATACCTGGTAAATTTGGCATTATCCAAACCCGGGATCTTACGAAAAACTCGTGCTTGTTCAGAATAGGTAAGGTTGGTTTGAAATCCAACCATGTTGAACTCGGTGGCCGACAGATTTTCCTGTCTTAATTGAACAACGGCGCGGGGTTTTTCTTCGGTATGGGGATTATGAATTCCTACAGGCCGCATCGGTCCAAAAGCGAGGGATAATGGATTGCGTTTTGCCAGGATTTCAATTGGCAAGCAGGCTTCAAAAAACGAAGTTTTTACTCCATCTGTCATTTGATTTTCAAAATCCCTTATACCAATTGTTTTTGCAGTCATTAATTCGCTGATAAAGGTTTTATATTCTTCTTCATTGAGCGGACAATTAATATAGTCGCCAATTTCCTCCTGGTCAAATTTGTAACGGGAAGCCTTAAAGGCAATTTCCATGTTGATAGAAGAAACCTCAATCGTGGGGGAAATGGCATCGTAGAAAAAGAGATTGTCGTGGCCAGTATATTGTTGAATTGATTTTGACAGTGATTCCGAAGTCAATGGTCCAGAGGCAATAATTGCCGGTCCTGAAGGAACTTCAGTAACTTCCTCTCTATGAATTTTGATATTTGGATGGTTTGACAGTATATCAGTGACTTTTCGGGCAAAGCTGTCGCGGTCAACTGCCAACGCACTTCCAGCAGGAAGAGCAGCCTGTTCAGCGCAATCAATCAAGAGGGAACCAAGCAGCTTCAATTCTTGTTTGAGCAGCCCGGATGGCTTATTGCGTAGATTTGAGCCAAGAGAGTTTGAGCAAACCAGCTCCGCAAATTCACCGGAAACATGGGCTCCGGTTGTATGCATCGGGCGCATCTCAAAAAGATTGACAAAAAAACCCGCCCTGGCAATTTGCCAAGCAGCCTCAGATCCAGCTAATCCTGCGCCTACAACCGTAATTGATTTCATGTTTGTGGGAATTATTCTACCATCCGGATAGAAAATCCATGGCATGGTTCTTGCATCATTAATCAAAATACGCTATACTCTTTTCATAAATGGGGTCGCCTATGTTTCAAGGACAATTTCAAACCACTCGACCAATGACCACCGCCCACCTGGCGCAAACGATGAATTTGCTCAGTATGCCGGGCGAAGAATTGCGTCAGGAAATTGATGCCGCGCTTGCTTCTAACCCGGCGCTTGAAATGATTGAGGAACGCCGCTGCCCAACTTGCCATCGTCTTTTATCTGATCACGGCAAATGCCCGGTTTGCAGTTCACCAAAGAATTCAGAATCCAATGATCCTGTTGTTTTCTTATCGCCCAGGGATGATTTCATCCCAAAAAAGGATTACATCGATCCGAGTATTGATAATGAACCCTACGCCCCTGAGGTAGAGGAGTTACCAGCCTATGTGTTAAAGCAGATAGCCCCGGACCTCGATCAAAGCCAGAGGGCTGCGGCTGCATTTTTACTCACACATCTTGATGAAGACGGATTATTAACCACCACGGTACTCGAAGTGGCAAGATATACCCATTTGCTTCCCTCTGAAATCGAGAAAATCAAAAAAATGATCCAGCGGGCGGACCCGATTGGGGTGGGATCCAATAACACGCAGGAAGCCTTGTTAGTTCAACTGGAAGTTCTACGGGATACACAAGATGTTCCGGAACTCGCGGAACAGGTGATCCGCGAAGGCATGAGCGAATTAAGTCATCATCAATATGCTGAGTTGGCGCACAAACTCGGTGTTGCTATAAAAATTGTTACATCTGCTGCAAAATTTATTGGGGAAAACTTAAATCCGTTTCCCGCTCGATCACACTGGGGGGATGTGCGGCAACCCGTCAATGAAGGCACAGAAGTCTACCATCAGCCTGATATCATCATCAATTATCTAAATGATGATCCCTCCAAAGCACTTGTAGTAGAAATCATAATGCCGACAAGCGGAACGCTCCAGGTAAACCCACTTTTCAAGCAGGCAGTGAAACTGGCAAGTGACGATACAAAGGCTGATCTGAAGGGTGACCTGGAAAAGGCATCTTTATTTGTCAAATGCCTGCAACAACGCAACCACACGATGGAGCGATTAATAACCAAGGTTGTGGGGATTCAGAGGGACTATATCCTAAACGGGGAAAAATATTTGCGGCCTGTAACCCGGGCGCAAATCTCTCGCGAGTTGGAAGTTCATGAATCCACAATTTCCCGCGCAGTAGCGAATAAGGCTGTGCAACTGCCCAATAAACGTATTGTACCGCTCGCTGCTTTTTTTGACCGCAGTATGAACATCAGGAGTGAGTTAAAAGAAATTGTGGAAGGTGAAAAATCCCCCCTCAGTGATTCGGACCTGGTTCAATTATTATCAAAACGGGGATACGATGTTGCGAGACGCACAGTGGCAAAGTATCGCTCGATTGAAGGGATATTACCTGCACATTTGAGAAAAGTAATGATGCGAGGGACATGAAATCTTTGTCTTCACAATTTACATCGACATTCCTCCGGAAGAAAGAACCTGGTCTGCCGGAGATTTTCACATTAATAAACCTGTACGAAGACCCCTGTGCTTTGATCGATATAAAATCAAAAAAAACAGTATTCATCAACAGCCGGATGATGAAGCTAACCGGTTTTTCCTCTTCAGAGGTTATTGACAAGGGAATTGAAACCCTATTCCCGACGCTTGAGGTGAACAGCATTACATCCGGGGCTAGTGAGACTATTGTCGCATCCAACCGGGAAGGTAGAAAAGGTGAATTCCTGGGCAGGTTCAATTACTTTGACCCGGAACTCCATTGGCTGCTCATCAGATTGATCCTCAAAAAGGATACTTCGAATCAAAAAGGGTATCCGATCGATATGATCTATGAAGAATTGACCCGGCTTGTTACGGGAGTTGATTTCCAGGATTATAAAAATGCAGTAAAAAGAATCACAGATATTTCACGCAGAATATTAAATGCTGACGTTGTCTGCCTCTACCAGGCGGATGCATCCAACCCGCAACTTTCCCTCAGATCACAATCAGGAGATCTTTTCCATTTCCCTGAATCGCTGCCATCCACAGATCTGATCCGCCTCACAGAAACGAGCCTTTGGGAACCGGGTCAAAGAGTGATTACGGATATCCAACGATTTGCGAAAGGCACTGAAGTTGACTATTTAGCAACTTCAGTTTTAACTGAAGAAGGTGCCAAGATTGGTCTTCTTGCAGCCAGTGGAAAAGGCGTCATTCCGATCGAATTGAATTTAAATGCCATGCAATTGATAAGTGCTGTAGTGACAATATTTCTGCAGCAGTCACTCCTTGAAAAAAACCTTGACCAACGTCTGGCTGCTCAGCAATATGCGCTAACGACATTGGATTCGATTACCGAGAATATGCAGGAAGGGATGGTGGTTTTATCGCCTGACCTCAAAATAATCCAGGTAAATCCCGCTGCAGAGTGGATGCTTGGATATGCAGAATCTGAAATTAAAGGTCAGTCGGTTGAAAATATCCTGATCGGGGCTGACCGGCTGCTGGCATCCCTTGACGAAGCCAAAAAGGGAGTGATTACTCCTGATATCGGTAAAGCTTCGCTCAACCGGCGCAATGGTCAGGCATTCCCAGTGCAAATAAAAACGATTCCAGTTATCCATGATTCCAAGGTTACCGGAGTTGAGATTCTAATGGTAGATATCAGCGAGAATGAACAAAGCAAAGCCCTGGCAAAGCATCTTGAGCATCGGGCTGTAATTGGTGATTATACGGCTGCAATTTCGCATGATGCAAAGAATATGCAGAACTCCATCACATCCGGTGTGCAATTGCTTGGCACTCAAATACCAGCAGACGATCCCAAGCAGGACACGATCTCAAAAGTGCTTAACGACTGCGCACGGTTGACCCATCTTTTGGAATCTTTCCTGGCATATGCCAAGCCGAATGGCGGCGAACAAATCGAGATCGATCTTTCCTTTTTCCTGCAAAGGATGGTGGACCGCTGGCGGCCGCGTTTTTCAAAAGTTGGTGTAACACCGTTAACAAATTTTGAACCAGGATTGCCAAAAGTCTGCGGTGATTCACGATCGATAGACAGGGTATTTTCAAATTTGATTTCCAACGCAGTGGATGCCATGGCGGAAACCGGGGGAACCCTGGCAGTGAAGGGTGAAATTGACAAGAGTATTCCCGGTCACGTTTTTGTCGCCATACATATCTCCGACACTGGTCCGGGTATACCCGAAGACGTGCGTGCTCATATATTTGAACCTTTTGTGACCACCAGGGAAAAAGGGACTGGCCTAGGTTTGGCGATAACCAAAGAGATAATCACTTCACATAAAGGGAGCATTAGCGTGGATTCCTTCCCCGGCGGGACAGTTTTTACAGTAAGATTACCTGCAGAAATCGGAGACTAATCAATGGGCATATCCGTACTTTTTGTTGAAGATGAAGTAAATGCGCGGCAGAATATTGGAAAATTTCTGCAGGATAAGGGTTATGAATTTCTTGAAGCAGGTACATTAGCGGAAGCTCGAATTTTTTTACAAAAAGGTACCGGTGATGTGATCCTGCTAGATGTTGAGCTGCCAGATGGCTATGGTCCTACTTTATTGTATGAAATTGGGGCTATGCAAGTCAGACCACCGGTCATAGTTGTGACAGCCTATAAAGATATTGAAACCGCAGTGGACGTAATGAAAAACGGTGCTTCTGATTTTCTAAATAAACCAGTTGACTTTACCCAATTGGAGAAATCGCTGCAAAAAGCGTGTGAATTGGTTCAAATGCGGCGGGAATTGGCGCATTACCGGGAACAGCAGATTCAAAAAAGTAATTTTGTTGTAGGTCAAACGCCACAAATGCAAACGATCATGGAACAGGCTTTGAAGGCATCAGAAGCCCAGGTTTCTGTGATGATCACAGGTGAAAATGGGACAGGAAAAGATGTATTGGCTCAATACATCCATGCCAATGGCCCGCGAGCAAATAAACCATTTATTGCAATAAACTGTGCGGCAATACAAAGCACCATGTTGGAATCTGAACTTTTCGGTCACGAGGCTGGGGCTTTTACAAGCGCTGACAAGAAAAAGCCAGGACTTTTTGAAGTAGCTGACGGTGGGGTGTTATTCCTGGATGAAATCTCATCGATGCCTGTCGACATCCAGGCAAAATTGTTACGCGCGATTGAAAACCATTCCTTTATGCGGGTTGGGGGAACGGTTTTAATTAAAGTGGATATCCAAATTATCGTTGCTTCAAATAGAGATTTCAATGCGATGCTAGAAGACGGAAGTTTTAGGCGTGACTTGTATTACCGCCTTAAGAAAATTGAATTTGAGATTCCACCATTACGCGAACGAAAAGTAGATCTGCCCGAATTGGTGGGATATTTTATCCGTGCTTACAATGGTACCCAAGGATTAAATATCACTGGTGTCTCAGACAAGGCGATGGAAGCAATTAAAAATTACGATTGGCCTGGAAACATCCGTGAATTGGAAAATGCGATTGAACGGGCCATTATTTTCTGTGATGGCGAGATTATTCAGTTGGGGGATTTACCAAAGGATGTGATCGTACCAGGTAAGTAGAAATAGTGGCATATATCTTGCATCATGCTCTCTAGAATCTATTTTTGGAGGGCATAATGTTTTCTATGACTGTAAACGACTTCCTACTTTCAATGGCGATTGTTCTTGTTGTAAGCGGTATCGTCATCCTCGGAATTGGCGTGTTTACCCTGATTAAAAAGCTAATGGGAAAAGAATTGCAAACAATTGCTGACCAAACCAGCAAGTTGGCTCAAAAAGGGATCACAGATGATGTCGCAGGCCTTGTTGGCAACGCACGCACGCTGATCGAAGCATTAAACCAAATGGTAAAAACCACCGCTGGTGTTGGGATCTTCCTGGTGATAATCGGTTTCGTCCTATTAGCTGCAGCTTATGGGTTAGTACTCCAAATTCGATAGGTACATATTGATTATGTTTGTGAAGGGAAGTCTAAATGACTGGCAAATTGAAATACGCAGTTCTAATAAAACCAGGAATTGAGGACATACTCCAGCCAGGATACCGGTCAATGCGGTACGATGAATTGATTTGGAATGACTGGAAAATATGTGACGAGAAAGGTGTCGCCCAATTAGCAGAAGTAATTCCAGGAGGAAATATCAATCCTGGAAATTTTGCATTATATAGATTCGATCCAAAAATACTTGAATCTGGATATCCAAAGGCAAAAATTGATACTGCTATCCTTGAAGACTGCATGAATGAATTCCAGCTTTACCTTCAGGATGATAGGTCTCCGATTGATATTTCGCAGGCTACTAAATTGGCAATCGTTGTAATTGAGAAGCGCCGCATCAGTGAAAATTGGAATACAGTTCTAGTTGAACTTTCCTCAAGGTTTCGTGGTTCAAACGTAAATGCCTTCGTCCTTAAATGGCGCACAATCATCGGAATTGTAGAAAACCTTATTGATTCACAAGATGAATTTTTCGCATCAATCGGTCAAATACAAAGCGGAGAATTTATAAAAAGTTTATTTATTCCTGCCTTGATGATGCTATGCCAACCAAACCAGCAAAGACTTGAGTTGGCATTGAAAAGTTTAAAGAATCTAAATATCCAGGAACAATTATCCACACTTCGCATTCTTGTAGAAATTGGGGAGGAATTGTTCGCTGCTGATGTAGCGAAAGAATTAATCAATATTTATGATGGGCTTGATCTATCATCTAAACCTTTTGAATCTTACTGGGATAAGTCTTACGAGGTGCTTACTTCGGTTCCATTCCATCAATCACTGGCGCTTATTTCCCATATAGCCGGTGATAAAAGATTGGAAGAGAATATCCTATCGAAAACCAGTGAAATGTTAAAAGCTGCTCAAGCCGGCATTGAAATTCAAAAATCGGGACTCGATAAAGAGCGCAAAGAAGAACCTGCAGAAATCTCCAATCTATCTCAAGATGAAAAAGAACTAGTAAATCAACAATTGTCTTTTTTTGAAAATGATTCGGTAGAAGTAGTACCGGGTGATCAACTTTCTGCCTTTCAAGCCACAAAACAGGCGAAAAATTTAGCAATTTCTGGTAATGAAGAAGTCGGTTTCAATTCATTGATGGAATCGTATTCGCGAGACCCTGAAGGTTTTGTAAATGAATTGATGAGTAAAAAACCGCGTTTCGACCCTAATTGGCAAGCTTCAAAAGCTGCAAAAAACCTTGTGGAGCTTGGAGCTTATATCCCGGCCGAAAAAGTCCTCAAACGGTTGATCGAGGAAAATCCGGGTAATACCCAGGCAGTTCAAAGTTCCATTAAATTATTCAAAGAAACCGGACGCCTGCCGGAATTAGTAGAGCTGCTAGAGGGGCAAGTGTATTGCGGTAATCCAACAGAAAATGAAATTCGCGAACTTATCGTTTGTGAAACAGGTCTAGGAAAACACGAAGAGGCTTACGAGGTTTCAGAATTACTTCTCTCAAAACCTGGTGTCTCAGTCGATGACAAAATCCAACACGCGTCAATTGCGTTAAATATTGGGAAAATCGGTGTTGCTCATAAGTTTATTAACAAAGTGCTAACTGAAGCCCCAGAAAATGTTAATGCGTTGTGTAAAAGCGGGGAAATTTATCTCCAGGAAGGGGACTTGGAGAAAGCAATAAGTGAACTTTCCAAAGCAGCTGACCTCGATGGGGAAAACCCATCCCCCTGGATAATAATCAGTGATATCCGATCTAAACAGGGTGATATACCCCAGGCAATTGAGACTTTGAAAAAGGGATTGATTGCTTTACCCGGAAACCGGTTGATAAAAATAAATCTTGCCCATTTGCTGATGAACCAGGGCTTATCTGCTGACGCCTTATCAATTTTAACTGAATTGCGCAGTGACTCATTGGATGTTGATTCCAGTCTCCTTTTGCTTAAGGCGATGAAACACCTTCATCACAACGATCTCGATGAATTTGTGACTGACACATACGAAACCCACCCGGATCAACCTGAAATCGCTTATGAGTATGCCGATCTTTTGCTGCGGTACGGAAATTACAAAGAAGCCGGTAGACTGTTAAAGACGGCTATAAAATCCAATAAACAAAACCCCGATTGGGTATTAGCCTATGCGGATGCAACTGCCGGACTGGACCCTCGATTTACGAAAAATGCCAAACAGTTGGAGAGCGCTGAAATTGAAGAGGTATTGACATTAATCCATTCAGTAGGCGATGCAAGTACGGAAAACAATTCTAAAAGACAATGCGTGCGAGCCGAACTCTTGTTGCAAAAAGGACTCATCGAAGAATCGTATAAAATTTTCAAAAATATGCTGGAGAATCAGCCGGACCTGTCAAAAAACTGGCTAACCCGGGCACAAACATGGTTTGCGTGGACCTCTGCAGCTCTCGGCAAAATGGATATTGCACTTGCCACTATAAGAGATGTAATCGAATCTGATCCCTCTTTGCTTGGAGCGCAGCAAGTACTTGCAGAAATACTTGCGCTTTCAGAAGATTCGCAGGATGCGCTGGACCAGGCACAACTAGTGGTTGAAATGGCTCCGGACCTGACTGAAAATCTATTGTGGGCTGGAGAATTTTTCTCAAATCTTGGTGAAAACGACAAGGCTATTCAAGTTCTATCCGATGGTACCCGGTTGAGCCCAGATGATTTACGGTTCGATCTTTCACTGGTTCAGATTTATGAAAAACTGGGATGCGATGAAGAAAAACAAAATTTGGTTGAGGGCATCAAAAGGAAATTGACTTCAAGCACAAATACCAAAAATCTCGCCAGCGTTTCAAACATACTTGATCGGTTCGAGGAAAACTCCATAGTCGAAAAAATATTACAGGATCAATTTGACATTGCCTCAACCGTTCAAAATGCAATAAACCTTGCGGGATTTGAATATCAACACAATAATGCTGATTCTGCGCTTGTAGTGCTGGAAACTATAGAAGGTAAATATCCTGACAATAATTTTATAACTTGTTGCAAGGCTGATATCTTAGGGAATTTGGGCGAGCATGAAAAAGCGCTGCAGATACTTAAGGAATGCAGTGTTTTAAAAGATATCCCTGATCTATTGGAAAATAATGGTTTCATCCCAAGGAGTTGGCAAGTCTTAAAGCAGAGCAAAAATGCGGTAAAAGACTTGACGGCACAGTTTAATTATGAAGCCGGCAATGTGGAAGTTAGCCTGAAAAACTGTGATGAAATCCTCTCGGATGATGCCCAAAACCTTTCGGCAAGGCTAATTGCCATTGAATCCGCCCGTGCCGACCGTAATTTCGAGAAAATTGAGCACCTGATTAGTTATGATACTGTAAACACGGAAGATACTCTATTTCCATATTTCATCATTGAGAAATTAGAACAAAAACTTGACGATAAAAAGATAGATGAGTGTTGGTCTGCTTATAACCTGCTCGATGAACGGATCAAGGCATTGCCAATGATGCAGGTTATTGAGTCGACCCTGTTGTTTCTTGAGGGAAATATTGCGGAATCTGAAGACATATTCTCCAAATGTAAAATAACACTGATTCATAAAAACGATTCCCCGCTGGTCTTGCAGACGATTGAGAAAAGGGCAATGATTAAAACAGCCCGCCTGATTTCGAGATGGGATGATGCTTTAGCGTGGGCAGCGGACTTAGCGAAACAATCGCCCTGGAACAAATCCAGTTGTGAGTTGTATCTATCCACTTTGGTTCAGGCAATCGAAATAAACGATGATTTGAACATGCTTCAAATAAAGGTTCATTCACCTTCAGAAATGCTAAAGCTAGTAGCTCCTTCAACGGAGTTGGATTGGATTGAACAGAACCTTGAGAAGGATGCAGCAGTTGAAAGATGGCTACGCCGGGGAAAACTTGCACTCGAACCAGACCAACAAACCGTTAAAGCTTATGCCTTATTAAAACCGACTGCTGAAGATGCCACCGTTCTAATGCGGGCATTAAACAGAATTGGACAGATTTCGACTGCCGAACAGATTGGTAAAAAGTTTTCTGATGACGAAATTGTCCTTCTACAAAGTGCCTTAAACAATTTCGATAAGAAGCCAGAAGAAGCTCTGACAGCTATTAATAAATTAATTGGATTAAATAGCAATCACGTAATCGCCCTGGCTTTGCGAAGTTCCTTATATGCGGAAATGGGAAAAAATCAACAAGCTGTCGCCGATCTCGATTCTGCATTGGTTTTATGGCCAACTGAATTAGGCTGGCATAAGGTGGCCAGTGACCTTTGGACAACCCTGGGGAATGAGCAGAAAGCAATTCAGCATTTGAAAAACATCAAAGATATTGACCCAGGGGATATCGATACAGGGGTAAAACTTGCAAAAGGCTATTATTCCACAAAAGAGTATGTAGAAGCCATTGATTTATTAACCTCGCTTTCTGAACAAGATCCGAATAAATATGAAATTTGGGAGTCACTCACTGACGCCCAATTAGCTTTAGGGCAAATTAATGAAGCGCTTGATTCTGCTGAAAAAGCCAGCCTGGTGAATCCATTTTCAGTAAAACCATACTTGATCCGGGCGGAAATTGACCTCAATAATCGATTGATCGATAAAGCCTATGAACAAGTCAGGCAGGCTGATGAAAAAGTAATCGATAATGCAGAAGTAAAAGTCTTTTTAGCGAAGGTCTTGCACGCAAAAGGGGAAAAAGCTGCTGCACTGGCAGAACTGGAAAATGCCACTCATTGCAAGAATTTGACTCCCAGGACGATCCTGGACGAGATCAGACTTATTAAAGAAATAAATGGCACAGCAAGTGCCCGGACGCTGATCGAGTATTTTGCCAAACAAATGCCCGAAAATACCGAATTGTTATCCTTACTCGCAGAATCGCAGCTTGAAAATGGCGATGACCATGCTGCAGAAGTGACTGCGAGACGTGTGTTGAAGTTGAAACCAGATTCTGTTGATATGCTTAAGTTTATGGGGAAACAGCAATTGAAAAAAGGGCAACTTGACCAGTCAATTTATTCATTTGGGCAGGTTATTGCCATAGATCCGAACAATATTGATGCTTACTATTCATTAAGCAGTGCTTTTGAAAAACAAAGAGTTTCCGATAAAGCGATTGATGTTCTTAAGCAGATTGTTGAATTGAAGCCGTTAGAAACAGAAGCGTATGTAAAATTAGCCGGATTATTCAAAGAAGCAAAAAATTATAAATTAGCTGAAGAAATGCTTAAAAAAGCGGTAGAAATTGAACCAAAAAATGTAACTATCAAACGACAACTTGGCGCGCTACTTGCACTTAATCTGGTACATCAATCACAGGAAGTGAGCTCACAACTATGATCTCTACCTTTTCTCCACAACCAAAAAACGCCTTGATAATTGACTGGCCTCGAATGCTCCTTTTGTTGGAATCGGGACTTGAGGTAAAAGCGTACCGCTTTTGCCGGCAAGCTGCAATGGCCTGGTTGTCATCATTCCCTGGTGACCTTGAAGTGGAGCATTATTATGCAAAGGCACTGATTATGGAAGGCCGTTCCAGCCAGGCGCAGCAGGTTCTGGAAAAAATCTTGAAAAATGATCCCCTCTATCTCGATGCAAACCAAACACTTTTAAAATTGGTGGGAAATTCGGATGATAAGGCGGGGACAAAAGCCGGTGGAGTCATCCAGGCGTTGGGAGGTTCTCCTTTTGGGGCACCATCGTTACCTGAATGGGGCACAAAATTACTTTTAGTGCGTCAGGCTATCCAAAACCGACAATACGATATAGCGATGTCGCTTCTTTCAAGCGAATTAGGCGCGGAGAATCACCCTGAACTTGTTGATATCTTGCATCTTGAAATCACAGCGAATCAGAATGACATTGCTACCATGATAAACCTGGCGAGGCTCTACCGTTTACGCTGGCCGGATTGTGTGCAGGTTTCACTTTACCTGGCGAAAGCCTGGATGGATTCAGGAAATGAAGACGAAGCTGTAAAATTAATCCATTTTTGCGCTGCAAGAGACGTTATCGGACAGGTTCCTACAAGGATTTGGGGAGTCAATTTCCCCTATAAACGGATGTATCCCTCAAAACAGGAGATCACGGCTGATTTTGCTATTCCTGCCGAGGTTGCTGGCAAATTGGGTTTGAATCAATTAGCAACTGGGGTTGAAGATGTGGCAAAGAAAACTGAACCCACTTCTGCGCCAATCCGGTCTTTTGATAATTACCAGGTAATTCCGACTCTAAAAGAAGCTTATCCAGTACATCCTAAGGTCGCCGAACAACCAGCCAAGCCAAAAGATCCTGAACTTAAGAAAGTCGAAGCCGAGTTAGGGAAACTTGCAGATCAGATCAAACAACCGGGAATCGCTCACACTGATGAGCGCTTTCCTGCTTATGTAATTTTGACTACTAAAACCGGGTTAGCCGCCCAATTTGGTACCCAGAGTGCGCAAGTGATCCTGAACGAGCTGCAAAACCTGGCCAAGTTGGTTGAGGAAAAGAAACAGTGGAGTGCTATTCTATTTGTTCCTGACGACCTTGAAACCTGTGGAAAATATGGCATTACTCCAGTCAGTGAAGTGGATCCCTGGAAGATTAAACTGGCTCTAATTGATTTGGACAAAAATCTTGAAAAAACCGGAGAGCGGATTGGCTGCGTCCTCATTGTTGGCGGAGAATCTGTCGTACCATTCCATAAACTACCCAATCCGACCGATGATAATGACACCGAAGTCCCTTCAGACAACCCTTATGGGTCCATGGATTCCAATTATTATGTAGCTGATTGGCCCGTTGGTCGTTTACCCGGTGAAGATGGATCGGATGTAGGATTACTGCTTACCCAGATCCGCAACGTTTTCAGTTATCACTCCAATGACGCCAGCGCAGAGTCGTTATTCAGTCAGATCATCGGGCGCTTGATGTTTTGGAATCGTCCATGGATAAAACGCTTTAGCAATTTGGGATACAGTGCATCTGTTTGGCGGCGGTCTTCACTGGCTGTGTTCCATATGATTGGCGATGCAAGGAACCTTTACTTGTCTCCAGATGCCACTAAGACGCCTTTTAAGACCTCCAGACTTTCAGCGGCTCCAATTGCCTATTTCAACCTCCATGGTGTTGAGGATGGGTCTGATTGGTATGGACAGCGAGACCCTTCGGAAAAGGTTCCTGGCGCTGATTATCCGGTTGCGTTAACACCAGCTGACCTCAAAAAGATCCAAAACATGCCTCCAATAATATTCAGTGAGGCGTGTTATGGTGGTCTTACCTGCGGGAAAGCAGAATCAGAATCAATTGCACTTACTTTTATGGGAATGGGAAATTATGCCCTGATTGCCTCAACCACAGTAGCTTACGGGTCTATCTCAACACCGATGATAGGCGCGGATTTGCTGGGCTACTTGACAATGAAGAATCTTAAGAGTGGTCAAGCTATTGGACCTGCATTCACGAAGGCAAAAGTTGAGTTTGTACGAGAGATGAACCGCCGCCAGGGTTACCTTGATGGCGAGGACCAAAAAACGCTGATTTCCTTTATTCTTTATGGAGATCCACTTGTGGCGTATGATCACCAGGAAGCCATCAGCAAGACTTACAGTCGTGATACACTCCGGCCGGTTGTTAAAACCATCTGCGACCGTATCGAGGTTAAAAGCGACAGTTTTGCTGCTGCTCCAAGAATGATTTCGCAAGCCAAGGAAATGGTGCGGGAATACCTGCCGGGTATCGAGTAT
>Ga0209450_10000156_pt1 | contig 37430 bp, 26 predicted proteins | sample FrelakmetLWP11LW_FD_187149 | JGI IMG/M metagenome (GOLD analysis project Ga0209450, IMG submission 187149) | Freshwater lake sediment microbial communities from the University of Notre Dame, USA, for methane emissions studies - LWP11 LW (SPAdes)... | ecosystem: Environmental > Aquatic >...
ACTGTCAAAGGTATTTCAAGCCTCTGCATGGATTCTGTATACACGGTTGTAAACCCCAGGAAATCTTCAGTATTTTTAAATCTAGACTGAAGAAATCCGGCCTCTATGTTTGCTTCGAATTTTGTATTTACAGGAATTTTCACTTCGAGGGAAGTGAACAGGTTAAGAGCTTCGCTGCTGTATGAGCTTCCTATTGGTTCGGAAGAAATAGACCAAACTCTAATATTTGTTAAAAAAGGAATATTGGTCCCGATATGAAAGGTAAATTGCGTAAGAGGTTTTACTCTGAAGCTGTTATAAAGAGAAACAAAGGAGGCATGGTCGGTCTCGCTAAGCTGGTATTCGGGATATTTATGAAGGAAAGTGAGCATCGCCGAATCAGCCTGTTCTATTTTATCTTCAAGCAGATATGACTGGATCAGCAGTTTATAGGCGGCAATCTGTTCCTCCCGCTTGAATCCCGATTTCATACATTTATTGAGGATTGCAGGAACTTTTTCGACCTGTCCCCTGCTGAAAAGTGTCTGGGCTGTCTTAAGATTTTCAGCACAGCTGCCGGCCTCCTGCGATAATGCAATAACAGACACCTGTATCAGTAGAAGAACGAGAAGAAATCTGATATAAAAAACAGACCTGGCTTTCATTTCGTTATAACCTTTACCTGACAATATTAACTTTAATATTATAATCCTTGCTTTCACATGTCTTCTCCAGAGGCAAATCCTTTCCAACATAAACCTTCCATTCTTCCTGAGTCATATTCCTTGAAACCAGGTTGCAGATATCGTTTGCCAGGAGATCAACATGAGTCGGCCTGCTTACCAGGTCTCCATTATATTCTCCTGACACTATCAGCTGGCCATCAGGACTAAACTGCACCACCAGAACGAAATTATCAGCTTCGCCGCTTTCAGCATCTCTGAGAGTGATAGGCGGTTCTGTAAGATCCCTGAGATTGTTATAGATCTTAAGAGTTTTATCACCTGCAGTAGCCATCTGGTCAAGTATGGGATTGAATTCAATATCCCGTATCTGGGCAGTATGCGCTTTAACCTTTGATATCCTTTCCCTGGTAGCCACATTCCACAATTCTATATTACCTTCCACATCACCGATAGCCAGCGTGTTTTCGTCAGGTTTGAACCGGAGGGCTCTGATGTCCTTCAATTCAGTTGGCAACCTGAAATTATCTGAAATCGATTCGGGATTCCATAGTATCACGTTGCCCTCTTTATTCAGACCTGCAATATAATTCCCGCCCGAGGAAATGTCTATTGAAGTAATCTGACCCGACCCGGAAGTGATATCCATGCTAGTCCTTGTGGCCAGATCCCACTTCAGCACTTTGCCGTCGAGTGATGCCGAATAGAGGTATTTGCCATCGAATGAGAAAATGAGCGATTTGATACTGGCTGTATGCCCCGACAGAGCATATTGCATATTATTCCCCTTCAGAGGGATCATCCGTATTGATGCCTTATCGTTTCCGGCTGCCAGCCATGATGCATCAGGACTAATCGCCAGCACCTCTATTATTTCAGTTCCTTCGTATATTACCTGGTAAGTCTGGTTATTCCCTTCAAGCGACCATCTGCGGATTCGCTTGTCATATCCTGATGTATAAAATTCGTTCCTCCCGGGCACGAATACTATGCTCTTTATCCCATCATGCCTGAAAGTCTTGTAGTTTACGTTACCGTATTGCCGTGCAACGTTATAAAGACCATTATAAATATCGGCATCATTTTTAAGTCCGTCGTTCTTTTTATTGAATATGTATGCCTGGAATGCAAGCAGGGTCTGAAGATCCTTTTGTCCTTCAACCTGCAATGATTTGACCGACATTGTCTTTCCAATAGAAAGCATCCTGAGGCGCTGTGCATTATCCCTGGCTATTCTTTCCTGTTCTGCACTCCTGTTTGCTCTTTCCTTTGCCAGATTTGCCGAATCTTTCTGTATTTCAGCATAGTCCCTCTGTTCCTGAGCAATGCGGGCATTATTTAAAGCAATGGTTCTTTGCCTGTCAGCATTTTCTTTCTGTTCCTTCGCTTCCTGTTCCTTTTGCTTCGCAACCAAAGCACTTGCCTCTGCAAAATTCTTCTGCCTGTTAGCATCTGTTCTGGCAGAATCAGCTTTTTCCTTCTGGATCTTTTCATTCAGGGCATTCTTCTCGGCCTCCATCGTGGCATTATCGGCAGCGATCTTCTGAATAAACGCAAAAAGCATGAATGCTCCTGAAATGATTGCTGCTATGCCGAGTATCATTGCCACTATCTTTGTTCTCCTTATCTGCCTCTTCTGCAGCCTTATCTTGCTCTCTTCTTCATCGAGGTACTCCCTCTCACTGGTACGAAGGTATACCATCGCCCTCTCGAAGGCCGGATCGTATCTCTGTGCCCATGTGAGTGTCGGCCTGTGCTCGTCGCGCCAGTTAACAGCCAGCTGAAGATCGGGCGGCCTCAGAAGGCTTGTCTTGCCCTGCTGGTACATGGCCGCAGCTTCTGACAATCGTTTGTACATCTGCACAGATGCTGATTCATTATCGACCCAGTCCCTGAGCCGGTCCCAAAGCCTCATAATACTCTCATGCGACAGGTCGATTATGGATTCATCTGTCAGGGGAATATCCTGCCTGGGTGTAATAAAGGATCTCGAGGGAAGTCTGAATTTTTCTACAACTGAGAATAGCTCTTTAGAAGTACATTGAATAACCGACGTAATTGAACTTACACTTGATGGGTGCCTGATACCTTTATTATCTGCCCCTTTTTCGGTTATTGTCCTGAACATCTTCTCGCATATTTCCCTGCCTCTCTGGTCGAGCTCCTCAAAAGCCTCATTTGCATGACGCGACATTGCATCGCTCATGGTCCCGACCGAATCGTAATCCGTCTGACTTATCGATCTTCCGGGATCGTCCAGTTCCATCCAATACGACCAGGTCCTCATCAGGGCATGCTGTAAAACCGGAAGCTGGTCTGTTCTGTCACCAATATCATTCAGAATGATCTCAACAAGCTTTGGATCGATTGAAGCTCTAGCATATTTTACCGGGCCTTCAATGACCTGCCGGTAATTTTCCCTTTTCATATGCGGGACCAGATAGTTGCTTTTATTAATCATTTGTGTAAGTCCCTGATAATGTGAGCACTCTCCGATAAAATCGGAGCGCATTGTAATTAAGGTATAAATATTCGAGTCTTCCCGGCTGACAGCTTTCACAATCTTGTCGACAAATTCTGAGGCTCGTACTCCCTTGCTGCCACCAGCGCTTAAAGTGCTGTATCTGAAGAGCTCTTCAAACTGGTCGATAACCAGGAGAACATTTCCTCCATCGCTGGAAACATACTTTCCCAGGGTGGAAGAAATCCCGTCGGCATCAAGATGCATCTCGAGAAGAATGGCATCATTCTCAACCTTATGCAAACCCCGTCCCGTGAGGTTCTCAGCAATTGCTTCACCCAGATTTCCAAAAGGATCATTACCTGGTCTGAATTTAATTATCCTCCATGAAGATGAATCTTTCAATCCTTTTTCCCTGACCTTAGGAAGGACGCCGCAATAAATCAGCGATGATTTACCTGTTCCTGAGGCTCCGATCACAGTTACGAAGCGGTTAGCCAGCAGCTTACCAAGCACCTCAAGGCTCTCCTTTTCGCGTCCGAAGAAAAGATCGCTTTCTTCTTCTGCAAATGGTCTCAGCCCGGGGAATGGATTAAATTTCAGGGTCGCATTCTTTGATCCCATTTTATAAGCTTTGAATTATATTTTAATTCCTATTACAAGGATATCATCAACCTGGTCATTATTCCCTTTCCAGGCAACCAACCTGCTTATCAGCATTTCTTTCTGTACTTCTATAGGTTTTGCACTTATCTCAACCAGCAGCTCCTCAAATCGCTTGCTCATGAACTTTTTATTCTCAGGTCCGCCGAACTGATCAGCATAGCCGTCCGAAAAAAGATAAATACAATCACCATCCTTAAGGTCCACAATATTATTGGTGAACAACTGAGGCTTCTGACCCTCAAATACTCCTATCGGAAAACGATCTGCTTTATATTTGATAAGCTTTTGGTCTCTGATCTGGCATAACGAATTGTTGGCTCCTGCGAATTCAGCTTTCCTTGCAGGAAGGTCGAAAATGCAAAGCGCCATATCCATACCGTCCTTGATTGAAGTATCGGTCCTGTTCTCATTAAGTGTAGTGATTACTCCCTGATTCAGCTCATCGAGTATCAGGCTTGCGGATCTTGCCTGTTTAACCGATACTGCATAGTTGAGCTGGTTAAAGCCGACTATTGACATAAAAGCGCCAGGGACTCCATGACCTGTACAATCTACAGCTGCAACCATTATTAATCCATCGACCTCATGGACCCAGTAAAAATCGCCGCTGACTATATCTTTCGGAAGATATAGCACAAAATAGTTTTTAAGGTGTGAGCTTATCAGGCTGAATGAAGGCAATATGGCATTTTGAATCCTTCGGGCATAATGAATGCTGTCCATTATGTGTTTCTTCTGATCCTCGATCTCCTCTTTCTGCTTTTCTATCTGTACGGTTCTTTCCTTTACCTTTTCCTCGAGCTCATAGTAGTAACTTTCCAGCTGAGAGATCATCATATTGAATTTCTCCGAGAGCTTTGTCACTTCGTTGTTTCCCGTCACTTCAGCACGCTCCCGCAGATTTCCGTTTGTGATCCGGTCCACATTCTCCACCAGCTTCTTGATCGGAAGAGTTATTACACGTGTCTTGCGGTATATAAGGTATGCCACAATCAGCAGAGTGATCCCGAAGATGAGAATGAATAATAATGCTTCTTTGCGGAAAAGCGCCTGTTGCTGGGTTATATCCGAAACTATTCTGATTACCGATCCTTTATACAGGTTTGATGCTGAACGCTCCAGGTAGATATACTGGTACTGGTACCATTTTCCCTTGCTGCGTTCGACAACTATCGTATCCCTGTTCTGAAAGGCTGCCATAAGGATTGAATTATGGCCCGGAACATTCATCACATCCTTGTTCATGCTGAATGGCTCATCGGCCAGAAGGAATAATTCGACATCGACAATGCCTTTAGATTCATTCTTGATCTCGCTTTTTGTCTTTTCAATGAAGTTGATAATATCATCCGCTGCTTTTGAATATACACCCAGCTCAATTATGTATTTGCGATCTCTTGTAGGCTGATAGGTGTACTTCCTTGGCCTCTTTGTCTTTCCTTCGATGGTAAAAAGGTCGGTAACAAAATCCTTGTTTCTGAAAATATTCATTAAGTAATTCTGGAATTTCTCTCCATACTTGTAGAGATTGATCCCATAGTCCTGCTGGAAGGTAGTATTTACAACCACGCCATCCCTTCTGATAATGTAGATATCCTCATTAGCAGGGTCCATGCCGATCTTGCTGGCAATCTCCCTCAGGTTGACCTTATCAAGATTATCGGTTTTTACAAAGTATTCATTGACAAGGACATCGCTGAATTCCCTGAGGCGATTGTCTACTGTTTCGTCTAAAATCATGAAGGCGACATCCTGGAATTTGAGGATCTTGGTTATCTCATTGGATAACATTTCATTTTTTTCCCTGGTCTGGGTGGTAAGTATCCTGCGTGTACGATAGAAATTAAATGCGGCAAGAACGAGTAATGCCAGCAGCGTTGGTATCACTATATTAAATACCAGCTGTTTAAAAATCGTCGTGTCTCTGCCTTTTGCCATAAAGTGCTTTTATGATACTGTTTTTTCTATGTATTCAAGAATTTTCCCGGCATTTTCAGGAAAATGGCTGCAATACTCTTCAATGACCGCCAGCGGAAGAACATAAGTGGATCCTGAAATAATGTCAGGCTCATAAAATATCCTGACATCCTCAGATGTGCTCTGCCAAAGGATATATCCTCCTTTACCCGGGAGAGTTCTCTTCATAGACTTTTCCGTGTAGCTCAATGAACTTGCCAGGGAAATAAGATCCTCTTCTTCCATTCCAGTAAAGCGGGATGACAGGAACTTTACCTTTTCATAAACAAGCGCTTCCTTCACAGCATCACCTGCCGCAATCCTGTCAATGCGGTCTCTGGCATCCTGGGGAATCCTTGAGATGGCGTTATTATACAGATCATTCCCAGCTCTTGCAAGTAACCTGGCTGACTCTTCCTGCAGAATGCACTCAGGGCTGAACAGAAGTGCGGTAACAGATTCGCCAATGTTTTCCGGTCCGATCTCATTCATGTTTCTTAATACACAGGCTCTGATCCATATCCCGAGTAGGTTATAATCACGGTTTAATATATCCTCAAGAAGTCTTTCGTATTCATGGATCACTCCCGGGAAGAACTGAAAAAGTTGGCGTACTTTTTCCTCATCGGGGATAACATCGAGAAGCGTTATTACCTTGGATTTTATCGCTTCATCGATCACCACGTCGATCATTTCCAGAGCATAATTTACACTTTCAATTGTACCGTATTCAATGTTTTCCTTTATTCTCCGGATAGATGACGGATCATAAGTAATTGACAACAGGTTGAAAAAGAATTTATGCCATCTTGAGATCTCTTTGCCGAGAGCTTCAAGCAAAAAACTATTGTTTTGCCTTTTCAGACAGATCATTGCTGAAAGGTTCCAGACCATTATTCCTGTAATATCCGAGATCATCTGGTGCAGCCGGTCTTTCTCTTCTGCTGTTGGAGTGAATCGGCACTCAATAAGTTTTTCGAGAGCAATTTCCCTGATCTGCCGTGAAGTTGACCAGAGCCTTGCAAACAGGAATCCCTTGTTTTCGTCTGTAGTGCTCCCTGCCAGAATCCTGAGGATCGTCTTGCTTATCTGTACGTTCCCCGACGATAACAGATAAAAACGGCGCATCTCTTCATCTCCTTCACTTCCAAAGCTTTTAAGAACATTTACCGCCTGGGATTCCAGAACCGGAATATTCAGACACTCACTCACTTCAGGCAGCATGTCTTTCATCCTGAATTTTCCGATCATGAAGATCGCCAGTCTTTTTGAGGCAGGCGAGTTATCTCTCAGAAGCCTCAGCAACTGGGTGGTTTGAGGAACTCTTGAATTGGCCAGGGTTGTCCTGGCTTCGAAAAGCTTATCGTCCTTGTGAATAATTGAAGCTGAAAGAAGTTCAAGGCTTTCGGCTGACTTTTCTGATCTATGCCGTATTTCATTTTCAAGTGATATGTCGGAAGCTATTTTTTTCAGCGCCGGCACCAGGTTGATGTCTTTTTCGGAATCAGCCGTATCAATGAGAGCATTATAATAATGAGATGCCCTGTTTTTAAGACATTCATATTTTCCTGAAACAAGGGTGAAATAATCATTTTTAAAAGCAAGAGTTGCTGAAAACCTGTTGTTGAAGCCGGTAGACTCTGATTTGGACTTTAATCCGTTTTTATCCTCTCCGGTTGTTTCAAGCGCCCTTCTTATTGAATTCCTGTATCCTGCATACAACTTGAAAGCAACAAATATCCACAGAGCCGTAATAAAAATAAGTACGATCGAGAAATGGATGAGTTTTATGAAACTAAGTATCCCAAGACCAGCAAGGATCAGTCCTGAGAAGAGGGCAGCAATCTCATTTACGGTGCCATCTACCGAAGACTGAACTTCGTACCTGATATTTTCGTCGAGTGTCTGGTATATCACTTTAAATGAAGGAGACTCAATCGAATCCTTGAGTGATTTCGAGAAAAGCCGGTTCATAGCCAGAACCATAAAGAACAGAATAAATCCAAGTCCCGCTGCAGGTGTATAGCCTTTAACCAGCCCCAGCACCACGGCAATTGCAGTGAATGATGCGATGAGTATGGGGGAAAGTGAAAGACATGTCCTCAGGCCGTAGTTCCTTATAAGATATGAGAAGATGAACAATTTTACCAGCAGTGTAAAGATCATCATACTGCCGGTAAAGAGTCCCAGGAAACGCGCCATGTCGTTCTCAGAAGGATATTGCACCCTTGTAACGGCCATGAATGAATACTGGACAAAGAAGGCAGTCATCACTGAAAGTGCAATGAAAAGTGCCATTGTCCTTAAGTATGGATCTTGGCGGAAAACTGCAATGAAGGATTGTTTTTCTTTTCCTGCCTCAGCCTCTATGGTAATGTTGCCATGCGACAGATTGAAGCGTGACCCGATAAGCATCTGAATGATGCTGCCGGTAAAAACAGCTCCTGCACTTATAAGAAGAATGTTGTGAGCCTTGAAGTTCATTGTGAGGAGCAGCGGAATTGCATAGCTGCTCAAAATTATCCCAACTATTAGACCGGCATCGATAAGCCCGAACAATCTTTTCCCCTGTCTCAGTGTAAATAGACGGCTTACTGTTCCCCAGAAACCCAGTATTGCAAGAATATTGAGCGGGCCAAGCATGATGAATACCAGCCATATAACCCATCTGGCCGGGCTTGTCAGCAGAAGGATCCAGAGTATCAATGTTATGGCGGTTATAAAAGCCAGGTTTCCTGTTGAAAATTTCCTGAATTTAATTTTTGTCTGCAGCCATGTGTAAAGCGATGTCAGGATTATGCCGGACATGCCGGACAGAACATAACCCCGGGCCATCATTTTCTCGTCAAAAATCGAAAGGAAAAATGAGTGAGCGCTTATGTCGAATGCTCCCAGAAAAATACCAAGAAAAACAGACTGGGTGAGCAGCAAGGAAATCATGGATTCCTCACCAGGCTCTATCCCCATGAGCTTGAACAGTCTGCTTTTCATTTATTCCCAGGACAATTAATGAACATTAAAATTAAACATTAAATCCAATTCCCGGATATCCGTCCGATAATTTTTGACGAAATGCTGAAAAACAGGGATGTTCCTGGTTTTAGAAAAATAATGTATAAGGAATGATCAGATAGCGGAATGGGTTCTGATCAATGACAGTAAACGATTGATATCTAAATTAATGCCTTCAATGATTATTTCTGCCCTGTTGTACCATTTTTCACGGACAGCAAGTATCCTGTCAATATACTCAGGGAGATCATCGTCGGATATGTTCTTAATGAGGGGCCTTATTGCTGTCGATTCCATAAGCCTGTGTGCCAGCTGGCCGGAGGTCATTTTCAGGTAAACAGTCAATCCGTTTTCAAGCATATAATCCATGTTGTCGCCATGGCATGGAGTTCCTCCTCCTGTTGATACTATTGTTCCTTCCTGAGGTTTTATGCTTCTTAAGACGTCTGATTCTGTCTTTCTGAAAACATCTTCGCCGTCCTGTGAAAATATCTGAGGTATCGATTTGCCTGCAACCTCTTCGATTTTTCTGTCAATGTCAATGAATGAACAGTCAAGAGCAGCTGCGAGCCGTTTCCCTGCAGTAGACTTTCCGCTGCCCATAAAACCGATCACATATACCAGTTTTCTTTCAGGCATTATAATTCCAGTTTCATCTGAGCAGGATCTTCATGCGAAGGATGAGGCTGATCGTCATCATCCTTTGATGTTTTCGGAGGTTTGATTTCCGATTTTACAATTGGTTCTATCTCATGGATGTTATCGACCATGTAACTGGTTAGCCTCTTCCCTTTTGCTTTGTAGCTCTTGACTCCAATAAATTCAGCGACTTCAATGATCTCATTGTCGCGGTTTTTGTGCTTGCCCCCGAATTTTATTTCCAGCCTGGGATATTCAACCTCGGTGAGGCTGATGAGCTTTGATTCCGGATCTTCATTGATGAAACACTGGGGTTTTTCAGATTCTTCGATCATGAATCTTTTGACATAATAAAATTTCTGCTCGGCATCCCAGTAAACTGCAGAATATACTTTCCCGGGCCTGAATTTTTCAATCACAAGGATGTTCTCCTCATAATGGTTTGAAAGATCAAATCCTGTATGCCTGAAGAATCCGTTCTTGGTGATGACAAGAATCTTGTCGTCGGAGCTGAATTCACCGAGGAAGCTGCCTCTGCCGTCTACATTGAGCCTGAAAACAGCATCATCGAACCATATCTTCCTGCCGCCAAGTGTTGAAAGGCCTTTCTCTTTCAGTGCAATTTTATGAACCGCATTCTTGGTAAGAATGTTGCCCATCGACGATTTTCCCTTGATGTTGAGCTGACCAAAATCAAATTCGAATTCAAGCTTTTTCAGCCGGGCTTTGGGCTTATGATATATCTTAATCACTTCAGCTTCACCATTGGGATTCGCACTGAAGTATACAATTTTTGAACCGGCTTTGCCTCTTGTCAGATTATATTCCTTATCGCGGGTAAGCCCTGTGATGGAACATCTCTTGGCAAGCAGGGCACCATCTTTGCCATCCTGGTATACAATATTATATATAGTACGCTCATCGTTTTTCAGGAACACGGCGACATATATTATATCGTTTCCGACAAAGATCTTATCGGCTACTTTAGTTATCATATAAACGCCATCCTTGCGGATTACGATTATATCATCTATGTCGGAACAATCGCATACAAATTCATCTTTTTTCAATCCGGTTCCGATGAATCCCTCCTTGAAATTTGCATACAGCTTTGCATTGTTTGCCACAACCTTGGAAGCCTGGATAGTGTCGAAGCTCCTTATCTCTGTTTTTCTCTCCCTTCCCTTTCCGTATTTTTTCTTTATCTGCTTGAAATAGTTTATTGAAAAGGGAATAATATTGCGCAGATGGTTCTTCACTTCTTCAAGTTCAATCTCAAGGCCTTTAATGTGTTCATCTGCCTTTTTGGAGTCGTATTTCGAGATCCTTTTTATTTTTATTTCAGTGAGCTGTATTATATCCTCACGGGTAACCTCCCTCAGCAGTTTCTTTTTGAAAGGCTTGAGTCCCTTGTCGATGGCGGTGATCACGGCTTCCCATGTTTCGCACTCCTCAATGTCGCGATATATCCTCTCCTCGATGAATATCTTTTCGAGTGACGACATGTGCCATTCTTCCTGCAGCTCATTTTTCCTTATCTCGAGTTCAGCTTTTAAAAGCCCGACAGTCCTGTCGACAGAATGCTTCAGTATGTCGCTAACCCCCATGAATGAGGGCTTGTTATCGTTAATGACGCAGGTGTTGGGCGATATTGAATATTCGCAATCGGTAAACGCATATAGTGCATCGATAGTCATGTCAGGAGAGACACCCGGCATCAGCTGTATTACTATTTCGACGTTTGCAGCAGTATTGTCGTCGATCTTTTTGATCTTTATCTTTCCCTTTTCGTTTGCCCTTATTATTGACTCAATAAGCGATGTTGTGGTTCTTCCGAAAGGTATTTCAGTGATTATTAACTCCTTCTTGTCCACTTTCTCGATTTTGGCCCTTACTTTTACAACACCCCCGCGTTGACCGTCATTATACCTTGAGATGTCAATCATGCCGCCTGTCGGGAAATCGGGATAAATTGTAAATTCCTTACCCTGTAGGTAATCGATACTGGCATCTATAAGCTCATTGAAATTATGCGGAAGTATCTTTGAGGCAAGCCCGACTGCTATGCCTTCGACTCCCATGGAAAGAAGTAACGGAAATTTTACAGGCAGCGTAACAGGCTCCTTGTTACGGCCGTCATATGAGAGCTTCCATTCAGTTGTTTTTGAATTAAAGACAACATCTAGAGCAAATTTTGAAAGCCGGGCCTCAATATAGCGCGGAGCAGCCGCACCATCGCCGGTGAGTATATTTCCCCAGTTACCCTGGGTGTCAATAAGAAGGTCCCTTTCCCCTATCTGAACAAGGGCATCTCCTATGGATGCATCACCGTGCGGGTGGAACTGCATCGTATGCCCTATAATATTGGCCACCTTATTGAATCTGCCGTCATCCATACGCTTCATCGAATGAAGGATCCGGCGCTGTACCGGTTTGAGCCCGTCGTAAAGATCAGGCACTGCCCGTTCAAGTATCACATATGATGCATAATCAAGAAACCAGTCCTGGTACATGCCCGAAAGGGCTGTCACTGAATGAAGTGCAACAGGCCCCGCGGGAACGGTTTCGCTTTCCCCGGTTTTTCCTGCTTCAGGTTCATAATCTTCAATAAGAATCATACAACTTCCTCCTCAATCTTATCATCTTCAACCCGCAGGTTATCAATTATAAAATCCTGTCTCTCAGGAGTATTTTTCCCCATATAAAATTCGAGATAGCCGTTGATCGTATCCTGTTTCTTCATTCTCACCGGCTCCAGTCTCATATCCTTCCCTATGAAATGCACGAATTCATCAGGAGATATCTCACCAAGACCTTTGAACCTTGTTATTTCCGGATTGGGTCCAAGAGCTTTTATCGCTTTTGTCTTCTCATCAAAGGAATAGCAATACCTCGTTTCTTTTTTGTTCCTGACTCTGAAAAGCGGAGTCTGGAGAATATAAACATGTCCCTTCCTGACAAGATCCGGAAAGAACTGCAGAAAGAAAGTCAGAAGCAGAAGCCTTATATGCATTCCATCGACATCAGCATCTGTGGCTATGATAACATTGTTATAGCGAAGGTCTTCGATATCTTCCTCGATGTTCAGGGCTGCCTGCAGCAGGTTGAACTCTTCGTTCTCGTAAACTATTTTTTTTGTAAGCCCGTATGTATTGAGGGGCTTTCCGCGGAGACTGAATACAGCCTGTGTTTCGACGTCGCGTGATTTGGTTATGGAGCCGCTGGCCGAGTCGCCTTCGGTGATGAATATCGTGGAATCCAGCTTCCTGTCATCATTTGTATTGTAATGTATCCTACAGTCCCTCAGCTTCTTGTTATGAAGGCTAACCTTCTTTGCCCTCTCCCTTGCCAGCTTCTGGATAGATGAGATAGCTTTCCTCTCCTTCTCCGAATCCTGGATCTTCTGAAGCATTATCCTGGCAGTCTCCGGATTCTTATGAAGATAGTCGTCGAGTGCCTTCTTTATGAATTCGGTGATGAAGTTCCTCACTGAAGGCCCTTCGGGACCCATATCCTTTGAACCCAGCTTTGTCTTTGTCTGTGATTCAAATATCGGTTCCTCCACTTTAATGCTTACGGCGGCGATTATCGACGATTTGACGTCTGCGGAATCATAATCCTTTTTGTAAAAATCCTTGATCGTTCTTACAAGCGCTTCCTTGAAAGCTGCCAGGTGCGTACCGCCCTGTGTTGTATTCTGTCCGTTTACGAAGCTGTAATAATCTTCACCGTACTGAAGGCCGTGAGTAAATGCAACTTCAATGTCTTCGCCCTTAAGGTGAATGAGAGGGTAAAGTCCTTCCTTGCTCATGTTCTCATTCAGCAGGTCGACCAGTCCGTTCCTCGAAAAGAACTTGTTGCCATTAAAATTTATGATTAGCCCGGAGTTCAGATATACGTAATTTTTTAAAAGAGAATCTACGTATTCTGATATATAGAAGTAGTTCCCGAACATTGCCTCGTCGGGTATGAAGATAACTTCGCAACCGTTTTCTTCACTTGTAGGTTTCAGGGGGGAATCTTTCACCGTCAGTCCGTGTTCGAATTCACTGACCTTTATCTGGCCGTCGCGTATCGATCTTATTACAAATTTTGAAGAGAGGGCATTCACTGCCTTTACACCTACTCCATTGAGTCCTACTGATTTCTTGAAAGCTTTCGAATCGTATTTTGCGCCGGTGTTCATTCTCGAAACCGCATCGAGTACTTTACCGAGGGGTATGCCCCGGCCATAATCACGCACCCTCACTTCCCTGCCGTTGATCGACACGTCGATCTTCTTCCCGAATCCCATCATATACTCATCAACAGCGTTGTCCATCACCTCTTTCAGAAGCACATAGATGCCGTCATCCTGTGATGAACCATCGCCAAGCTTACCTATGTACATGCCGGGTCTGAGGCGGATATGTTCTCTCCACTCAAGGGTTTTAATATGCTCCTCAGAATATCCAACAACCGTCATCTTTAAAAAATTTTGCGCAAATATAAGGATTTAGAATTGTCGCTACCCGCCAATTTTTCAACAATTTGACGTATTTTTAATCACTAAAAAGTGACATAAAGACACCACACAGAATATTTTTCTGATTGATTGACGGTTACCCTGTCAGTAAAATGTTGATAAGTCCTCAGTTGTAAAGAGATTCCTCACTTCGTTTCTCTTCGTTCAGAATTCCGAGCGCCAGAGAGGAATCTCATTCTATAACAACGATCAATGAGTTTATATCATAAGTGCCACAACTTTAAACTGAGATTTTTGCCTGTTAAAATCAGTATGCATAAGGTCAAAATCCCAGATCCATGAATCAGAAATCCGGGATGCCGGCAATTCTGCAAGCAAGGTTTTATTTTCAGTCTGAGAGCCGTTGGCTTTGTAAATTATCTCGGCTTCATCTGTAATCAAAACTGAAATATGCTTTTTTAAAAATCCGATATGCTTTTCCTGGATGTCCTTTCTGAAACGAATGTACTCCTCATCGGGTGCTTTGGATTTTCTTTTCAGAAGTCTTTCAGGAAGCACTTCGAGCTGTGTGGCAATGTTCAGGGAGATCACGAATCCTGGATCTCCAACAGGCTGATATTCAGGGATCACAATTGTCCCCAGGGAAGGAAGCTTGTTAAAGAAAATCTTTTTGCCTGCCTTGTTCCAAACCTCTTTTATCAGGCCTCCTGAAACGTCCTGCTCGGAAATCTCAACATTCCTTAAACCCGCTGTCTGTTCAATCACCTCGGGGGGGTGGACAATATCGACAAGGGATATCTTTTCAGCTTTTTCTGCCATTTCAGCAATGGGAAGATCCATCAGCCAGCCGCTGCCAAGAACGGTTATGCGGGAAGGGTTCACCAGTCCGATCGTCTTGATTATAAAATCCCTGCAATGGGCAAGGTGACTGTTCCATCCGTTTTTTTGATCAAGATTACGGTAGATCAGGCCCTGCTGGTAATTGTAATAGCCCATCCTGTGAAGTATTCTGCGGTATGATGCGGAGTGAGGCATTATTTGCTTTTTGCTGCCCTGAGTTCCTTAAGGGCTTCTGACATCATCATCTGGAATTTTGCCGCCAGCTCGTCGCAATCCTTTGTGCCAAATGATTCGGGTGGCACCGGTTCGAGCACTTTTATGGTTATCTTATGAAAACCTCCGAATATTAATCCATGCTTCGGAAGCACTCCGCCTGTTCCGTCAATGAGCACGGGAAGAATAGGGGTATTGGCCGAAATAGCAAGCTGGAATGCACCCCTCTTGAAAAATCCGATGTTATTGTCAGTTGAGCGTGTACCTTCAGGGAACATCATTATGGAAGTCCCCTCCTTCAGGCAATTATAGGATTCAACCATCATTTTCTCCTTGCTCTCTTTATCCCCCCTGTTAACTGTTATATAATCAGCCATTTTCAGGTACCAGCTAATAAAAGGGATACGGGTGTTCTCGATTTTTGAGATCCATTTGTAACGGTAACGGAGGCAATTCACGAGGAGAATATCGAGTATGGACAGGTGGTTACAGATTATCACATAGGTAGTTCCTTTCACTGCTTTTTCCCTGCCTTCAATTTTAATTTTCCATATCGGTACAGCATAGGAAATAAACATAGCCTGGAAAATAAGCGACCCATGGACAACCTTTCTTTTCCTGTCAAAAGGAAAAGTCAGTAACCATGCCAGCAATGTCAGAGGAAAAAGAACTACAATAAGCGCTATCCCTATAAGCCAGACTACAATAGATTTTAAAACATCCATCCTGCAAATATATCTTTTCTTATACTATTAAAAACCTCTTTAATATCTTCGACCATATGCCTGCATCCAATCAATTTCTTTGCTGCCTCAGACATTAAATCTGAACCCTCAATCCTACATTCCTGTATAATCCCATCCTTTACAAAAAGATAACATTGATGCTCGTTCCCTTCAAGTTTAAATTTTTTATTTAACTTATATTCAGGCCCATAGGCATAATTCCATTCCCATGTTCTGAACTTTGATTCTGCAAGTGATCCAATTGCCGAAGTTTCTCCAGGCTTCAGATCAATCCTTGAATTTTCCTTTCCCTTACTGAGAAAAAAGTCAAGCATGGATGAAATGAATTCATTCATGCTCATCCCGGGAATCATGTCCTTAAGGTTCATGACATGTGAAGGATTTGAACTTACTGCCCTGGTTAAATAGGCAGAAGCATCTTTTCGCAATGATTTCTTAAGCAGATCAAGCCTTGAATCAAAAAGTAGAGTGCCGTGATGCAGCACTCTCTGTCGGTATACATGTTCGGCATTGCCTGATATTTTCAGGCCATTTACCTTCAGGTCGTTCTTCCCTTCAAATTTTGCGTCAACGCCCAGCGCCGAAAGAAATTCTATGACCGGAAGAGTATATTTCCTGAAATCGACCTGGTAACCACGCATGCTTTGAAGAATAAATGAGAAATTGAGGTTTCCCTTGTCGTGGTAAACTGCCCCTCCGCCGGAAATACGTCTTATAACCGGGATTTTATTTTCAGAGACAAAAGCTGTATCCGCCTCCCTGTGGGCAACCTGATGTTTCCCGATAATCACTGAAGGAGTGTTGACGGAAAGAACAAGAAAATCTTCCTTCCTGCTCTTAAGAAGGTATTCATCAACTGCAAGGTTGAAAAAGGGATCGGTTGATTCAAGTTTGAGGCAAAGCATGAGTGATTCTTTTATCCGTCAGTTCATATAGCTTATATACCCCCCATCCGATAAGTGCTCCCAGCATTGCTCCGCATATGACATCACCCGGATAATGAACGCCTAGATAAATACGGCTGTATCCTACAACTGATGCCCATAAAAGTATGCTTACCGAATACCATCTTTTTTTAATGAACATCAGGCTCAGCAGTGCAACATTGAATGAATTTGATGCATGTGACGAGACAAATCCGTAAAGCCCGCCGCACTTCCCATTCACCAAATGGATCATGCCTGCAAGAGATGGCTCATGGCATGGCCTGAGCCTGTGAAATATATTCTTGAAAAGCTGTACCGAACCCTGATCCGCCAGAGCCACTGCAAGTACAACAAATAACAGGATCACCCAGAATTTTTTTTTGTATGTGATCCCTATCCATATAAGAATTGCCAGGTAAAGAGGAATCCATATTACCTTGCCGCTGACAGCATACATAACGTTATCCCAGAACGGGGAGTTCATTGAATTCAGGAAGAGGAACAGCTGCTGGTCAAGATGTTCGATCATACTTGGAATTTTAGTGCCCCGTCATCTCTTTCCAGAGTATATCCTTGAGCGTTGAGATCCCCAGTCCGGTAACTGATGATATGAAAACCCTTGGCATATCAGGCAGGTCCTTTCGTGTCTCTGTCATAAGCTCCTCGTCAAGAAGATCAGACTTGGATATTGCCAGCACACGCTTTTTATCGAGAAGCTGGGGATTGTACATCCTGAGTTCATTGAGCAGGATTTCATATTCCGCGCGGATATCCTTACTATCGGCGGGGACCATGAAGAGAAGTATCGAATTTCGCTCAATATGCCTTAAAAATCTGATACCCAAACCTTTTCCTTCATGTGCACCTTCAATTATTCCCGGGATGTCTGCCATCACAAACGACTTATTGTCCCTGTAGCTTACGATTCCAAGGTTTGGGACCAGCGTGGTAAAAGGGTAATCAGCGATTTTTGGTTTAGCTGCTGATACCACTGAAAGAAGTGTTGATTTCCCTGAATTGGGAAAACCTACCAGTCCCACATCTGCAAGAATTTTAAGCTCGAGTACATACCAGTTTTCAATCCCCGCTTCTCCAGGCTGCGAATACCTGGGGGTCTGGTTGGTGGAAGATTTAAAATGCACATTCCCCTGTCCACCTCTTCCGCCTCTGGCCAGGATCTTCTCCTCACCATTTGTGGTAATTTCGAATATTATTTCTTCGCTTTCTTCAATTTTAGCAATTGTTCCGAGCGGCACTTCAATTATTACATCTTTTCCGTCGGAGCCTGTCGATTGCTGCTTTCCGCCTGATTCACCGTTGCCGGCAAAAATATGTCGCTGGTACCTCAGGTGCAGCAAGGTCCACATCTGGTCGTTGCCACGGATTATTATATGTCCGCCCCTTCCTCCATCACCGCCGTCGGGTCCGCCTTTAGGAATGAATTTCTCCCTCCTGAGATGAGCCGACCCGGCACCTCCGTTTCCTGAACGGCAGAAGATCTTTATATAATCAACGAAGTTGGAACCTGACATAATATTTAGGTGTTATTCTTCTTAAACACAAAGGACACAAAGTACGCACAAAGAACACAAGGAAGGTCCTTTTTTTATCCTTGGTGCTCTTTATGATTTACCTTAGCTTTCTTTGTGATTTAAAAAATTCATTATAAAAATTTCTTCATCAATTTGGAAAGTCTTCCGAAAATTTCATCGATGGATCCTACTCCATTGACGGGCTGATAGATCCCTCGCTTGCGGCAATATTCAATGATGGGCTCTGTCTTTGCTTTGTAGACATCGATACGGTTTTCGATGACTGCAGGATTCTTATCGTCAGGCCTTCCCGACTGTTCTGCCCTCAGAACCAGTCTTTTAACCAGCTCATCATGATCAACGTCAAGGACAAGCATGCTGTCTATCTTCATGCCCCTTGCATTGAGCATCTTCTCAAGTGCCTCTGTCTGGGCGACCGTCCTGGGGAAACCGTCGAAAAGAAAACCTGCCTTGCCTTTAGTGTTGTCGATCTTGGTTGCTATCATTTCAATAACTACCTCATCGGGTACAAGTTCACCCTTCGACATAATTGAGCTCATTCTCTTTCCGAGGTCAGTTCCGGCAGCAATCTCTGCCCTGAGCATATCGCCAGTCGACAAATGCATGAGGTTGAATTTTTCTGCCAGTCTTACCGACTGTGTTCCCTTACCGGATCCGGGAGGGCCAAAAATCAAAAAGTTTACCATGGTAATAAATGAATTATATATTGTTATTATTTGATTAACGTATAAACCGACGGAAGGTTGCGACCGTAACCGTCATAGTCGAGGCCAAAGCCAACGACGAAATCGTTCGGTATTTCAAAGCCGACATAATCGACAGGTATTTTTTTCGTATAGGCGTTTGGTTTTAAAAGAAGAGTTGCGATTTTTATGTCTGCCACTTTCCTGACCTTGAGCTCACCCACGACCAGTTCAAGAGTATGTCCTGTGTCAACGATATCTTCAATTACAACAACATCCATGCCTTTAATATCCTCGTTCCATCCTATAAGCTCCTTGACAGATCCGGATGATTTTGTTCCTTCATATGAAGCAAGCTTCACGAAAGATATCTTTGCTTTGATGTCGATACGTTTGAACAGTTCGGCGGCAAAAAGGAAGGCACCGTTAAGTATACCTAAGAACACAACATCCTTTTTTTCATAATCCCTGTTGATCTCAACTGCGAGGGCATCTATTCTTTTGCTGATCATATCGGCGGGGATCATTTCCCTGAACTTTTTGTCGAGGATAACTGTCTCTTTCATAGCGGATTTTTTAGTGCATGAAGCCGGTGCGAAAATAGGAAAATAATAGCTATTTTTGTCTTCTGACGGAAAGGAAAATTCAAATATCAGATATGGAACCTCTTGTAAGCATAATAATGGGAAGCACATCGGACCTGCCGGTGATGGAAAAGGCAGCGAAGATCCTCAACGATTTTAAGATACCATTTGAGATGAATGCTCTGTCGGCACACAGAACTCCCGAAGAGGTTGAAAAATTTGCCAGGGGAGCGTCGGGAAGGGGTATCAGGGTGATCATTGCTGCAGCCGGGATGGCTGCCCACCTTCCGGGAGTAATTGCAGCCATGACGCCGCTTCCGGTGATCGGTGTTCCGATTAAAGCCTCGCTTGAGGGTCTCGATTCGGTTCTCTCAATACTCCAGATGCCTCCGGGAATCCCGGTTGCAACAGTTGGCATAGACGCTGCGCAGAATGCAGGTATTCTTGCAGCCCAGATCATCGGAACTGGCAATGAAACTATAATGATGGAAGTTGTAAAATACAAGGAAAGCCTGAAAAAGAAAATCGTCGACGCAAATGAGGAACTGAAGCAGATTAAGTTCCCATACAAGACTAATTAAGTGTTTTCTCTGTGAAACTCTGTGCTTCTCCTGATTTCCTCTGTGTAACAAAAAGAAAAAGAAGAACTTACACAGAGTTACACAGAGAACCACAGAGTGACACTGAGGCAAAAAACAGATCAATTCAGTAAAACGGATTGATTTTTTTTGTATCTTAGTGTTTTATACTGAAACACTTGTACTCGCTGCACAGGATAATTGTTTCATGTCTGCTATTTTTCCCTTTTCTCACTGCTTACAGCGGTAATCCATTTTTGAATTCCGCCGGAGCCGTTGAAGCAGGAATGGGATCGGTTTGTATTATGAAAACCGGATTCTGGCCTTCATTCCACAACCAGGCGCTTCTTGCAAATAACAAATCTTTTACCACAGGCTTTAATTATGAAAACAGGTTCAATCTGTGGGAACTCGGTACCCGAACTGCCGGACTTGCCATCCCTGCGGGAAAAACCTCGCTGGGTATTATTTATTCGCATTTCGGATATTCTGATTTTAAAAGATCTATGTTCGGACTTGCTTGCGGCATGCCTCTCGGAGAGAATTTATCGGCTGGCGTTCAGATTGACTATTTTCTTGAAAATGCATCCGGGGATTATGAGAGCCATCATTCTGCAACATGCGAAGCAGGTGTATATTTCAGACCATCGGAAAAGGTAAGTGTCGGGGTACACATCTTTAACCCGGTTCCCAATTCATTGAGAAAAACAATAATGCCGTCATCGATCCGGGCAGGGGCCGGTATTGAGTTAAGCAAAGTCCTGTTTGCTGGGGCTGAAGCTGAAATGAGTTCCGGTGAGAAGCTGATAATCAGAACAGGATTCGAATATGAAATCATGAAAAAGCTCTTTCTTCGCGGCGGCTTCAGCAGCGAGAACACATCTTTCACACTCGGGTTGGGTTACCTTCTCAAATCACTCAGGATTGACCTGAGTTTTGAATCTCATGAAAAGCTTGGAATCACTTCAAGTGCTTCATTAATCTTTATCATTAAATGAAATCTTCTAACCGCAAAGAGCGCAAAGCCAATTGAATTAAAAGTACTATAGAAAAGGAAGAACTTGCACAGAGAACCACAGAGAATCACAGAGAGACACAGAGAAAAACACAGTACATATGGAAATAAATGACATTACGAGTAAAATCATTGGATGTGCCATTGAGGTGCATAAATCACTTGGTCCTGGATTATTGGAATCTGCTTATGAAGAATGCCTTGCTTATGAGCTAATAAAAGCAGGTATAAGCATTAAGAGACAACTGCCCACACCAATAGTATATAAGGAAGTAAAACTTGAATGCGGTTACAGAATCGATATTCTTGCAGAAGATTTAGTTTTAATTGAGCTAAAAGTAGTTGATGAATTTAATCCGGTTCATGAAGCTCAGATTCTCACCTATCTGAAATTTTCAAACAAATCTGTTGGATTATTGATAAACTTCAATGTAACTGTTCTTAAAAATGGTATCAGAAGATTCCGTTTATAGCCTCTGTGGAACTTTGTGCTTCTCGGGATTTCCTCTGTGTAACTTTTTATTATGAAAATAAACAGGTCTTCCAATTTTATGAATAAATATATTTACATATTTCTTCTATGCTTCGGTTCAATTCCAGTCTTAAGCCAAGAAAAGAATCTTTCTAATGAAATAATCAAAATTGCAGAAGAACTTGCAGCTGGAGAAAACGATCAGGAGGCTGTAACCCTTTATATTGAACAACTTCATGAACTTACTGAGAACCCGGTAAAGATCAATTCTGCGGATGAATCTGAAATATTACGTCTTTTCTTTCTCTCCGATTTCCAGGTAAAAGCTCTGTCAGAATATATAAACAGATCCGGCAATATCGTATCTGTTTTTGAAATAGCCTCTATCCCCGGATTTGACCGTCAGACAGTTGAAATGATGATTCCCTTCATCGATCTTTCAAATAACAACAACAGCATTTTGGATACAGTGCGTTTCAGGAGCACCCTGTTTTCAAATTTTATAATCAAGCCCGGTGAAAAAGATACTTCCGACGTGGGGTCATCATTTAAGCTGCTTTCGAAATACAGGTTCATCACCGGTAGATTCTCGGGCGGTTTTACAACAGAAAAAGACGAGGGAGAAAAATTGTTTGACTTTGTATCAGGATATCTGGCATTCTCGGGCAAAGGTGCAGTAAAGAAAATTATTGCAGGAGATTTTTCGACCAGGTTCGGACAAGGAACCTGCACCAATACCGGCCTCCGCACAGGCTTATTGCTCACGGCGCCGGGATATATGGCAGCACGGAATGAGATAAGGCCCTATACCTCCACAGACGAAAACAATTTTTTCAGAGGCATCGCTGCTCAGCTTTCTGCAGGCAAAGCAGGGATGATGATCTTTTTCTCACATAGCAGGATCGATGCAACAATATCAAGTTCCGGGGATTCCACAGGCATTTTTGCAGAGAGGTTTTACGAAACAGGCCTGCATAATACATCCTCTATGATGCTTAAGAAAGATGCTGTTAAAGAAACATCTTACGGGATCAACCTGACATTTAATTTTCGTTACCTGAAAACCGGCTTCTGCTGGTCGGAGAGCCGGTATTCAATCCCGGTCGTTCCTGACATATCAGATCCTGAGAATCTTTATGATTTTAAAGGAGATCTCAACAGAATTTTTTCATTCCATTATAACAGCTTGATAAACAGAATATTGCTTTACGGAGAATTCTCATTTAACGAACCTGAAAAGTATGCATTTGTTCAGGGTGCCACTCTCCGGCCATCTGACAGGCTTACCGTCAATTGTATTTACAGGAACTATTCTCCCGGCTATACAAGCTTTCATGGCAATGGTCCGGGGATCAATTCTTCGGACAACAATGAAAAAGGGTTCCTTGGAAATTTCACCTTTGAGGCGGCAAAACATTTTTTTATAAGCGCCGGTTGCGACGTTAGCCATTTCCCCTGGCTGAAATACAGATGCAGCTGTCCATCTTCTGCCAGACGTACGGAGATAAGAATTAAATATATGCCCATGGAAAATCTTTTCCTTGATCTTGCATATAATAGCAGGTACGAAATGCTCAACGACGATCTCGCACAAGGCATATCGCAAATTGAAGAGAGGGAAAGCCGGTGGCTGAAAGGACATGTGAAATATAGCCCCGGAGAGAGGCTCTCATTTATGACACGTATCGATTACAAAACAGTTCAACCCTCAGGCAGCACCGGAATGCTTTTCCTGCAGGATATTTCTTATAGCTTCAGAAAAATACCCCTGACATTTTGGTTCAGGTATTGCATATTCAATACAGATGACTGGGATTCAAGGCTCTATGCCTATGAGAATGACCTGCTTTACAGTTTCAGCATCCCTGCACTTTCCGGCAGGGGAACAAGAAGCTATTTTATGGTAAAATGGGAAATCGGGAACCGTGCTGAACTCAGAGCGAAATACTCGCTCATGTCGTTAATTTCAGATAAAAATAAGAGTGAAGAAAAAGATGAATTGAAATTGCAATTTAGAGTTTGGTTCTGATAAATCCATCCCATGAGGCTGTCTCAAAAGTCTCTTCCCTTCTTATTGCCCCTATCCCGGTAGCTATCGGGACCCCTAAAGGGGACTTTCGGATTATCTGTTATTTATAGAACCCCCTTCTTCGCCTTCGCGTAGCCGCTTCGGCGGAGCAAGGCAGGGGGCAGGGGGCTAGATTAAGGCTTTTGAGATAGTCTCATTCCTTCTTTTGCCGGTTGTCGGTAGCCGCAAAGATTACCTTTCTTCTACAGTTTTAATATCGCGGATATTGAGTTGCAGATTTTTATTTCCCCTGAACTCATTCATCTCGATAGAATAACATATATCGAAAGGATTTCTTGCTTTTATGTATTCAAAATTATCTGCCAGGTTAAAGCCAATTGCCGGCACCGATTTAGTTGCAGAAGATTCCTGGCACAGATCCAGCTTAAGATGTTCGCCGTTGGATCCCACCATCCGGCCTGAGCCTGTATCAAAAACATTTCTCGACACGAATATAGGAGACATGTTTTCCGGTCCGAACGGCTGGAACTGGCTCATCACACTGAAAAAATCCTCATTAATTTCGGAAAAGGAGAGTTCCGTATCAACAAATACCCTTGGAACAAGCTGGTCTTCGGTTATAGTGTTATTCACATATTGCTCGAAACGTATGATGAAAGGTTTGATGTTTTCCTTTTTCAGGGTAAGTCCTGCCGCAAACATATGTCCGCCAAAACTTTCCAGCAGGTCACTGCAGGCTTCTATTGCCTGATACAGATCGTAGCCCTGCACCGATCTTGCCGAGCCGGTGGCAAAACCGTTCGATTCGGTGAGAATTACAGTCGGACGGTAATAAGTCTCTATCAGCCTTGAGGCGACTATTCCTATAACACCTTTTTTCCAGGCCGGATTATAAAGAACTGTTGTTTTCGCGTTTGTATTGCTCTGATCCTCTGAGATCATTCTCATAGCTTCGCTGGTAATGATCCGGTCAACGCTTCTTCTTTCAATGTTGAAATTGTTGATCTCCTTGCTTATGCCGGTTGCCAGCTTTGTGTCATTCGATATCAGAAGCTCGACTGCCTTGCTTCCTGTTTCCATTCGTCCTGCTGCATTTATCCTGGGGCCGATCTTGAAAACCACATCTTCAACTGTCAGGGCTCTGGTCACTTCGGCTTCACGGATGATCTCTTTCAGTCCCATGCGGGGAGATTCATTAAGCTGCTTCAGTCCGAAATATGCCAGCACACGGTTCTCTCCGGTTATAGGAACTATATCCGAGGCAATGCTTACAGCCACCAGGTCAAGGTAAGATGCTATTGCACTGAATGGCATGCCATGGATCTTTGAAAAAGCATGCACAAGCTTGAATCCGACACCGCAGCCAGAAAGTTCCTTATATGGATAAGTGCATCCGGGTTGCTTCGGATCAAGGACAGCAAGGGCTTTTGGTATTTCATACCCCGGGTAATGATGATCACAGATTATCACATCGAGTCCTTTCGACCTTGCATAGATAACTTTTTCCACAGCTTTTATCCCGCAGTCTAGAGTAATTATGATTTTGCATTTATTCTGGGCTGCGAAATCGATGCCCTGAAAGGAGACGCCATACCCTTCCTTGTACCTGTCGGGAATATAGTACTCGACGTTTGAAGAGAGTTCCTTAAGAAAGGAATATACAAGAGCTACAGCAGTTGTTCCGTCAACATCATAATCGCCGTAGACAAGTATCTTTTCATTTTTCTTGATTGCCGTGGAAAGCCTGTCGACTGCTATATTCATATCCTTCATCATAAAAGGATCATGAAGGTATTCGAGGCTGGGATTAAAGAATGCATGTGCTTCGTCGGGAGATTTTATTCCCCGCTGCACCATAAGATTGGCAAGCGAATCCGATACTCCGAGTGCACCTGCCAGTTGTCTGACAACAACACTGTCACTCCTCTCCTTTATTACCCACTTCTTTTCCATCAGCTTAGCTAATTAATCCACTCAAGGTCAAAAATACCCTTAATTTTTCTTTTTAATGCTTCTTTTATTTTTTCAATATCCTGTTTCACTCCGAGTTCTTTCTCCATGGAAGTAACTCCCTTATCAGTGAAACCGCATGGATTAATATAATTAAAGTATGAGAGGTCGGTGTTGACGTTAAATGCAAATCCGTGCATAGTAACATATTTGCTTGCCTTGACTCCTATCGCACAAATCTTCCTGGTCTTTACTTTTATTTCCGTATCCAGCCATACTCCTGTACTACCGGTAAGCCTTGAGCCATGAAGACCAGACTCCATAATGGTTTGTATAACAGCTTCTTCCAGCCTGAAAATATATTCCTTGAGTCCAATTTTGACCATTTCCAGGTCGAAGATCGGATATCCCACTATCTGTCCCGGGCCATGATAGGTGATATCCCCGCCCCTGTCAATTTTATAAAACTTGGCATCTTTAGCCTGCAGCTGAATGTAATTGATAAGCAGGTTATTTTCGGAACCGCTTCTACCAAGTGTATATACATGTGGATGTTCGACAAAGATCAGGGTTCCGGTCAGATTTCCGGATGATGTTGAGGTATCTGCAGTTGTTTTTTTTGCATCAACCAGCTTTCTGAAGATATCTGCCTGGTAATCCCAGGTATCCTTATAATCTTTTAAACCAATATCCTCATATTTAACTGTATAACTCAACCCTTACCCCCGTTTTTTTCCTTTTCAATATAACTAAAAATTCAATGTGCCGAATGTTTTTCAGCATGAAAAGATGAACGGACAAGTGGTGAGCTTTCAACAAACCGGAATCCTTTATTCAAGGCCGATTCCCTATAAAATTCAAATTTTTCGGGGGTAATATATTCAACAACATCCATGTGCAAAGGTGAAGGCTTGAGATATTGTCCTAACGTCAGGATCCTGCATCCTGCATCAAAAAGATCATTGATTGTTTCAAAAATTTCCCCTTCAGTTTCGCCAAGCCCGAGCATGAATCCTGTTTTGGCAGGTTTGCTGTTCCGGGAGATGTACCTTAAAACATCCAGACTCCTCTCATATTTTGCCCTGGTCCGGATTCCCGGGGTGAGCCTTCTGACTGTCTCTATATTATGAGATATCACATCCGGGGAAGCATCAATGACTTTCTGCATATTTTCGGGCAGTGCGTCAAAATCCGGGATAAGCGTTTCAATAGTTGTTTCCGGATTCTCCTTCTTTATTGCAGCAATTACTTCGGCCCAGAATGAAGCTCCACCATCATAAAGGTCGTCGCGGTCGACAGAAGTTATTACACAATGCCTGAGTTTCAATGTCCTTATTGTTCCGGCAAGCCGCTGAGGTTCATCCTGATCCGGAGGAAGCGGCCTCCCTGTTTTTGTGTTGCAGAATTTACAAGCCCTCGTGCAGATATCTCCTAGGATCATGAAGGTTGCAGTTCCGGCATTCCAGCATTCGCCGATATTCGGGCAGTTGCCGCTTGTACAGATGGTATGAAGGCCATTGTCGTTTACCAGCCGTTTTACTCTGGAGTAATTTTCCCCGCTTGCCCTCTGCATCTTAAGCCAATCCGGTAATCTCCTGCTCCGTTCCATCAATAAAAATTTAATCATGCAAATGTAATTATTCTCTGTGTAACTCTGTGGTTCTCCGGATTTTCTCTGTGTAAGTTCTTAAAAACCAATAAGAAGAACTTACAATGGATTGCATAGAGGACCACAGAGAACCACAGAGAAAAAAATATTATATTTGTTTGATTCGAAAAAAATAACATCAAAAAATATTTACCATGGCAAATGATGATTTTAAAGTAAGCCGTAACTACCAGACAGTTATCGGTGATTTTCCGAAAGTAGGCATACGACCCGTTATTGACGGCCGCGAACGCGGTGTGAGGGAAAGCCTTGAAAAACAGACAATGGGAATGGCAAAAAATGCCGCAGATCTTATTTCAAAGCATATTAAATATCCAAACGGTAAACCGGTTGAGTGTGTTATTTCAGACACATGTATAGGAGGAGTGGCTGAAGCAGCATCATGTGCCGAAAAATTCAGAAAAAACGGTGTCGGTGTCAGCCTTACAGTTACTCCCTGCTGGTGCTACGGAAGTGAAACAATTGACATGGACCCGGAAATGCCAAAAGCAATCTGGGGTTTCAATGGAACTGAACGTCCGGGAGCAGTCTACCTTGCTGCAGCGCTTGCCGGACATACGATGAAAGGTCTTCCTGCATTTGGCATCTATGGTCATGATGTCCAGGATTCTGGTGACAACAATATCCCGGCCGATGTAAGTGAGAAGATACTCAGGTTCGTGAAAGCAGGCCTTTCTGTGGCATATATGAAGGGAAAATCATACTTGTCGATGGGCTCAGTTTCGATGGGTATAGCAGGATCGATTGTCAGGGAAGATTTCTTCCAGGAGTATCTTGGAATGCGAAACGAATATATCGATATGAGCGAATTCAACAGAAGGCTCAATGAAGGTATCTATGATAAAGATGAGTTCAAAAAAGGTCTCGCCTGGACAAAGAAATACTGCAAGGAGGGAAAAGACCTGAATGCAAAACCAAAATCAAGAGCACGTAAGGATGAAGAGTGGGAAATCGCCGTTAAAATGACATTGATAGCACGCGACCTGATGGTAGGAAATCCCAGGCTCAAAAAGCTTGGTTTCGGAGAGGAATCCAATGGACACAATGCAATACTCGCCGGCTTCCAGGGACAGCGTCAGTGGACCGATCATATGCCTAACGGAGATTTCCTTGAAGCGATTCTCTGCTCCTCTTTCGACTGGAATGGCATTCGCCCGCCTTACCTGGTTGCGACGGAAAATGATGCAATGAACGGCGTTCCGATGCTGTTCGGCTATCTTCTGACAAATACTGCCCAGATGTTTTCTGATATTCGCACTTACTGGAGTCCTGCCGCAATATATAGAGTTACGAAAATCAAGCCGTCAGGTCTGGCATCAAACGGCGTAATTCACCTCATAAACTCAGGGGCATCCGCTCTGGACTTTTCGGGCCGACAGAAAAGCAAAGGAGAGCCGTGCATTAAACCTTTCTGGGAAATAACAGCAACAGATGCCGCTGAATGCCTGAAAGCTACCAAATGGGAGCCGGCAGACATTGGCTACTTCAGAGGTGGTGGTTTCTCATCACAATTTGATACAAAAGGTACAATGCCTGTAACCATTTCAAGAGTCAACCTTGTAAAAGGTCTTGGCCCGGTCCTTCAGATTGCCGAAGGTTGGACAGTCGAGCTTCCCGAGAAAATGAACAGAATTCTTACTGACAGAACAAACCCGACATGGCCGACAACCTGGTTTACACCAAGGCTGACAGGCAAAGGACCTTTCACAGATGTCTATTCAGTGATGGCTAACTGGGGTGCAAATCATTCTGCATCCAGCTATGGTCATATCGGCGCTGACCTGATATCACTCGCTTCCCTGCTGAGAATACCTGTCTGCATGCATAATGTGCCTGAAGAAAAAATCTTCCGTCCGAGCTCATGGAATGCCTTCGGAATGGATAAGGAAGGTTCTGATTACAGGGCATGCGGGAATTATGGGCCGCTCTATAAATAAAAGATGATATATATCACTTCTGACGAATTCAGGACAATATTGAGAGAAATCTTAAAGTTTTAATTCAGCCATTAGTTTAAAGAGTACTTATGATCTCCAATCAGGCTTGTATGAAATCAATCAATCGTTTTTATGTATTTGCAGCTGTTGTTTCAGTTGTTTGCATGTCTTCATGTTCAGAAACAGGAACTAATAATCCTGCCATAACAGGAGAATATTCAGTTTTCGCCTGGAACGATCTGGGGATGCATTGCCTCAACCCGACATATGATAAGGTTGTCATACTTCCACCGTACAACAATCTTATGGCACAAGTAGTAAAAAGAGGTTCTTCGCCTGAAATTGTGACAACAGGAATTACAGTTACCTATAAGATTCTGGATAATACATCATCATACGGAAAGCGATCCTATGGAGGCTTCTGGGATAATGCCACGGCCCTTTTCAATGCTTCTCCGGCTCACAATGTGGGACTTACAGGAAATGGCCTGACGGGAATGATGACTGCATCGGACAATTATTTTATTGCTGACGGAATTCCAGTAGTCCCGGTAAATGATGCCGGAACCTGGAATCCTTATCAGGTAGCGGAGATCACAGTCAAAGACAATAGTGGCAATACACTTGCAACTACACGGGCTACTGTCCCCACATCCGATGAAATAAATTGTGCAAAGTGCCACACGTCAGGATCAAGTCCGTTCGATGATATCCTTTCAAAACATGATTCTAAACACGGAACAAGCCTTTCAAGCAGCAAACCCATTCTTTGTGCAAAATGTCATCCAAGTCCTGCCCTTGGAATAAACACGGGTCCTCAGATGTATCTGTCAAAGGCTCTGCATGGTTCTCATGCCTCAAGGAACGCCTCATGCTATGACTGCCATCCTGGAGCTACTACAAAGTGCAGCAGAAGCCTGGCACATACCGCAGCTGATGGAAATTGTATAACATGCCATGGCGATATGGCCAACGTTGCAAATTCAATAACCAATGGAAGAGTTCCATGGGTTTCGGAACCGGCATGTGCAACCTGTCATACCGGAGTTACTGGTGTCAATACAGGATCTCCCCTTTACCGGAATTCAAAGGGGCATGGCGATATGTATTGTTCCGCGTGCCATGGAAGTCCGCATGCCATGTATCCATCGAGGGAAGATTCTGATAATTACCAGCCAAAGAAGTACCAGAGCTCATCAAAGATAAAGACAATAGGAAGCTGCGGTTATTGTCATGACAATTCCAGAGGCGAAGGTGCATCAGGAGAGTTTGCAGAAGTGCATGGCGGGACTAATCCTGAAAAGAGCATCGGCTGTAGGGCTTGTCACACAACCATCTCCACAAATAGCTCCTCATGGCCTCATGCATATACATGGAAAAACTCGAATTAGAACTATAATACATATAGCAAATGAAAGCCGGAATTCTTCCGGCTTTTTTTGTTCCTAAAAATGATGCCTTTATGGTTTCTGATAATTAATTAATTTATAATTTGGTATCTGTAAATATTCAAATGTTTAAGTTCATTAATTCATCTTAAAATTCTAAAAAACAATCTATGGAAACCACTCCTGAAATCAAAAAAATTGAGCTCGAAGAGGATACTCTGAAAGACCTGGATACCACTCGTAAGTGGTCAATGTTCATTGCAATACTTGGCTTCATAGCAGTAGGACTTATGCTATTGATCGGGCTTATTGCGGGTGTGTTTCTTTCCCTGTTCAAGACCCAGAATGTACATCTGGGCGCAGGTGAATCCATTTTAATATTTGGTATACTGCTTGTTTTCGGGGTTATATATTTCTTCCCTATTCTATTCCTGTACCGTTTTTCAAAACATGCAGGATATGCAGTAAAAACTCTCGATAAGGAACAGATGCGTAAAGCATTCAGGTATCTTAGAAAGTACTATGTTTTCATAGGTATTCTTACAATAGTTGTCCTTGTCATCTATGTTATCGCACTTATTGCATCGGGAGCCTCACTTGCATTATTGAAAGATCTGGGAACAGGGATATGATAAAAAAGGATATTGTAATTGTATTCGACTGCGGTGCCACAAATGTCAGGGTAATAGCAATAGATGGCCGCGGTAAAATCATCGCTTCGGAATCTTCAGCAAACAACACAAAACCTGATCCTTTCAATCCTTCATGGAGGATCTGGGATGTCGATGACATCTGGAGCCAGATGTGCCTGGCTTCAAAAAAGATCACAAAGGAAATAGAACCGGCAAGGATAGCAGGAGCTACTGTCACAACTTTTGGCGTCGACGGAACACTCTTCGATAAATCAGGGCAAATGCTCTATCCTGTAATATCATGGCAATGTGAAAGGACTGCTCCTATAATGGCAAACATCGGGAAATATATCCCGCTGGACCATCTGTACCGTGAGTGCGGGGTGCTTCCCTTCACCTTCAACACAATAAACAAGATTATATGGTTTGCAGAGAACAAACCTGACATTATAGATAAAAGCCACAGGTTTCTCTTCATGCCGTCCATATTTTCATTCTTCCTCACAGGAGAAATGGTGAATGACACGACCATGGCAGGCACATCTATGGCAACGAGCCTCTCTTCAAGGAAGATGTCGGAGAACATCCTGAAAAAAATAGGTTTCCCGACCGATAAATTCGGTTCCGTTTCAGAAGCCGGAACCATTACCGGAAATGTCACATCAAAAGCTGCATCTGAAACAGGCATTCCTGCAGTAACACCTGTAGTTGCCACCGGACACGACACCCAATTCGCAATATTCGGATCAGGTGCGAAAAAGAACCAGCCTGTCCTGAGCTCAGGAACCTGGGAGATATTGATGGTCCGTTCAGAAGGTTACAAATCCGGAAAAGAGCAGCTCGATATGTCTATCACAACTGAGCTGGATTCAAGACCCGGTCTGTATAACATTGGCAATCAATGGATAGCATCTGGCGTTCTGGAATGGGCAAGGAAAAACCTTTACAGCGACATTAAGGAAAATGTTTATGAAGCAATGATTTCCGGAGCAGAAAAAGTATCTGCCGGCTCCAATGGTATTCGGGTTGTTCCTAAATTCTATGAAGAGCTCAAAGGCAAACCCGGAGGTCAGATCCTGGGCCTCACGATGGAATCGACACGCGACGAGATATACCACGCAATGCTGGAGGCTCTCTCGGAAAGACTGGCCGAGGGTAAAAATGCACTCGAAAAAGCCGGAGGATTCAGGACCGAAAGTATACTCTGTGTCGGAGGCGGATCCAAAAACCGGCTGTGGAACAAGCTAAGAGCTCAATATACAGGCGTCCCTGTAAAAATTATTGACCAGAAGGAAACCACAGTACTCGGAGCTTCGCTCTTTGTCCAGGCTGCCTGCGGGAATGCTGCATCACCGGAAGAAGCAAGAGCGGCGATTGATTATAATATTGAAATTATAGAACCATGATGAATATTTGTTATTTCAACGGGAAATTCCTTTCGAAAGACAAAGTGAAAATAAGTCCCGATGATCGCGGATTTCTTTTTGCAGATGGCATATATGAAGTTGCAAGATGGTACGAAGGCTTCTTCTTCGATATGGAAAGTCATGTGACAAGAATGAAGAGAAGCATGAAAGAGATCAGGATATCATGGCCGGGAGCCGATTCATTTCCTTCAATAGCGAGAGAACTTATTGCCAGGAACAGCCTGCAGGATAAACCTTCCCTGGTTTACCTCCAGGTGACCAGAGGCGCCGCAAAACGGACCCATGCATTTCCATCACCGCCTGTTAATCCGACGGTTTATGCCTATGCATGGGGATTTAATCCTTCGAAGAATGCCATTCCGGAAGGAATAAACACTATTCTCAGAAATGACCCCAGATGGAACAGGTGTGACATTAAATCCATTTCTCTCCTTCCGAATATCCTGTGCTTCCAGGAAGCTGTCGAGGACGGCTCAATGGAATGTATCTTCGCAAGAGACGGGATGATGACCGAATGTGCACATTCCAATGTTTTTTTTGTGATCGGCGGTAAAATATTCACTCATCCTGAATCTGAAAACATCCTTTCGGGAATTACCAGGAAGAATTTCATACGTATTGCACGTGAAGCAGGAATATCGGTATTTGAAATTGCTGTTTCTGCAAGCAGGCTGAATGAGGTCAGCGAAGCATTTATCACAAACACATCTTTTGAGGTTGCCCCGGTTGTTACCATAGACGGGAAACCTGTCGGTGACGGTGCTCCCGGTCCGGTAACAAAGCTCCTGCGCGAAAGATTCGATAAAGAGATCAGCGCTTTAAAAGGCTGAATCCGGAAGTTCGAATTTTTCTATATTTGCACAAATTTCATAAGACCATGAGCGACATTTTACTGAGTGACCAGGAGCAGATCAGGAGATATTCCCTCGACGCGCTGAAGAAGCTGGGGATAAACCCTTATCCTGCAGCCGAATACATGACCAACGCATTTGCAAAAGATATACTCGATAATTTCATACCTGAAAAAAACAATTACCAGGATGTAACACTTGCCGGAAGGATAATGAGCAGGCGGATAATGGGTAATGCTTCCTTCGCCGAGATAATGGACTCTTCAGGCAGGATCCAGATATATGTGCGTCGCGATGACCTTTGTCCGGGAGAAGATAAGTCAATGTATAATGAGGTTTTCAAGCACCACCTGGATATAGGAGACATTATCGGCGTAAAAGGATTTGTATTCAAAACGCAGATGGGTGAAACGACTGTTCATGTTAAGGAATTAACAGTGCTTAGCAAGTCGATACATCCTCTTCCCATTGTGAAGGAGAAGGATGGTATTGTGTTCGATGCAGTTACTGATCAGGAAACACGATACCGTCAGAGGTACGTCGATCTGATCGTTAATCCTCATGTGCGTGATGTCTTCCGTAAAAGGACACAGATCTACCAGACCATGAGGGAGCTTTTCAACTCAAAGGGATATCTTGAAGTGGAAACTCCTGTTCTCCAGCCTATCCCGGGAGGAGCCACCGCAAGGCCGTTTATTACACATCACAACTCACTTGATATTCCTCTTTATCTCAGGATCGCTGATGAGTTGTATCTGAAGCGTCTGATCGTTGGTGGGTATGAAGGCGTTTATGAATTTGCAAAGGATTTCCGCAATGAGGGTATGGACCGCACACATAATCCTGAATTCACTGTGATGGAGATCTATATTGCCTATAAGGATTATAACTGGATGATGTCCTTCACAGAGGAAATAATCAGCACAGTGGCAATGAAACTTCATGGTAAGACCGACGTCACATATGACGGCAAAGTGATCAACCTCAAACCTCCCTACAAACGGGTCAGCATGCTTGATTCAATAAAGGAAAACACAGGTCTGGACATTACAGGCATGGATGAGGTGCAGCTCAGGAAAGCCTGCGATAATCTGGGCGTGGAACATGATCCCACGATGGGAAATGGCAAACTTATCGATGCCATCTTCAGTGAAAAATGTGAACATACCCTTGTTCAACCTACTTTTATAATTGATTATCCGACAGAGACTTCTCCGCTTACCAAGATGCACCGCAGCAAGCCGGGTCTTACAGAGAGGTTTGAGCTATTCATTAACTGCAAGGAGATAGCCAATGCATATTCAGAGCTTAATGATCCCATCGATCAGATGGAACGTTTCAAGGATCAGCTTAAGCTTTCTGAGAAAGGCGATAATGAAGCAATGTTTATCGATCTCGACTTTGTCAGGGCTCTTGAATATGGCATGCCGCCAACTTCAGGTATGGGCATGGGCATGGACAGGCTTGCTATGCTTATGACAGACCAGCCTTCGATACAGGATGTTCTCTTCTTTCCGCAGATGAAGCCAATAAGTCAAAAGTTAAAAGTCGAAAGTCAAAAGGAAGAATACTTAGCGCTGGGAATTCCAGAGGAATGGATCGAACCACTGAAGATGCTGGGGTTCACCACCGTTGCAAAGCTGAAGGAAATTGAAAAATCGGGTAAGCTTGCCAACGATCTCAACGGATACAACAAGAAAAACAAGCTTGGACTTGCAGGGCTGAGCCCGGAGGCTGTTGAACGGTGGCTTAAAAGCTAAATCTCTGATTTTTTTATTCTTATGCTTCCTATATAATCTATTAGCTTTCTGAGAAGTTTATAATAGAGTGCTGCATAAAGCATAAGGGAAACAATCCACAGTACAGCCAGGTTAAACCAGTAGGTTTTTATTTCACTTTTGCCAAGCCTTTTTACAGGAGCATAAAAATGAGCCCTTCCGTATTTTGATGTGGCTTTCATATATCCTGGCTGGAACTTCTGGATTATCCTGTCAAGTGTTTCATAGGCCATATCCTGGTCCGGCATCAAATAACCAAGGACAAGATCTCTCAGCTCCTTGTTTTCAAAATCAATTTTGCGCTTTACCAATCCAGCCTTGCTTATTTCTTCTTCAAGCATAGAAGTCACAACATCTGACTTATTTCTAGCCGCAATAGATTTATGTATAAATGGTTTTTTAAACTCTTCAAGGAATTTTGTTGCTTTTTTTTCAACATCAGCGTTGTAATCTGCAGGATTCAGTGATGCCTTCCAGTCCGGGATAAGGAATCCTGACGAATCAGACAATAAATCAAGATTATAGTTCAGCTTTATAAAATAGCCATCGAGGCTATCCCGTTTCGCTGGATTATCCATTATTTTGGTGCTCCGCTGCAGATCCTTTTTCAATGCATCGATAAGGAATTCATAATATCTGTTCTGGCTTTCAACCATTTTATAGTCAAAATATGGCTTTTCGTATTTGTTGCTGCTGAACTGATGTACAGCAATGGCTTCGAAAGACCATCGGGCTGGCATAAGGTCACCTATCACCGGAATATATTCATGTTTTGAGCTCGTAATATGCAGTTTGTCGAAATTTACCAGCACCCCGCTGAAGAGAAGCTGCGGAATAATTACAAAAGGTATAAGAATATATATGGTAACTACCGAATTAAAGGCTGATGAAATGTTTAGTCCCATAATGTTTGCAAGGCATGATGTTGTAAAAAGCGCCAGCCAGTATGAGAAGAGCATTTCCCTGATCCCAAGGATAAGGTTGCCTATCAGTACGAACAGGAAGGTCTGGATTGCCGATAGCATGAACATCATCAGCACCTTTGAATTAAGATAGCTTAACCAGCTGAGGTTCAAAAAGGACTCTCTTTTCAGTATTTTTCTGTCTCTGACGATTTCCTCCGAGCTGGACATAAGCCCGAAGAACATCGAGGTTATTACACACATAAAAATGTATGCCTTAATATTCCCATTTTCGCTGAACTTATATACCTGACCTGATGAGAATCTGGTGAAATATGCCAGGAGGAATGCCAGCAAAGGGGCTCCTATCAGGCTTATCAGGATATATTGTTTGTCCGACAGCTTTGAAAGAAAGTCGCGGGTAAAAAATATCTGAGATTGTTTCAACAATCCGGGAATGCTGAAACTATTACCGGGAAGATCCTGCTTGCCGGATACAGGTTGCCTGGCTTTTGTGATATATTTTTCACGGAATCTGTCAGCCCATTCCCTGGGAGAAACTTTCCTTATACGTGTTGGTTTTCCGCGTTCATCCATCACTTTGGATTCGATGATCTGAAGTATCTGTTCGGTGTCTATGTTACCGCATTTCACACACTGATCCTCGTCGGCATTGGCATGATTGCTCAGCTTCTTGAAATAGACGATCGCTTCAGAGGGATCCCCGTACCAAACCTGGTAGCCTCCCCTGTCGACAAACATCACCCTGTCGAACATTTTATAAATGTCCGAGCTCGGCTGGTGAATATTTATTACGACAAGCTTCCCCTTGTAAGTTTGCTCTTTCAGCAAGTCCATCACGGCTTCAGAGTCAACAGAGGAGAGGCCTGAAGTGGGTTCATCCACGAACAGGATAGTAGGTTCACGCAGAAGTTCCAGGGCAATGTTCACTCGTTTTCTTTGTCCACCGCTGATGACTTTCTTCAGTGGATTCCCTACCTTGAGATCTTTTATCTCTTCAAGGTCAAAATCGACGAGTGTCTTGTTTACAACCTCACGGATCTTATCTTCTGAAAGGTTGTTAAGGCACATTTTTGCATTGAAGTAAATATTCTGATATACAGTAAGCTCGTCGATAAGCAGATCGTCCTGTGGTACCAGACCGATGACTCCCTTCAGCTCTTCCTTTTCCTTTTCATCGTACAGATTATATCCGTTTATAAGCACTTGGCCGCTTTGAGGTTTCAGTGTACCATTAAGTATGCTTAAAGTTGTGGACTTACCGACACCGCTTCCTCCCAGAATACCGACCAGCTTGCCTGATTCTTCGTGAAGGTTCAGATTATGAATTCCATTCTCGCTGTTACGGAATTTAAACGACACGTCATTGGCATCA
>Ga0209450_10000157_pt1 | contig 37387 bp, 36 predicted proteins | sample FrelakmetLWP11LW_FD_187149 | JGI IMG/M metagenome (GOLD analysis project Ga0209450, IMG submission 187149) | Freshwater lake sediment microbial communities from the University of Notre Dame, USA, for methane emissions studies - LWP11 LW (SPAdes)... | ecosystem: Environmental > Aquatic >...
CAAAACCCAGGACTCCCAACGTCTTGCAGGAGAGTTCTGCGCCTTCAAATTCCTTCTTTAGCCATTTGCCGGCTTTCATACTGGCGTCGGCTCTTGCGAGTTCGCGCACAATCCCCAGCATAAGTCCCAGCGTGAGTTCCGCTACAGCTGTGGTGGTTGCCAGTGGTGAATTTACAACGGTGACCCCTTTGGCCTTTGCTGCTGCCAGATCAATATTGTCTACACCAACTCCGGCACGCCCGACTACTTTCAATTTTTTGCCGGCTTCAAAAACCGCCGCTGTCACCTTGGTACGTCCGCGTACGATAAGGGCATCGTACTCTCCAACCACTTTTAAAAGGTCATCCGCGCTGATACCCGGTTGGTCAGTAACCTCCACCGATTTTTTGAGGAGAGTCTTCCCATTCTCATCTAAACCATCTGTGATTAAAACCTTCCACTTGGTCATTCCGAACTCCTTTTTATTTGTTTTTATCATCGAATCCCCCTCCTCATTTTACACTAAATCATTGAGCGATTATGAATGTAAACTCTCACATGCTCCTGCTGATGATACAATCCCTGCATGGAAGTTCAACATTTTAAAGATCGAATCACTCCGCGGATGCTTCAGTCTGAACCGCTGCGGCGCTGCACCCTTGAGGAATGCCTTGGTGCCTGCTGCGTTTTTGGTGTCTGGGTCGATACCCGTGAAGTCAACGATATCCTCTCACACGCCAACCTGATCATTCCGCATATGCCGGCCGAAAGCCGCACGCCGGGCGAATGGTTTGCTCCAGTCGAAGATAAAGACAAGCACAGCCCCACTGGAAAGGTAATCCACACTGCGGTAGAAAACCACCCGCAGCATTACGGTGGAACAGCCTGCATTTTCTGGCGTGATGATGCCAAGTGCGCCCTGCAGGTTGCGGCTGTCGCAAATGATTTGCATCCCTGGCGCTTTAAGCCATACTATTGCGTCATACATCCGCTGGACCAGGATGAGCAGGGGCGCATCACACTTGATGAGACTGAGGAACTTGCCAAAGAGCCTGGCAGTTGTCTCCGGCCAGCAGACAATTCCATACCGCTTGCCGACACCTTTGCCGACGAGTTACGTTACCTGCTGGGAGACAAAATGTATGCCGCCATCAGGCAAGCTGCAGGGCTACCAGCCGATAGCGGCGAATAACACTTTTATGATCATGAAATTTGTCTGGTAAAATAAGGCAATGTTTGTCCGAATTAGAACTCTTCCGTTGTTAAAAAATATAACTTCGCGATTATCCGTGTTTCTGACAGTGGCGTTGATGATGATTTCACTCGCCGCCATTAGCCCTGTTTTTGCCCAGTCAAAACTGGAACAGAACCTGCCAAATACCGACCAGGCATTATGCCTCCCCGGTGAAATCAATCAATTCAGCGATTTGGATTGTGCCAACCTGGGACCCAGTGGTCGTTTGCAAGCATTAGCCGCAAAAGGGATAACCTTCCCCGCTGAACCACTCCCGATTTCTTCAATTTCATCCGATCTGGCAAACATTCCGTTTGCGTATGCACGGGTCTCGGACGAAGCAGTGCCGGTATATGACAACCTAGATAAAGCCGTTGCTGATATTCCCGGAAATACACTCGGCAAGAGCAAGATCAAGTATGTCTCGCTTTATCAAAAGTCGAACACAGACAAGGGGTGGTTCTATCAAATCGCCACATACGAATGGATCAGCGCTCAATACATTAAAAAAGTTGCCATCCCCAGCTTCCAGGGGTTTGATTTTAAATCAAATCCAGCCATCCCGTTTGGCTGGACAATGGATTCTTTCACGTCCCGCACAAGCCCCAACCCTGCTTCTGCTGAAACCGGTAAAGTCTACTATAAATATACCATCCTGCGGATATATGATACGCAAGTGGTCGATACCAGTGAATGGGTGATGATCGGGGTTGATGAATGGATACCTGCCAGTTACATGGCACGGGTGCTCCCGCATTACACCAAGCCTGAAGGCGTCACCGGTGAGCGCTGGATTGAAATTAATTTACAGGAGCAGGTGCTGCTGGTCTACGATTCCGGACACCTGGTATTCGCCACCCTCATATCCAGCGGATCACCTCCATTCTACACACAGCCCGGAGTCTTTCAGATTTATAAAATGCTGGAAAATGATCCCATGAGCGGTTCGTTTGAGGCGGATAAATCGGATTACTACTACCTGGAGGACGTACCATACATCATGTATTATGACCAATTGCGCGCGCTTCACGGCGCTTACTGGAACAATTATCTGGGTGACCGTGGCTCGCACGGCTGCGTAAACCTTTCCGTTGCCGATGCCCACTGGCTCTTTGATTGGGCTAAAGTTGGGGACTTCGTCTACGTCTGGGATCCCACGGGTAAAACTCCCACTGATCCGTCGCTGTATGGCGCTGGCGGATTCTAGATTTGTACTTGCATTTTTAATTTATTTCCTTATTATAGTGTTATGCAAGTGCCGTTTTAATCCTAAAGGAGAGTTATGAAAAAAGCACTCCGTCTTCCGTTTCTAGCATTTCTTCTTTTTGTACTCATCGTTAGTACTGCCTGCGGTTTTTCACTGGGCAAAAACGCCGACGCCACCGAAAAACCCCAGGTCATCGTGGTAACAGCAACACCCGAAAGGCAGGCACCGACCGAAGCCCCCATGGTCGTTGCAACCGAAGTTGTTACTGAAGCACCCGCGACGTCCAACGAACCTCAAGCTTTTTTTCTTGAGGAATTTGACACGAATATGGATAATTACAGTTGGTTCGATATGGGCAGTGGTGATGAAGATGGCAAAATGAATTTGGTTTATGAAGATGGTCAACTGAAATTCGAACTCAACGATTACAACCTGTGGCCTTATGTAACCTATGACCCCTTTACGTATACTGACGTCCGCATTGATGTGGAGGCTGAAAACTGGGGCAGCAATCAGAATTCAGTTACCATTATCTGCCGTTATGATGAGGATTTGGGATGGTATGAATTTAATATCGCCAATGATGGCACCTGGTTCATTGCATATTATGATGCAATGGTGGCAAAGGGTTACATTACGCTTTATGACGGAGGTTCTACTGCCATAAAGATGGGGCGCGATACAAATGTATATACCGCCGTTTGCCAGGGTCAGGATCTCACTCTATTCATCAATGGGGTGAAGACTCGTACTGTTCAAAATAAAGATCTAAAAGAAGGTCTTGTGGGTGTAGGCGTCTCATCCTATGATTCTTACCCGGTTAACGTATACTTTAACTGGCTGGAGATTAGCCAACCATAGTTACCTTGTCTACAAGCTAAAAAGGCAGAGAGGTTCTCTCTGCCTTTTTTATTCTCCAAAATCCTTATCTTAAAATTACCTTAAAATTCTTAAAACCTATTGACTTATTAATATTCCAATTGTAATATCCTTACTTATATAGGTTTCTTATGACCCAACCGACCTTCATTACTTACGTTATTTATTTCTATATGCTTATGAGCATTATGTGGCTCTCAAGCACACTTAGGGTTAGGTCGGTAAAAGTAAAAGCATAAGAGCAAATCCAGAGTTTTTACAAAGCCACCTGACCAAAAGCAGGTGGCTTCTTTTTTTTGTAATTGCTCGGATCAAAAAGGAGGTAGCGCAATCATTGAACTACATATCTTGTCTAAAGTCGGACCAAAGTCTAACTAATCTAACTAAGGAGAATAAATAATGAAATCGCTAAAGTTTTTTGTTGTATTCACTGTACTCGCCTTGCTGTTTACAGCATGTGCTCCCAAGGCTACGCCGACCGCTGCACCAGTTGCCACAGAAGCCCCTGTTGCTACTGAAGCTCCGGCTGCCGTTGATGAAGTTCCTGCAGTCTGTGCAACCGATCCTTTTGGTTGTGCAGTATTCGCACCTGGTGATGTTGTTAAAATCGGTATGGGCGCCCCCATGACCGGTGGAGATGCCTCATTCGGTATCGATATCTCCCAGGGTGCTGCTGTTGCAGCCAAGGATGCCGGTACTTTTAATGGCGTTACGTTTGAATTGGTTGCAGAGGACGATGGCGGAACTCCTGAAGGTGGCGCTGCGGTAGCTAATAAGTTCGTGGCTGACCAGGCTGTTGTTGCGATTGCCGGGCACATTTTCTCCGGTGCAACCGCTGCTGCTATGCCTATCTATGAAGCTGCTGGTGTTCCAATGCTCTCCCCATCTGCTTCAAATCCCCCCCTCACAGACCAGGGCTCTAAAGTTTTCAATCGTATCGTTTTCACTGATCAGACCTCGAGTGACTTTAGCGCAAAGTACCTTTACGATAAACTCGGTGTTCGAAAACTTGCTCTAATTCATGATGGACAGGATTATGGTAAGGGTTTGGCAGAACTTGTAGGGGCTTCATTTACCGCGCTAGGTGGTGAAGTTGTGATCGAGGAAGCTATTACACCCAAAGAAACCGATTTCACTGCGGTGCTCGCTGTTGTCGCCGCCAAGAAACCCGATGCAATAATGTTTGGTGGCTATACTTCTGAAGGATCGATCATTGCAAACCAGATGAAATCCACCGGCCTTGAAAATGCAGTCTTCTTTGGTTGTGATGGGACGTTCGGTGCGGATTTCTTAGCTCGAACTGGCGCAAACGGCGAAGGTGCATTTGCAGTCTCCCTGACCCCATTGGATACACCCGTCAAGTTAGCCTTTGATGCAGCCTATGAATCTGCATATGGCAAAAAACCTGGCGAACTTTCACCTTACACCTGGAACGGATATGATTCCGCTGCTGCGTTGATCGATCGGGTTAAAGCATTGGCCGTCGTGAACGCTGTTGGCAAAGTATTTGTGCCCCGTGGCGCACTCGTTGATGCCGTGCGCGGCCTCAAGGATTTCGTCGGAATTTCCGGTACATATACCTGTGACGCAAAAGGCGAATGCAACGCATCTGGACCGCTCTTCATGGTCATCAAAGATGGTGCATGGGCTCCCGCTCCATAGACCTTTTTTCTTCTTTCCTCGGCAGGGGAGGCCAATCCTCCCCTGCCCACATCATTGACTTTCGAAAGGCAGTCCGCCTATGAACGAAACCGGTCCCCTTCCGGTCGCCCAAAAAGGCGACAACCATCGAAAACGAGTCCGCATTCTCAAGCTACTACGTCCGGCACTGGGTGTGGTAGTTCTGCTGTTTATTTTATTCCGCATGTATCAAGTTTTGGTTGTTCAGCATGAATTCGGTCCAGATACCTGGACTCGATTGTTGATTTCAGGTCTGATCATTGGTGCTGTTTATGCACTTATTGCCATTGGGTATACGCTTGTTTACGGAATCCTGTTTATGATCAACTTCGCCCACGGCGAAGTTATGATGTTTGGGGCTTATGCAGGTCTATTTGCATTTCAAGCTTTTGGGGCAATTAAGATATCATCAGAACCTCCCACCAGTTTCTTAAATGCCTATCCTGTCATCGCAATTATCCTGGCATTCCTTATCGGCATGTCAATTTCAGCGACTCTGGGTTATTTCCTGGAAAAAATTGCTTACCGTCCATTAAGAAAAGCCCCCCGTTTGGTGCCCCTCATCAGTGCAATTGGCGCTTCCATTTTTCTACAAAATGCTGCCCAACTACTCTTCAGTCCACAGCTTCGCGATGTGACAAATCCTGAAATCCTTAAACGTGGAGAGGGATGGAAAATTCTAATTAATGGTAGCAACGTTGTTATTTCTTACACCGGTGTTTTTACTTTTGTTCTCTCTGTTTTACTTTTAATTGGCTTATACATTATTGTTCAAAAAACGAAGCTGGGTCGGGCAATGCGGGCCGTAGCCTTGGATAAAAACACAGCTGCCCTGATGGGCATTGACGTTAACCGTACCATCAGCCGGACGTTCATTATCAGCGGTGCTTTGGCCGGTGCTGCAGGGGTAATGTGGGGGCTGCATAATGGCCTTGTTTATTACTTCGTGGGGTTCATCCCTGGCATAAAAGCCTTTACTGCGGCAGTACTCGGAGGTATTGGCAATCTACCCGGGGCAATGGTTGGAGGACTCTTCCTTGGAATCATTGAATCAATGGGTCCTGCTGCCTTGGGCATTGATTTTCAACTTAAAGACGTATTAGCATTTGTCATTCTCATTTTTGTCTTAACCTTCCGCCCATCCGGGCTGCTGGGTGAAGTGCTCGCGGAGGAAAAAGTATGAAAGCGCTCATTCGCCAAGCGGTGCGGACTGGTTTTACTTTCGGCATCGTAAACATCTTTTTTGTTCTAATTGGTTTTAACACCCTTATTGGCATTTTGCTTGCAAAACTTTCAGGGATCAAGCAACCCGGGATCATTCCAGCACCCAAATTCCTGATCATTTACACTTTACTAATCGGTCTTTGGGTAGGTTTTTCGGCAATCGCGAAAAAGAACGAGTTAGAGTTTGGCAAGAAAGTATTGATTAGCGGTTTGGCTGGGTTAACAACCGGGTTTCTCGCCGGATTGTTAAACGCTGTTCTAGCGTTTCTGTTGATCAATAAAGTCAATGCACGTGATTTTTTGACCGTACTTTCGTTTGACTTCATCAAGGGCACATTGTTTGGTTTACCACCTGTGTCGGGTATCCTGATGACCGTCGTTTACTTCACATTGGCCAGCCTTGTTGGCGGTACAATTCTGGCATTGTTAAACCTAAAACCTGTGAAAAATGCCTGGAATGCCACAAAATTTTTCATCAGATCTGAAGTGGACAAGATTCAGACTGTTACACAGGGTAAAAACCGATTACTTTGGCAGATTCTAGCGATAAGCCTGGTGGCAGTAATTGTGGTTATACTGCCGCTCAAATGGGGTTCCTACTGGAACTATGTTTTTGGAACCGTTGGTCTTTATGTAATCCTCGGGCTGGGGTTGAATATCATCGTCGGACTTTCCGGACAGCTGGTATTGGGTTACATTGCCTTTTTTGCGATTGGTGCTTATTCAATGGCATTGTTGAATTCTCCTGTTCCGCATAATCTAATGTGGGGTTTTTGGCCGGCATTGGTGCTAGGCGTTGTCCTAGCTGCTTTGTCAGGTCTTTTGCTCGGATTGCCACTTATGCGATTAAGAGGTGATTATCTTGCCATCGTTACCCTAGGTTTTGGTGAGATTATCCGTATCCTGTTGAAAAGTGACCTTCTTACAAAGTTTACTGGCGGACCACGGGGTATTCAAAACATAAGTGGTCCAACTTTATTCGGTAAACCATTTGCTTCCGACATTGACTTTATGTTCCTCATCATTGGCGGTGTATTGCTTGCGGTATTTGTTTACAGCCGGTTACAGCATTCCCGAACAGGCCGTGCGTGGTTATCCATCCGGGAAGATGAATTGGTAGCTCGAGCGAGTGGTGTGAATACAGTCACGTATAAATTACTTGCGCTTGCCATTGGCGCTGCTTTTGCCGGTTTAGCTGGCGGAATTTATGCCAGCCGCAATCAATTCACTGGCCCTGACGAGCACGCTCTAATGGCATCCATCAATGTTTTGAGCCTGATCATCGTAGGTGGAATGGGGAACATTCCCGGAACACTCCTGGGCGCATTTGCTTTAAAAGGCTTGCCTGAGATCCTGCGTGAGTTCGCCAATTTCAGGCTACTGGCTTTTGGTGCGTTGCTTGTATTTATGATGCTTTCAAGACCTGAAGGATTGATTCCATCCAGGCGCCCGAAATATCAGCTTCCCAAGGATCCGGATAAGATTGACTCCGGAAAGGAGGCGAAAAATGACTGACATAATCATCCAGGCACGGGGAGTTACAAAGATTTTTGGCGGTTTAACTGCTGTCAATGCCGTAGACATTGATGTGGAAAAAGGTTCGATCTTCTCGATCATCGGTCCAAATGGAGCAGGAAAAACCACCCTCTTTAATTGTATTTCGGGATTTTATACGCCAGACCATGGCGATATCTTATTTAAAGGAGAATCACTTAAAGGGAATTCAACGGATGTGGTATCCTCGCGGGGATTATCTAGGACCTATCAGAACATCAGGTTGTTTTCAAACCTGACAGCCATTGAAAACGTGATGGTTGGGCAGCACCCCAGACTAAAGGAAAGCTGGTTAGATGCCATTGTCCATAGTCCACGCTGCAAACGAGAAGAACGGGCATCAATTATCGAAGGGATGAAATGGCTTGAATTCGTCGGCCTTTCAGGCTTGGCAAATGCCACCTCAACAAGCCTGCCTTACGGAGCTCAGCGGAGACTGGAGATTGCCCGTGCGCTTGGAAGTCAACCACAGCTGTTATTACTTGATGAGCCGACAGCAGGTATGAATCCGCACGAAACCCTCGAAATGACAGCACTGATTCGCAGAATGCGCGACGAGTTCAACATTACAATCATTTTAATTGAACATGATATGCACGTGGTGATGGGGATTTCAGATCATATTGCTGTTCTTGATTTTGGGAATAAAATTGCTGAAGGCAGCCCAACTGAAATCCAGAATGATAAACGGGTGATCGAAGCCTATCTTGGACCAGGCGGTTCGGCTCTGGCAGAAAAATACCTTAGGGAAAAATCGTTATGATTTTAAATGTAGAAAACATCAGCGTGCATTATGGAGCCATCCACGCCCTGCGTGATATCAGTTTTTCTTTATCACAAGGTGAGATTGTTGCTCTTATTGGAGCAAACGGTGCAGGGAAATCCACCTCCCTGAACACCATCTCCGGTTTGCTTCACCCCACCGATGGCAAAATCGAATTCATGGGGGAAGACATTTCGCGGGTTTCACCACAAGAGATTGTTAATAAGGGCATCATACAGGTACCGGAAGGCAGAAAGATCTTTTCGAAAATGAGCGTATGGGAAAACTTGGAAATGGGAGCATACTCTGTTTCCGATCGAAAGGTGATCGAAGAGAGGATCGACTCTGTATTCAAGCAGTTTCCGCGGCTGAAAGAAAGACGCAATCAACAAGGCGGAACGCTCTCAGGCGGTGAACAGCAAATGCTTGCCATTGCCCGTGGGTTAATGGCAGGACCAAAAATATTACTAATGGATGAACCCTCGATGGGTCTAGCCCCCATCCTTGTGGAAAAGATATTTGATATCATCCGCGAGATCAATGCCAGCGGTACCAGTATCTTGCTGGTTGAACAAAACGCATTAATGGCACTTTCTATCGCTGACCAGGGGTATGTGCTTGATACAGGAAAAATCGTAATGAGCGGCAAGGCTAGCGAATTGCTTCATAACCCAATGGTGATCAATGCCTACCTGGGCGGTGAAACCGTTGGTTCATAATTATTGTCAATATTCAGAAAAATAATAAAAACAACCTCTTCAAGAACAAAGAGGTTGTTTTTTGTAAATCCACAATTAATTTATTGACTACCAGCCCTGGCCTTTAGCAAACTGGGTAATCACCGGGATATCTACATTTTCGCCCTTATTGGCTTTGATCGCATAAACTACGTTTAAAATCCAAATCAAAGGTGCAATACATCCAACAATAGGGATGAATTGAAGGATAGCAACAACAATTCCCTCAACAACGCCCAGGATAATCGTCGGGACGGTATGATACTTGATGAAGGGTCGGTCTTTTTTATTATCAAGGAACAAGGTTACAAGCGGCAAGATCGGGGCAATTAAAAAACACAAAACTACCCATAGGCGGTCGTCACTGGTAACCTCTGGATTTGAAACGACTTCAACTTTCGGTGGTTCAATAACAGGTCCGGTAGGTGTGGTCATAAAGTCTCCTTTTTAAGATATGTACATAATAGCACAAAGAACTATGCATGGTATTACCCATTTTTATCCTGCCAGGAATCGTCCTATAACCGCTGCCATGAATAACCCACCTGAAAGCATTGCTCCCCAGAGTACTTCTTTATTCCCCCGTGAATCCAGTAACTGGTAATTGAGTGAATCCGTGGAGACGCTCACCTTGAATAATGGCCCGGCTACCCAGGCAAAGATCAAACCGCCTGCCAAACCGCCAAGGTGCCCCCAGTTATCAATCCCTGGCTGCAAGCCCAGTAAAAGGTTGATCACAATGACCACGCCTAAATTAGCTAGCATGCCGGAAGCTTTATCTCCAAACAGCTTGCGGTTTCGATAGATAAACACTGCTTCGGCAGCCACCAACCCAAATACAGAAGTGGATGCCCCCAGCGAAGGGTTGGGTGAAAGCACGAACGAGAGCACATTGCCAGTGAACCCTGCAATTAGGTAGAGCAGTAGAAATCGCCAATGTCCGTAAAATCGTTCCAATTGCGGTCCGATGACGAATAATGCATACATATTAAAACCTATATGCAGGATACTGGCATGCAGGAGGATAGGTGTGATCAACCGCCAAACCTGCCCCGCAAGGATCAATTCGTTCACCTTGGCACCCAACATATAAGGCCAGTCATAACGGTTTGCACTCAATGATTGAGAGAGATATTGAAGTGCAAACACAAAAACGGTCAACCCAAGCAACACGTATGTCACTACTGGTTTGTTTGTGGCTGTTTTTAACTTGACCTGGATTCTCGTTGGGTTGCTGGAAGCCGGGTCTTGGTTTTGGTTATATTGGTCGGTCATTTATAGAAGCTTTCTGTGATGTACACGATGGTGCTCAACATTAATAATTTCCACGATATCATCAACTGCTTTTTCAAGCAGATCGTCAGCATTTACCACAATGTAATCAAACATATCAATTTGTTTCAGTTCCTGCTTGGCAGTTTCAATGCGCAGGTTGAAGTCTTCAGGGGTTTCTGTATTTCTTGCTTTTAAGCGCCCGCACCACTCGTCCTTGGTTTTCGGGAGGAGGAAGATTAATACCGCTTGCGGGTACAGTCCACGATATGTAGCTGCGCCTTGTACATCAACCTTGATCACCACATCCTGTCCGCTCAACAGGGCTTCATCTATCTGCCAGCGGGGCGCGCCCTTGTACTGGTCATAAACCAGGGCATATTCTGCGAATTCATGGTTCTTGATGCGCTCTTCGAAGTTCTCTTTTGAAAAAAAGAAGTAATCTTTTCCGTCCACTTCATCTGGGCGGGGCGGCCGGCTGGTGGCGGTGATAACGAAATGCAGGGGCAAATTGCGCCGCCGTAATCCTTTTAATACCGCATCTTTTCCAACACCTGATGTCCCGGATACGATAATCAAAAGCGGTTTCGGGTTGTACAGGTCAAATGTGAGGTCGTCAGATGGCATCGCTTACCTGTTCAATCAATATTTTTTGTTGAGAAGATTATAATTGATTATTAATTTATTGCTTGAGGTTATTATGCCCCTTTACGAATACCGCTGCCAGGATTGCCGTAAGAAATTCGATGCCAGGTTATCCTATTCCGAATATGATGCGTATATCCCGATTTGCCCATCTTGCGGTTCAAAAAATGCGTCGCGTATTATCCGTGCGGTCAGGGTGGCTACCAATGATATGACCCGCCTTGCAGATATGGCAGACCCCGCCAGTATGGACGCGCTTGATGAAGATCCGCGCAAGCTCGGCAAAATGATGCGCGATATGCGCGACCAGGTTGGCGCAGATGACCTGCCCGGTGAATTCGATGAGGTGGTCGATCGGTTGGAAAAGGGTCAAACGCCAGATGAGATCGAGAATGACCTGCCAGAACTGGCATCTCCTGCCAGAGATGATGAGTAATTACTAACTTCCCACGGTCTTTTGCAGGTCTGAATAACTATTCATTGCCCCCATAGCCCGCAAAAAAGTCGCAAGGCTTGGGCTGTCTGCACGCAACTGGCGCACAGCCTCACCCACCGGATCATCCCCTGATGCGCTGACCGGGCTGTCTGCATACGCTCCGTAAAAAGCAAAATAAGCCTGGTTGAGTTTGCGGATGATGTAACCTTGATCCACAAACATCTGCCGGCGCAACTCCATGTAAGCTTCTGCTTCGTCAATCATTCCCTGCGCCAGCATTTCATCGACGGTTACACGTGTTTCATGCATTTCTGCCTGGAAATTAAAAGCGTCGTCTTCAATTGGAGCTGCCAGCTTTACAGATTTCCCCTCACCACTTGCAAGCTCCGGGTAATAGGTTTTTAGTACCTCTTCACCGATCTCATTTCCGGCAATGGATGCTGTTGTTTCATTCATAATGCGTAATTCTGGAGTGGTTTCGTAATTCAACCCTAGTAAACGCAATGTCAGGTAATTATGCGTCCATTCATGCGCAATCGTATTCACTACCCACTTGAGGTCCGAAGTGCGCATGATCATGGTCGGGTAAATACCAATTCCCCCGGTTCCAACAACAAGTGCCGACTCCCCCGTACTTGCCTCGATCTGGTCTTCCAGTTGATTCGTCTCTTCAAGCGTAAGCTCCGCCATCAGCGAGAGGTTAACATCCTGTACGATCTTGTCGCGCGGCGAAGTGATCAATGATTTCGGCGTCGCGGAGGTGTGATACAACACCGGAGGGACTGCCTCGCCAAGGCGTGGTATTCCCATCTTCACCACTGTATTCGCCACCTGGAGCTGCAAAATATCTTCCACCAGGGGATCCAATCTCTGCAGGGCGGTTTGTAGCACCTCCTGCTGTTCCAATTCTTCCTTAGCCTCGACCTCCGGGTGGCTAACCCTGGGGTCCGAATAGATCACCTGAACGCTATACTTTACAGATTCAAGCTCCCTGACCAACTCAAAATAGCGCAAAACCAGCTGATGCTGCTGGGCAGGCGTTAAACGTTGGCTGACATTGATGCCAGACTCGCCTGTTTTGATCGCTACCGCATCCAATGTCCAGGTAACATAATCAAATTCAAGCGTACGGGTAATTTGTTGTGCTTTCTCTTCTGGAGTAAATACAAAAAAAGTCGATTTTGTTAAAGGGACTGTAAATGCAACCATTAATACAATTAACCAGAATGTTCTAATAATTCTCATATACGAAATTATAATGGATTGGTTTATGATTACCGTGTAATTAAAATAAATGGATTGGGATGAAAACATGAAGAAGAAATCAAACAGAATTTTCTGGATAATTGGAATAATAGCCGTCCTGGCTATTGCAGCGTGGATTGTAATCGCCCAGGTAAACAAACAAAAGGCCAGTACTGCGAACTTGCAAACGCAGGAACTCACCAAAGGAAATCTATTAGCCATTATTGGCGCAACTGGCTCGGTACGAGCAAACCAGAGTGCAACACTTACCTGGCAAACCAGCGGCAGGGTTATCGCCGTTAATCAATCAACAGGGACGGTTGTTAATGCAGAGCAAATCTTGGCCGAGTTGGCTGAGACCTCCCTTGCTCAAAACGTCATTCTCGCCCGTGCAGACCTGGTAACAGCCCAGCGCACCTTGGATAACCTGATAAATTCCAGTGAAGCCCAGGCTCAGGCACAGTTGAACCTCGCCAATGCCCAGGAAGCTTACAACAAGGCACTCTGGAATCGCAAAAATGCCAACACACCAAACGTTACAAACCAGGATCAGATTGATGCAGCCAGTGCTGCAGTGACCCTGGCTAAGGATAAAGTTGATAAAGCCCAGGATACTTATGACCGCTATGAAGAAAGAGAGGATAACGATCCTCTCAAAGCTGGCGCGCTCAGTAACCTTGCCAACGCCAAGATCGCCCTGGTAAACGCCGAGAAAACCCTGAAATTCTATACTGAAACCCCAGCAAAGCAGGATGTATTGATCTCTGAGGGTGAAGTCGCACTTGCTAAAGCTCGGCTGGAGAATGCTCAACGCGAATGGGATCGCTTGAAAGATGGCGCGGATTCATCGGATGTTACTGCTGCCAAAGCACGTGTATCGGCGATCCAGGCGACAATTGACATGGCTATGATTAAAGCCCCCTTTACTGGCACTTTAACCGAAACAAAGTTAATGATCGGCGACCTGGTGAACCCCGGTTCAGTGGCATTCCGGATCGATGATCTATCGCACATGCTTGTTGAAGTTATGGTTCCCGAGGTGGATATCAACAGTATCAAGGTTGGCCAGGGAGTTGACCTGACCTTTGATGCCATTCCAGATCGCGCATATAAGGGAAAAGTAACTGAAGTTGCCCGCGTTGGTACAACCACTGCTGGTGTCGTCAATTTTAAAGTAACCACAGAAATCCTTGATGCTGACACCCAGGTAGCTCCAGGGATGACCGCAGCGGTGAGTATTGTTGTCAGTGATCTTAATGATGTCCTCCTCATCCCCAACCGAGCAGTCAGGCTGGTGGATGGTACCCGTGTAATTTACCTGTTGAAAAACAACGTGCCAACCAAGGTAGAAATCTCTTTGGGAGCATCTTCAGATACAATGAGCGAACTGCTCACCGGAGATTTAAAACCCGGCGATGTGATTATTCTAAATCCGACCATCGATTTCTCGCCGATGTCTTCCGGAAGACCTCCGTTCTAGGAATCTCATGTCTGATCACGTTATCGAAACCAAGGATCTGAAAAAGATCTATACCATGGGCACCGTTGAAGTCCGTGCCCTTGATGGCGTAAGTTTTTGCATCGACCGGGGTGATGTGGTAGCCATTATGGGACCCTCAGGTTCCGGCAAATCTACCTTGATGAACCTGCTCGGCTGCCTGGACCGTCCCACGAGCGGCAACTATCTCCTCGATGGGGAAGAGGTTCATACCCTTGATGATGACCAGTTAGCCAGCATCCGCAATCGTAAAGTTGGCTTTGTCTTTCAGAGTTTCAACCTTCTGCCGCGTGCTACAGCGCTTTCAAATGTTGAACTTCCGATGCGCTATGCGGGAATTGAAAAAAAAGTACGACTCGAACGGTCTAACAGCGCGCTTGAATCGGTCGGTTTGGGTGATCGCATTCACCACAAGCCAACCGAACTTTCAGGAGGCCAGCAGCAGCGTGTGGCTGTTGCCAGAGCCCTTGTCAATGACCCTGCCATCCTGATGGCGGATGAACCCACTGGCAACCTGGATTCCAAGTCCGGGAAAGAGATCATGGAACTTTTAAAGAACCTCAACCAGCAACGAGGGACCACATTGATTATCGTCACGCACGACCCAATGATCGCAGCTCAAGCTAACCGCATTATCCGCCTTCGTGACGGGTTAATCGAGGAGGACAAGCGATGAACCTCGGTCAAGCTGTCCGCGAAGCTCTCGAAAGTCTCGCCAGCAATAAACTTCGTTCCATCCTGACAATACTAGGGATTGTTATTGGTGTAGGTGCTGTCATCGCCATGCTTGCTGTTGGTGTTGGCGCACAGGATACCATTACCGGATCCATTAGTGGTATTGGTAGTAATCTCTTGTTCGTATTCCGTGGCAACCAGGTAACAACCGTATCCCGCGTGGAACCTCTCACTTTAGAAGATGCCCAGGCTTTGCTCGATCAATTTCAGGCACCTTCAGTCGATACTGTTGCCGCTGTAGTAAATGCTGACGTAAAAGTAACCTATGCTGGAGATTCAACTTCTACTTCTCTATCAGGTGTTACGCCTTCTTATAGTGACGTCAGGAATTATTCTGTTACCGAAGGGGAATTCATCACCGAAGAACAATATTTGGGGAATGCATCGGTGGTCTTGCTCGGTCCAGATGTGGCAGATGAATTATTTGGCCGACGAGACGGTATTGTTGGTGAAACAGTAAGGATAGAAGGGCAGCCCTTCCGCGTTACCGGTGTACTGGAATCCAAGGGCGGGTCGGCTTTCGGGTCACAGGATAATGTCGTCATGGTCCCCTTCTCCACCGCACAGGCACGCATCACCCGGCGTAGTTCCAACCGGGTAGATTTGATACTGGTGAAAGTGCTGGAAGCTGACAATATGCAGCAAGCCACGGATGAAGTGGCGCAAATTTTGCGCAATCGCCACCGCACCAAAATCGGCGAGGATGACTTCACCATTTTCTCTCAACAGGATTTTGTCAGCACAGCAAAAACGATAACCGGCGTGCTCACCATCTTCCTCGGTGGTATTGCCGGGATTTCACTGCTGGTTGGCGGTATTGGCATTATGAACATTATGCTTGTTTCCGTCACTGAGCGCACCCGCGAAATTGGATTGCGAAAAGCCCTTGGAGCACGCAAAAAGGATATCCTCATTCAATTCCTGACGGAATCATCAATGCTCAGCCTTTTCGGAGGAGTAATTGGCATTGGTCTGGGATGGCTCATCGCCTTTGTGGTCGGGCGTATCGCAGTTGCCAGTGGCACACCATTTACTCCCAAGGTTGGCATCGATGCGATCCTGCTCGCCACAATCTTCTCCACGGCTGTTGGGTTGTTCTTTGGTCTCTACCCTGCCAACCGGGCAGCCGGCCTGGAACCGGTTGAAGCCCTGCGCTACGAATAGACAAAAAGCCGGAGAAAATCTCCGGCTTTTTTTATTGATTGCATATTACAGGGTTGGCTCTTCCGGGATGACGATCATCAGGATGATGTAAGCCAGCAAGGTTCCGCCCACAAACAGCAGCCCAAGCACGAACAGAAGGCGAATTAAGGTGGCGTCAATATTGAAATAGGTGGCCAGCCCCCCGCACACGCCAGCTAAGCGGCGGTCAGAACGGGATCGATATAGTTTTTTCGTAGGTTCTTCCATCTTTTCTCCTAATTAGGTAACTTTAGCTTCAGGGATGACGATCCATAACACAAGGTATAGCCAGAAAATCAGCGAACCTGTAAGGAAAAATCCGGCAACAAAAAGGATGCGCATTACCGTCGCGTCAACATTGAAATACTCACCCAAACCACCGCAGATTCCGGCAATCCTTTTATCTTGTGTGGAACGAACTAGCTTTCGTGTTTCAGTCATGGCATACTCCTGTGAATTGATACTTTATTTACGCAATAAATGGCTGAAAGTTGCACTCTCCATCCAGAACCATTAAAACTCCGTTACAATAAAGTGAATGGAATAATGCATATTCCAGTTACGGAGACAACCATGTCAACCCACAAAACACCTGAAAGTCAGAAGCTAATTAAACTGATCGAATCTGCTCCGTTCACCCCGGACGAAAAAAGCCAATGGAGCACAGCCTTGCAGGAAGATGGCATTACCTCTGAATTGGCCGAGATTGTTCATAAGGCATTGACGGCGTTGCCCGCGGATAAATTTGAAAGTGAATGGCAAAAAGCTCAATTGAGCATGGAATTTACGGCTCTTCTCAACCATTGGCGCATGTCGCAGGGCAGCAAACATTTCAAACACAACCACTAAACCTTAACCAATGTCGTGCCTATCTCCGCGCTCACAACGGTTTAATTCAGATATTCTTCTGCTGCTTGCAGCCATCGTTTGGGGAGGGGGGTTTGTCGCCCAACGCCAGGCATCAGTAAATCTTGGTTTTTTTAGTTTCAATGCGGTGCGTTTCCTTCTTGCGGGCATTGTAATGCTCCCATTCATCATTCCGAGGATCCAAAAAGTTAATCGTTCTTACCTGTGGATCCTGCCTGCGGGGGTTCTTCTGTTCGGTGGAAGCGCCTTGCAGCAAGCCGGAATTGAAACCACTTCAGCAGGATCTGCCGGTTTTATCACCGGGGTATACGTTGTGCTCGTCCCCATACTACTGGCTGTATTCTGGAAAATCCGTACCAAACCTGTGATCTGGTTGGCTACCCTGGCCGCCATTGGCGGCACTTATCTGCTATCCACTGGCGGTAAAAGCTTTTCCCCCTCCACTGGAGATTTGATTGTCCTGGTTGGTTCTCTTGTTTGGGCGCTGCACGTCATCATTGTCGGGTTATCTGTGAATAAGATGGATGTGTTTGTATTTTCCACCGGTCAATTTTTACTTTGCGGGCTGCTTCATCTTGGATCCTCCTTTTTCACCACCCCGCCGGATTTGGCAAACATCAAATTGGTGCTGCCCTCAATACTCTATGCCGGCCTGGGATCGATTGTCATTGGTTTCACCCTGCAGGCGGTAGGGCAAAAACACGCCCCGGCAGCCGACGCCGCCCTCCTGCTCAGCCTGGAAGCAGTCTTTGCTGCGCTGTTCGGTGCTCTTTTCCTCAGTGAAAGGATGAACCCCATCCAAATCATTGGTTGTGTAATTATCATGGGTGCCATCCTGGGGGCGCAACTGGTCACCCTCCGGTCACAAAAGCAAGAAGTTTTATCCACAACAATTGGTCAAAAATCTAGCGAATAGGTGAATTTAATTCTTGACACCAAAAATTGGGTATGATAGAGTAACTTAGTAAATGCAATCATTAGCAGGGAGAGAATAAATTGGTTCATCCAAAAAGACAAGCATTAATCAACCGCATGCAAGCACTGCAGCTATCATCACCGGATATTCTGGCAACTGCTGTTGTAAGCATTGATGGATTGATCATCGCTTCCAATCTCCTTCCGGAAATGAGTGAAGATCGCGTCTCCGCTATGTCTGCCGCCATGCTTTCATTGGGCGAGCAGATCAGCAAGGAGATGGGTCGGGGTGCCCTCGAACAAGTCCACATCCGGGGTGACAACGGTTATGTAGTGCTCATCTCGGTGGGTGAAAAAGCAGTGCTTACCGCCCTGGTGAACCAGCAGGCAAAACTGGGGATGATCTTCCTCGACATGCGCCATGCAGCTGACGACCTGGTTACCATTCTCATGCAAGATACCAACGGTTAACCCATGCCTGACGGAATGTTCCTTCCCAACCGGTTTGTACTCACCACCCTCAAGGCACTCAGAGAGGTAGTTGGAGCAGGCGCCATGAAAGCCATCTACCACCAAGCCGGCTTACCCGATCTTGAAGTCGTTCCACCACCTGACAATATGAATTGCGATTTCTCCAGCGAGGATTTTTCCAAGCTGCTGGGATCATTAACCGATGTAATGGGTCGCCGCGGTGGGCATTCACTCTCCATCCGTGCCGGCCGAACCACTATGAAATTAAGTGGCATGCATTTTGGCACCAGCCCGCTACCTCCAAACCCGCCAGTGCCGGTCATCGAACCTGATGTCCTTCTCATCCGTCTGAACCGGTTGTCCAATTTCCTCAACTCCATCAGTGATATGCGCACCCTGGTTTGTAAACGCGAAGGGCAGAGTGGATTTGAATTTCTCATCCGCCTATGCCCCAATTGCGGCAGCCAGAAATCAGATGAACCAGTTTGTGCGTTCTTTGAAGGGTTTATCGATCAGGCGGTGAGAGATTTTTCTTATGGCGATAATTTTACAGTAACCGAAACTGAATGCCTGGCAGCAGGAGCTCAAAATTGTAAATTCTTGATCACCGAATCAGACCCCTCGGCAATGGAACTATGAATCTTGCTGTAATCATCCCCACTTACAACGAAAAAGAAAACCTACCTTTAATCACAGCGCAACTCATGGGGTTACCCCTGGCGGGTTTGCAGTTACTTGTCATCGACGATAACAGCCCGGATGGCACTGGTCAAATCGCTGATAAACTATCACGGCAATATCCCGGACGAGTGCAGGTACTGCATCGCAGTGGCAAACTGGGTCTTGGCACGGCATATGTCACTGGATTTCAGGAATTGCTCAAAACTGGTGTGGACGCGATCGCACAAATGGATGCAGATTTTTCTCACCCGCCGGGAAAACTGGTTGAATTCTGCCAGGAGCTTGCCAATGCTGATGCTGTTTTCGGTTCGCGTTATATCCCCGGCGGCAGCCTGGACCATGATTGGCCTTTGTGGCGCAAGTGGCTTTCCCGTTTTGGTAATGAGTATTCGCGCACCATCCTGGGCACAAAAACCAGGGATATGACCGGGGGATACCGACTTTGGAAACGCGAAGTCCTTGAAGCCATACCTTTGGATCGGATCCGCTCTAATGGATACATTTTCCAGGTAGAAATGGCCTATATCACCAACCTGCTGGGATTCCGCATCAAGGAAATTCCCATTTACTTCGCTGAACGTAAGTTTGGGCAATCCAAAATGAACCTGCGTATCCAGGTGGAAGCCGCCCTTCGCGTGTGGCAGTTGCGGGGTCGCTACCGCAACCTGGCGGTAAAACCCTAAATTTATCTCTATCATCTAATTCATTTTGGTTTTTGAAATCCACAGGTGTGTGATCGATATTCTATTAAAGGAGGAAACAATGAACGACAACGAATTCACAACTTTTATTACAGCACTCAAATTTGCCGCTGAGAAACATCGTTATCAACAGCGCAAGGATGAACTCAAATCGGCCTATATCACCCACCCCATTCAGGTGGTGGAAATGTTATGGAATACTGGAAGTGTCAAGGATATTGTGCTTCTTACAGCAGCTCTACTTCATGATGTACTGGAGGATACCCCCACCAAAGAAACGGAGATCAGTGAATCTTTTGGTCAACAGGTTCTGAACCTGGTAAAAGAGGTCTCTGATGATAAATCTTTGGGCAAAGATGAGCGCAAACGCTTGCAGGTGGAGCACGCCCCTAAATTATCTCCGAAAGCTAAATTATTAAAACTATCCGATAAGATCTGTAACGTCCGCGACATCCGCAATAATCCGCCGGCTGCTAAGGATTGGACACTTGAAAGGAAGATGAAGTACCTCGTCTGGTCAAAAGAGGTTGTTGATGCGATGAGGGGAATTGACCTAAAAATCGAAAGTAAATTCGATGAGGAATATGCTCTGGCTTTTAGTAAGTTGGATACCCTGTAGAATTACATTATCGCTTCATTCAATTTTTTTTTGGAATGATGCTTTCGTACTCCCCTACCAGGGTCCGCCATTCTGCCAGCTCCAGGGTTTGTGCCCGCCGGGTTGGATCGATCCCCGCAGCCCGTAGCAATTCCTCTGCTTTTTCAGAAGGAACTTTCAAACCGGAAGTGAGCGTGTTTCGCAGCATTTTGCGTTTTTGCGAGAAACCAGCCCTGGCGAGAAAAAAGAAATCGTTCAACTGGCGGTCATTCATATATGGTTCATTAAAAATATCGATCCGCAGCGTGGATGAATCCACTTTGGGCGGCGGGAAAAACGCCCCTGCCGGGATGGTGGTCATAATGCGCGGCGTTCCAAAAACCTGCACGCTCAACGCCAGCAGCGAAAGGTCGCCAGGTTCTGCACAAATGCGCTTCGCAACTTCCTGCTGCATCGTTAATACCACCCGCGCCGGTTTCATCTCAGCAGAAAGCAGATGCCGGATGATGGCGGAGGTTATGTAATACGGAATATTCGCCACCACCAGGTAATCCTCCACTCCGACGATTACCTTGGGATCCAGTTCAAGGATATCTCCCTGGATGATCTCACAATTCCCGTAATGCCCCATGACTTCTTTCAATGGCGGTATAAGTTTATGGTCGATTTCCACTGCCACCACCCGCCGGGCTGCCTGCGCCAAAAGGCGTGTCAGGCTGCCCAATCCGGCGCCAATTTCCAGTACCGTATCTGTTTTTTCCACTTCAGCAGATTGTACGATCCTGGCCAGTGCACTCTGGTCCACCAGGAAATTCTGACCCAATCCCTTGTATGGATCTAGGTTATAACGTCTCAGCAGCGAATGAACATCCAGGTGTGCCATGTTTAAGGCATTATTCCCGGAACATAAGATGGCGCAGGCGCAAGCAGGTAAACCGTAATACTCGGGTAGAACTTGCCGTATAACTTGAATTCCGCGTCGGTATAGCCAAGGTCAACCCAGTTGGGGTTGTACGGGTAATACCCGGTATCCGCCACTGTGCCGATGCCATAGCCGGGCACATACATTTTTGTGCCTTTTAAGAATTGGTACCAGGCTAATCGCACCGCAATAACACCTTTCTGAACAGGTAACCCGTACGCTGTGCCATAAAGGCATTCGCTCACCCCTGAATTGCAGGGAGAATATGAAGTGGCGGTGACAGTGATCGCCCGGTAATAGGTGATCATTCCGTCCGGTGTGTCGAGGGTTTTATAGACGATCTGGGTGCCATACGCTTCCTGCCGCGTTACGGGATCCTTAAGGATCACACTACCTTCATCAATCCGGGCAGTTTCAACGCCATTCTCATACCGCACCCGGATTCGTTTTGCCTGCAAACCATACTCACCTTCCACCTTGACCTTTGTCTGGTCAAGTTCCAGTGTGTCATCTCCCGCGTATTCCACGGTGTACGGGATGGTGGATTGTTCTACCAGAATCTCTTCTGATACCCGGATGACTTCAATCTTTCCATCTGCCGGTGGGGCTTCGGATTCAGCTGGCTTGCTGTAATCCATATCCTGCAGAGCCACCCCCGCCAGTTGTAGCGCATCTCCAACGGTGTTGGCTGTTGAATTTGCCTGCAGCGTTCTTCCGTCAACCCGGATCTCCAGCGGCACTCCACGGAGGATCACAACTTCCACATCTTTTTGAAGCAGCGTGTCTCCCTGTGGACTCACATCATCGCCATTCCGTAATACGATCCCCGCCTGCCAAAGCGCAGCACCAATCGTGGCTGCCGTCGAATAGAACTCCTGTGTCCCACCATCCACCTGGACGGTTAGCTTCACCGCTGGTGAGTATTGCAGTACAAAACTACCGGGAATGTCGAGAGCCTCATCGGGTCTCACCTGTCGGCCGTTGACCTTGAATAGATCTTCCGGTCCGGGGGTAATCCCGGCTGCAAAAACGATCTCCATTGGAGTGCGTGCCGCAGTATTGACTGGAATGAGCGTTCCCTCCGGGCCAACCCAAACCTGGATCAAGCCGGCATGGTTAAAAACGATGCTGGTATTTTTATCTATCCACTCGCCTGCCGCAGGGGTCACCTGATCCCCTTCGCTGAGCTTGATTCCGGCAGAGCGCAGCACACCGCGGACAGACAGAGCGCGCGTGGTCACGGTTTGTTCTTTTCCATCAATGGTGAGTGTCACCGGTCGCGCCATCAGCAAATAACCGATCAGGATGCCGATTAACGGAAGGACAAACCAGATGTATCGCTTATATTTTGAAAACATACTGCGATTCTATCAGAAAAAAGAGAGCCCTGTCGGGCTCTCAATCTTATCGAAACGAAAGGCTTATTTGATGATGCGCGGGTTCACCCACTGGGCCCAATCTTGGTTTGGAGACCCATTGGCAACAACTTGTAAAACGATGCTGATCTTCTTGCCTGCCAATCCTGAAAGGTCAACATCAACCGGCAGTGGCATATCACTGTATTTGATATCCCATTGATTGAGTTGCTTTAACCCGGCAACGCCATCCTCATAATATCGCAGGAAGTAACGCACATTACAGGCATTACCTCCTTTCCGGCAGCCAATTGTTGCCCGGAACTTCATGCCGTTCTCAACTGTAAACTGCGGGAAGGTACCGGCAATTGATCCGCCGTCAATCCATTGCGGATGGGTGACCAGTGCTACTCCGTTGAGTGTATTGTCATCGGAAAGTACCGGGTTGTCATTGCGCACCACATAACCTGCATTACTTGAGGTATCTCCGGGGCATGGCAGCGTGCCAATACCTGATGCATTCTTCCAGCTCCCTGAGCAATAATTGGAGGCAAAGTTGTAAAATAAGGTTTCCAGTGGGAAGATTGGAATCACCCCGCCTAAATCAAATGTGGGCAGCAGCATGAGCTTGCTAACCTTGATTTGCGTATAAAGCGCAGCATTGTAAGCAGATCCGGTGCCAAAAATCAATCCGGTATCGCTGCGCAGTAAAAAATTGGTTGTGTAACTCCCATTGTCCGCCGGGGATTTCATATTCACCGAAACATCCACAATTGCACCGGGGGCTACATTACCCAACAGCGCAGTCGCTACAGGTTCGCTCATGTGATCCCCGCTTGAATAGACGATGGCGTAATTGGTATTCCAGGTGCAGGTACCTACATTCTGAATGCGCCAGGTTTTGGTGAATGCAATATTTGGAAGAAACACCGTCCCATCAAGGACTGTAACATCCTCGATCCATTTCGCCTGGTTGCAGGTATCCTTGGTTGGAATTGGCGTGGGTGGTACTGCGGTCGGCGCTACTGTAGGCAATGCCGCAGTCGGCAAAGGCACGCTGGTTATGGTTGGCACGATCACAGCCGGTGTCAATTGGTCAACCGGCAATGTCGCGGCACCTGCTCCGCCAAGTGCAACAAGCGTTTGCGCCACAGAGGTGTTTACCGCATTTTCATCCACAGCGGCAGGCTGACCAAAAGGTAATGAACACGACACAAGACCAATGATTACAATCAAAGCGATGGTGATATATTTCAGATTCGTCTTCATTCTAAAATCTCCCATTTAATTTAAAAGCCCATTACAACATAATTTATTATACAAAAATAATCCCATCCTGCTCCAATAAACTTGGTTTTGACGACTGATTGAATCCGAATATACGTTTAATGACATAGACTGGTGTCACCTCACCAGTCTATGTCAAAAGGAGAAACAAGATGCCAAAAATAATCAGATAATTGCGCTAGATAACTTTCTTGAGGGTTGGCTGAACTGCATTAGCCAGCCCTCAAGTATTCTGAAATCAGTTTTCGATGGTGATGGTTAGCGGGTCCATCTGACCGGGCCAACCGGCATCCATACCAGTGGTTTGAATACCTTTCACCCACGGTTTGATCATGTAAGAATTAACACTATTGAACAAGAATGCAGTTACAGTATCATCGATCAGCATTCGTTGAGCGTCGTTGTAAAGCTGCAAACGTTTTGCAGGATCCATCTCTACGTCTGCTGCCTGCATGATCTTGTCCAATTCTGGATTGGAGTAACCGTACTTTTGCGCATACGGTGAGGAAGACATCCAGTAGATGCTCAACCAGTTCTGTGGATCAGGATAGTCCGCACACCAACCAAGGTAGAATGTCTGGGGCATGGTCTCTTTTGCTTTGGTTAATGATGTGTAAGTGGTAGGTTCTGTTGGGTTCAATTTCACATCAATGCCGAGGCTGTCTTTCCAGTTATTGGCAAGCCACTCAAATCGGGTTCTATTACGGGGTGTGTCACTAAAGGTGAGGGTGATCTCGGGTAGTTTATCGATGCTGCCGTAGGTGGATTCAGCAATCGCCTGCTTGGCTTTTGCGGGATCATACCCCCAGCGTTGATCTTCACCATCATACCCAGGCCAACCCTGAGGGATCCAGGTGAGGGTTGGTGTTCCAAGTCCCTTCATGATATCTTTCACCCAACCTTCGCGATCTGTAGCGTAGGCGAATGCTTCTCGAACTTTAGGATCTGTGAACGGTTCCTTGAAGGGCGGGAAGAAGAAGGAAAAGGTGCATGAACCTGGATAAATATTGGCTTGATCTTTCAATACTGCATCAGCCCGGACAGTCTGCAAATCTTCAGCTGCTAACGGAACAATATCAAACTCATCGTTCTTATACGCTTCAAATGAGACTGCTGAATCAGTAATGTAGCGCATTTGCAGGTTGAATTTCACCACACCTCTCCAGTAATATGGATTGGGCTCGTAGTACATGGATGTTCCCTGTTCCAAACTGACCAGTTTGAAAGGTCCATTACCAACATGGTTTTCAGGGCTTACCCACCAGGTTTCTCCCGCAGCTTCAACAAGTTCCTGTTTTACCGGATAGGCTACCCACATATACAGAAGGGTGTGCATATAAGGCGTGGGTTGGGTAAGTTTAAGGTTCAGTACAAGGCAGTCTTTCTGCTCATAATCGGTGCAGGGTTTACCCTTTGTATCCAGGGCTTTTATTCCAACTTTGTCCTTGAGCGTTTGTAGAGCAGCAGGATCCAAGGCGGGGTCAGCTGACCGGTATTCAAGAGCACCAACAACAGTATCTATTGAGCCAGCATATTCGCCAGCGGTCATCGGGTGCAAGAGTCTGAAGAGTGCGTATTCAAAGCGTTTGGCATTTAAAATCGTTCCATCGCTGTATTTCAGATCCTTGCGCAGTGTGAACGTGATCTCGGTGGCATCAGCGTTGTATTCCCATTTTTCAGCAGCACCGGGTTCAGTTTCAAGTTTGGTGTTAAGTCTGGTCAAACCCTCGTAAATATTCATGAGGGTGGCGATTTCATTTACAAATGAGCTTTTTTGCGGGTCGATCATGTCCGGGAATGTTCCCATGTTGACCCTTAATGTCTTGCTTGGTGCTTGCGGAGCTTTTTGGCAGGCTGCAAGTACCATTGCCAGCACAATGATCAGGACAACTCCTTTAAACCAATTGCTTGATTTCATTTATTCCTCCAATAGGTTGTGAATTCAAAATCGTGAAATCGAGATGCAGAAGCTGTAATTTAACCTCCTTTAAGATTGACTTTGATTGGCGCTTAAATGAATTCCACCTGAAGTGGCTTGAATGTAGTTCAATATTAAGGATTGCCAGGATGGGCAACTTCCCCCTGAATGGGTGGAATAATGGATATAATTTCTTAATCCAGGATTAAGACTCTCATATTGATTTAATATTGGAACCAATACTATTGATATAAGTTCATTTTGTTTCAATTAATCCAATAATCGATTTTTTGGACGATCCGAGTCAATAAGGTTAACGATGGGGAAACAACACTTACCTCAAACCAATCTGCTACTGTCGTCAAAAATTCAAGCTCCTCCGTTGAGATCAGACCTGGTTGCACGCCCCCAACTCTTACAAAAACTGGAAAAGATACTGGATCCGCAAGTAAAGGTGGCACTTATCCTTGCGCCAGCCGGATCCGGAAAAACCACCTTGGTAAGTGATTGGGCTAACGCTCATCCAAACGAAGTCATGTGGTTTTCAGTTGATGGAACAGAGGATCCTCCCCACTTATTTTGGCAGTATTTGATTGCTGCCATCCAGGTAGTTATTCCCCGCTTCAAAAATCCCCTGGAATTCACCAATTCGGGGTCGTCTGAAATTGTTGTTCACAACGGGTTGGTAGACCTGATCAACACTGTCTCCGGATATAAAAAGAATTTCGTCATTGTTCTGGAAGACCTGCACAACATTTCAGACTATGCCACCCTTTCTGAATTGTTTTTTCTTATTGAAAACCTGCCAAAAAACCTGAGTATGATCATCACCAGTCGGCAGAAACCAGGTTGGCAGCTTTTAAAAATGCGGGCAAAAAACAGTTTGATTGAAATCCATGCCCAGGAATTAGCATTTTTGAATTCCGAAGCCAGTGAATTGTTATGGAAAATGAATGTCCATGATTTCGACGAATCGGACCTTGCATCACTGGTTCAGAAAACTGAAGGCTGGGTCTTTGCCTTAAAAAGAGCTGCCATCGAAATTTCAGAATTCCATAGCGCGCAGGGTAGTAATACGAAATTCAATTTTGTTAACGAGTTTTTGGAATCAGAAGTATTTAATATCTTTCCTGCTGACGTGCAGGAATTCATGGTGGATATTTCTATTTTGGACTGTTTCTGCTCTCCTTTGTGCGCCACTGTCACCGGGCTAACCGATGCCAAAAGGCATTTGGATAATTTGAAACAGAAAAACCTATTCCTGCTACCGGTTGACGGACAACATGAATGGTACCGTTTCCACCACCTCTTCCTTGAGCTGCTGAGTGCCCTACAGCAACAGCGATCAGCGGAACAGTTAAGACTGCTTCACTCCAGGGCCAGTGAGTGGTATGAAAGAAATGATTCTATAACCGCTGCGGTTGATCACGCTCTGCGCAGCGAGGATTATGAACGGGCAGTTGGGTTAATCGAAAATAATCTATTTAAAATAATGGACCATTCCGAGTTGTTGCGCCAATCGGAATTGATCAGTAGCCTTCCAGTTGAGATTCTCCACAGCCGGCCTGAACTGGCAATTGCCAACGCCTGGTTGCTAGCCTACGCAGGCAACAGTAAGGACGCAGAACACTGCCTGTCTGATGCAGAGGTTTCTCTCAAAAAAGGCGCTCACGATTTTGACCGCCGTAACCTGGAAGGAAAGATCCTGGCAGTCCAGGCATACATCCATTGGTTGCGCGGGGAAAATGACCAGACAATCCACAGTGCCAGCCAGGCATTGATCTATTTAAGCCCCAGGGATGTATTGAATCGAAGTATCACGCTAATCTCTTTTGGTGGCGCGCTTGAAGACGGCGGCCAATTAATGGATGCACTTGAGGTATATAACGAGGCGATAGAAACTTGCCAGATAAAAAATTGCGCGCACATTCATATCATGGCTTGTGCGGCAAAAGTTCGTTTATTATTGAACCTTGGTCAATTACAAAAAGCTGATTCCTTTGCTGAATTGACCATCCAACACATGTCAGAAGTGAATCCTGACAAATCGGATTGTTGTGCTGCCATGGGGATTATTTACGCCCATCGGGCTCATATTCACCGCACCTGGAATGACCTCAAACCAGCGCTGGAAATGGCTGATGAAGGGGTCAGGTTGGGAAAACGTTGGGGGCAGGCAGATACCTTGATCACGACGTTGTCAAATAAAGCCGCTGTGCTATGGTCAATGGACAAAAAAAAGGATGCACTGCACCTGATCGATGAGGCCAAGCAAATAACCACTTCAGTCTCTCTGTGGTACCTAAATTACCTGAAAGCTTATTTGATCCTGTGGGGGATAGAACCAAACCGATGGAACCACGAAAGTAAATGGTTAGATCAAAATGGAACAGTTAGTGAAACTGACTTCAACCATCATGAGGTTCTGCTCTGCCGCGCCCGCGTTCGCCTGCTTTACTCGAACCATCGCTATATCGAGGCGCTAAACTGGCTGGATATGATCAAGGAAGACGCTAAAAAAAATGGTGCCCGCGTGGTGCTGGCTGATGCCCATGTCATGGAAGCCCTGTGCCTGTTTGAGCTAGGTGATTTTGAAAAATCAATGGAAGTTCTCTCCAAAGCGCTGGATCAAATTGCACTCGAAAAAGCCTACTCATTGATTTTGGATAAAGATGAGAGCATTGTCAAATTATTGGAAGAGATGATCAGAATCGGGCAGCGAACGGAATTTGTAAGCTTATTACTGGTAATGATTAATACATCTGGAAGATTCAACCAACCGCAGAACGGAAAATCTCGATTAATCGGAAAACAGCTTTTAAACCGCTTAAGCGCCCGCGAAAGAGAGATCCTCGGTTACCTTGCAACGCACAAGACCAGTACCGAGATTGCCGAAGCGCTGACTGTATCCGCCAATACCATACGCTTTCATATAAAGAGCATCTACAATAAACTTGATGTGCATTCAAGAGATGAAGCAGTAGTAATTGCACAAAAATTGAAACTGCTTTAATCCGTTTCAGGCCTTCACTCGTTCAAAAGAGTTGTAATTCCAATTGAAATGCAATATCATGTTGTATAGGGAATACCTTTTACCAGTTGATACATTGGAGGAAAAATGGCATCAGTTGAAACAATTTTGCTAAACAAAGGACACTCAGTTATTGCGCTTAAACCCGAAGATACCATCCTGGACGCACTCAAATTAATGGCGGAAAAAGAGATCGGCGCCGTCCTGGTGATGGAAGGCGACACGGTTAAAGGGATCTTTTCAGAACGCGATTATGCCCGCCGTGGCACATTAATGGGCAACCCCAATTCGACCACTCTTAAAGACGTGATGACCACGCGCATCTTTTATGTCAGCCCCGATCAATCGGCAGAAACCTGTATGGCACAAATGTCCGACAAGCACATTCGCCATCTGCCTGTACTTAAGAACAATAAAGTTGTCGGTGTCATCTCCATTGGGGATATCGTAAAGAATGTGCTAAAGGATAAGGAGGAGTTGATCCACGGCCTGGAGAATTACATCCTCGGGCAGGAAATCCAACTCTAAAATTTTACGGCTCAATAAGCGGTCTGCGCATGCAGGCCGCTTTCTGTTTTAAACCGGTCAATGCTATAATCCTTTTTTGCAGGTTTGCCCTTCAATCTCATTCCCAATTCGATCGGCAGCTTGCTAAAGATTATTCAATGCGAGGTTACCATGCTTTCAACGATTCTCATCATCCTGGTTGGTCTGATCCTGCTGCTGGCAGCCTTTGTACTGGTGCGCATGATGTTGTTCTCACGCGGGTCCGGCGCCGAACTGCTTGAACACTCCACCTCCCTGCCGGCTTTCGCGGTTGACCCAAATGTGGTGGCGGACCATCTCTCCGCCTTGATCAAGATCGAAACGATATCCCATGAAGACCCTGCCCTGGATGACACATCCAAATTTATTGTGCTGCAGTCAACCCTGTCAAAACAGTATCCCCTGGCGCACGCCGCCCTCAAAAAAGAAATGATCGATGGTTTCAGCCTGCTTTATACCTGGAAAGGTTCCAACGAATCCCTCGATCCGGTGGTGCTGATGGCGCACCAGGATGTCGTCCCCGCGGATGAACACACCCTCTCACAGTGGACGCATGCCCCCTTCTCCGGCGACATCGCCGACGGCTTCATCTGGGGACGCGGCACAATGGATATTAAAAATCAGATCATCGCGGTGTTAGAAGGCGTGGAGCACCTGCTGTACAACAATTTCCAACCGGAACGCACGGTGATGCTGGCGTTCGGTCATAATGAAGAAATTTTGGGAAGCGGCGCCAAAGAGATCGTGGCTGCCCTTAAAGCCAGGGGAATCCATGTGCAGAGCGTTATCGACGAAGGCGGGTCCATCTTCGACGGCATCATCCCCGGCGTTGAGGGGCTGGCGGCCGCCATTGGCAACACGGAAAAGGGTTACCTCTCGCTCAAGCTGCAAGCCCAGGCTGTCGGCGGGCATGCCTCAACCCCCTCCTCCAGTACCGCTATTGGCATTCTTGCGCGGGCAATTGACCGCTTGGTGAAACATCCCTTCGCAGCACACCCCGCGGCTGTTTTGCCAATGTTCAAAGGTCTGGGTACTGCCACCACTCCATTGATGCAACTGGCGTTCTCCAACCTGTGGCTCTTTAGCGGATTGATCAAAGCGAAATTGGCCAAAAACCCTGAAGCAGATGCCACCATCCGCACCACCACCGCCCCCACCATCATCAAAGGCGGCGTCAAGGACAACGTGCTTCCCTCGGTGGCTGAAGCGGTGATCAACTTCCGCCTGCTGCCCGGAGATACTATCTCCAGCGTATGTGAGCATGTGCGCAGGGTCATCAACGATGAGCGCGTCACCTTTGAGCCCATGCCCGACAAAGCCTGGGAAGCCTCCCCGGTTTCGCCCACGGATTGCAAAGCCTACCAGCACCTCTCTTCGGTGGTGGCGGAGCTCTTCCCCGGTACAGCCATCGCACCTTACAAAATGCTCGGCGGCACCGATTCGCGTAACTTCCATGAGATCAGTGAGCAGGTCTACCGCTTCTCACCCATCATCGTTTGTGAAGAGGATTTAAACCGGGTTCACGGCATCAACGAGCGCATCTCCCTGGAAGCCATGCACAAGATGGCAGAGTACTTCTACCGCCTCATCCCCAGGTGGGCATCAACGGAAATGTAGAAGTGTTTGGATTTGCTGTAATGGCATCCATTTAACAATTAAAAGTGATAATACCTTGAACATTGGCAGCCAGGTTCATATTGAAGTCTATGGATTCATAATCGCTCTTTTATTATTGGACAGAGCATTTGAAAATCTGATTTTTAAGCATCTGTCATTTGTGGGTCTGGACCGGATAGGGTTTTTAATCGCATTACTTTTTAATAAGAAAATCCCTTACAAAGCCCTTAAAAATCCAAAAACTTTCATTCGACTTGGCATATACCAAATATCGATGCTATTAGGAGCAGTTTGGTATTATTTGGGGGTTTATCTGGAAGCTCGCAAATAACCCTTCTATTCATCTCTCTTTAAAGAAAGCCCGGCTTATCACCCGGTTTTTTCCTAAAACTTCAACGTCACCCTTACAAAGTGCCTGTCCACTGCGCCGGAGCGATCTTGTACCCCTCATCCCCACAAATTTGTTCGCTCATTGAGAAAAAAGGGTCATCTTCCACCGTTTATTGAGAAATCATAATAAACGCGATTAATCCTCCTAGTGTATTGACGATAATGTGAACCAACATTCCAAAACGGATATTCCTTTTTTTCCAGACGAGATAGATCAATGGATAGGATGCTATGATCCTGATCAAATTTTCCCAGGGAGAGAAAAAGTGATAAATGGAAAAAAGAACGGTATTCAGGAACGGCGCCCATTTTCCAGCATTTTTTTCCATTCGTGGAAGCAAGTATCCACGAAAATACAACTCTTCTACGAGCGGTCCTGATATACAACTAAGTAGGATATAACCAATAAGCAAAACTCGGATTCCATCATAACCGGCTAACGCCGAAGGGTTTTGCAGGAGCAATTGAAAGTTATATTTTTCGGGCCACCACGAAAAAAGCGTTTGAACGATATAGGGTTGGATGAGGGGAGCGATAAAAACAAATAACACCATGAAATATACAATAAGGGTTGGTACAAATACCAGATAATCCTTTATCGTGCTTTTTTCTGTATAGCTTATTATTTTTTTGATTGAGTATTTTCCAGACTCACTCTTACTCGCAAATAATAAGATGCCTAGTTGGACGGGCAGCAATCCAAATAGTATCCCAAGAAGAAATCCCAAAACAGGGCTTAATCGCTCATCAATACCCAATGTTTTGGTAATAAACGGATTGGAAAAAACCAGGATTGATAATAGAACGGCTAATCCCGGGACCAGGTGTAAAACAATTGATTTTGTAGCTGTATGTTGTTTTACCTCTTCCATCTCATCTCCTAGTAAGGAAAGTGTTGACTTGGTATTCGGTTCAGTTAAAAGGCTCACATTGTCTGCTGGTAGGCGTGGAAAGTGTCCAACATCCATGCCCTTACAATATGCCGGTCCACCATGCCAAAACGGTACTTGTCCTCCTCATTACCGCCCATAAAGTCCAATTTTCTCCGTTTCAGATGCAAAAAGAGATTTTTCAAAATCTCATCCAAAAATTGATAGGGCTAAAGAAATTGATGACAAAAAATTGAGTAAGCTATGGGCGATTATCCCCAGGAAGATGTTTCGCTTTTTAGAAACCACATACACTTGCGGAAGTATTCCCAGGATTATGCTGAGTTGCTGCCATGGTGCCATAAAATGCTGTATTGCGAAAAGAACAGCATTCACCAAAGGCGCCCAGCCTTTTAAACGGGAGATCCTAGGAAGCAGGTAACCTCTGAAATAGAGTTCCTCCACTATGGCGGCGGCGACATTCCCAATACCATAGAGTATCACCATGACGATCAGGATGGTTTTTGAATATCCAGCGTCCGATACGATGAACCACGCGGGTACCCATGAAAACACCGTTTTACTGAGGTATACCTGGAACGGGGATGACAGGAGAAATATGGCAACCGACCAGCTAAGAAGCAGGGGTACCCACAGTAAGTATTGTTTTATAGAAATCTTTTCATGGTAAACGACGATTCCGTTTAACGAGAATTTGCCGTTTCGCTTCTTACCCTCATAGAACAGGATTCCCAGTTCGAATGGAATGAGGATGAAGAAAATGCCCATCAATATTCCAAAACGGAGGGGAAGACCCATGTTTTTCAAAAATGGAATAGCAACCGCAACAAATGCAAGAATCAATGCACCCGGTATCAGATGCAAAACGAGAGACTTCCAAATAGCATGCTGTTTTATGTCTTGTTCAAAAACAGGTTGAATTGTCATGAGAAAAACCTCCCCATCCCGTGATTGCAGCTGCTTTCAGGCTTTGAGAAAGACTCAAAGTAAAGTTAAGATGGCTTGTGCACCATAATTACGCTCGGTAAGCAACAACAGAATACACGGATTTTTGGAGTATTGCATTAATGTAGGTTAATAAATGAATTAACCGGATTTGCTTCAAATTTGAAGACCTGCATGAAGCGAAGAGTATATGCTGTGTACCAAAACCTTATCCTAATTCAAACGAATTTGAAGCAATCATGATGGCAATTTTTACTGCTTCAAAGAGTTTTTTTGTGATTTCTTCATATTTCTGATTTACCCCGGGGTCCGAAAAACCCATATCGTTCCATGAACCCATACCGCCAAAGACATACGCTCGAGTAGCCGACGCCAGCACCTGCCGTGCTTCCAGGCTGTACCCTTCAGGAGGCAGCAGATCCGGGTGATAGGCTCCTACTGGCTGGGTAGAATCGAGCATCCTCAACGCCGATGTATAACAGTCTGCAAAATTACCCATATCAATATCTGGACGTAGAGCAAATTCCTGCGCCATCAAAATAGCTGCTTGCAGTTGATTTTTTACCTGACTCAAGTCTCGAACAGGGAATGCATGGGAATGTGAGAATTGCAGTCCGCGGTATTCTATTAGCCATGGCTTTTGCTTATCCTGGCTGCCTGTAGTCCATTTCGGATACCAAAGCTCAAATCCGCTTGATAAGTCAGCCTGGATGGCTCTCGGAACACCGCCTGAAAAAGAAACAGCAATATGCTCTGCCAAATCCTGCCGATCCCAATTAAATTCGATATTCCAAAGGCGGCTAACTTTGATTGATCGTAAAAAGGCAAACCAGTCCTGTACACTGCGCGCGACTTCAGTGCCCTCTTTGTGGATTACGCTTTTATAACGAACGAATTTGACTTCAGATACAAACTGAAAAGTGGAATTTGACGAGAAGTCCACTGCCCCACCATTCAAATAGTAATTACCATGTGCCACTAATCCGATGATTTGAGCAAGTTCACCGTTCATTTTGCCTTTCCCATAAATATCGAGTTCTCATTTCCGTGGTTAAATAATCGTCACTGTAGAAAAAAATTGCCTGGTATTACAATTTCAACGTTACCCGCATCACATGCCTGTCCATCGTACCTCCCCGTTCATCGACGATGCAGCGGCCAATCTAATTTTCGGCGAGTTCTTCTTACCTTCACCCATAACAGCCCATAAACGAGAGCCAGAACACCAAAGAGTACAACCACCCAATAACCGCGGATCACTCCAAATACAACAGTCAATATTCCAAAAGTCAACCAGATTATTGCAAGAAGAGACGCCATTGTGAGGTCTGCTGCACTAAGTTCGGAGCTGTTGGATAAATTTTTGTGCTTCATAGGTTTAGTGATCACTCCACTAACTAACCATTGATTATACTTTTTCTGATACGCAGCAATTATATGCACAATACACTGGTAAAGTAAAAACACACTGCATAACCAAAAAAATATCGTTTCAACTCTTTATACTGACCTTATAACTTCAACGTCACCCTCATGATATACCGATCAATCGCGCCGAAGCGGTACTTGTACTCCTCATCCCCGCGCATGAAGTCCATCTCTTGATCTAATATTTAGATACACTTCATTTTGCTTTCTAAGTAACGAATGGGTTGATTTTTTTCAGTGTCTGATTTATGGGAGTTACAAATCTGTCTGTTTCCAGCTCCCACTGTAACCGGAAATGAAGCGATTGAAGAAAGGTTTTTGTATTACTCCGGATAATCACTTTCTCCGGCCAGGTTGTGATAGAAAGCGTGATCTCACCAAATCCTTCTATCCACTGTGAGATTTCGGTATCGTTCAATAGCTGTCGTTTAATCACTGCCATTACTGGCGTCACAACGCGTTCCTCTTCTCCATAAATGTAACCGATGTCGGTGATACAAATGACCTCACGCAGTCCTACGAGAACTCGCAGCAGATCATCTTTATCCAATTCTGGGCACTGAACCAGGTCGTCGACTGCATCTGCAGCGTGAGCGATGGAATGCGCCCAACCCTTTCCTTCCACGTATCCTCTACGGTCCTTTTCATTTGCCAGGTAGGTGAGCAGTTTTTCTTTTATTTCATGAATTTCAGCTGCGGGAATAAAAGGTTTTGACCGATTGGAAATCAGCAAAAGGGGTAGAAGAAGAGCAGAAAATGACCGTGTGAATACGGAGTCTGTATCTCTCTCGCCAATACCATAGAGTAAATGTTTCTCATCAAGGACAACCGAAAGTATGGGGTGAAGTTGTGCCTGGCTTAAGGCATTATCCTTCATTATCCAAGTTGCAAATGAGGAGTAGATCAATTTGTCCCGCAGAACGCCATCCGTTGAGCCAATGTGCTGCAGCATGGTCGGGATCAATTCACTAAGATCACCTTTTTCATTAAGGTGAAATTTATTGCGCTCAATGACCTGCAATTTTTCTTTTAATTGCATTTCATTTATCATGGTTATTCCTCTATCGTGGGTCGGCAGGGTGAAAAGGTAGGTAAGAATTAACTAAAACTTCAACGTCACCCGCATCACATGCCGATCAACCGCACCAAAGCGGTACTTGTATTCCTCATCCCCGCGCATGAAATCCAGTTCATCCCGCTTGTTCTCATTTGCCCATTGTAGCAAATGCCCCAGCAGCACCCAGCCTGGGGAGTATTCCATGAAGCGCCGGTCCAGCCCGGAGTTGTACACCCAGATGCGGTTGAGGTAATCCGCGTTGAGGTAGCCTGCGGCAAACTCTCCGCCAATCTTGAGGAACACCAGTTGCAGCACACGCCCCGCAAAAGCCACGCGCATGATCTCTTTCATTTGTTCCCGCATTGCTGGCGTCAGAAAAGCTGCTTTCTCTTCATCCTGTGACATCAACACCAAAAAACATTCCATATCCGCTTCCAGCTTGTCGGCTTCGGTGGTGAAATACAATTCCGCCGGTACTTCGGCTTCGACCGCCCGGCGCATTTTGCGGCGGATCTCGTGGCGTTGTTTTCCATCGATACCCGATAAATAGGTTTCCCAATCGCCCGGCAATTTGATGTAGGGGGAATGCTGCAGTTCTTCAATGGCCGCTTCCGGCATTGATTGGAATACCGGCAGCGTCGGGGAATCTTCCAGAATATTGTACAAATCGAGCGCTTTCACCTCCCCCAATGCCCCGGGGCAGGAACGGACGAATTCAACCAGTCCCTTTATAAAACGCTCACGGTCTTTATCTTTTGAGATGACGTCAAGATAGTCGCTGATCTCGATGCTGCCCAGCAGCATCAGGCACTTGCGGTCTTCGTGGACAGCGCTGAAACAAGGGGCAACCCCCACCATTTTGCCGCCTTCGTGACCAACGATCAGCGCCAGTTCAGCTTCCTGCGGCCATTCTCCTCCGCCGCGGTGCTGCCACCACGCGTATAAATACTCGTAACGCAAAAAGGGTACATGCGGGGTGCTTTGTGCCAGTAGGTTGTTCCACTCCTGCTTGAGTGCCTCTGAAAATTCGTTGTAGATTGTGAATTCCACTAAATTGTTTCCTCGATGTCTATTGTATCAGGCTGTCAAACCTGCGGGCGCAGCAGGCTGGCGTTCTTGCGCAGCCAGGCGCGGTGTTTTTTGTATTCCGGTTCATAACTGGCCACCACCGCCCAGAAATCCTTTGAATGGTTGGGCTGGAAGAGATGTGCCAGTTCATGAATGATTACATACTGCATCACTACCGGCGGCGCCATCACCAGGCGCCAGTTGAATGAGAGAGCACCCTTGCCGGAGCAGCTTCCCCAGCGGGTGCGCTGGTCGCGGATGGACAGCCCGGTCGGTTTTGCCCGCATCCGTGCTGCCTGCCGTTTCACCTCCGCGCTGATGACATCGCGCGCCTGCTCACGCAGCCAGTCTTCCGCAATCGTCAGCGGGGACGCCCTTGAGCCTGCCGGCACGCGCACGATCACGCGGTCTTTCACCAGGTCAACCCGCG
>Ga0209450_10000158_pt1 | contig 37134 bp, 43 predicted proteins | sample FrelakmetLWP11LW_FD_187149 | JGI IMG/M metagenome (GOLD analysis project Ga0209450, IMG submission 187149) | Freshwater lake sediment microbial communities from the University of Notre Dame, USA, for methane emissions studies - LWP11 LW (SPAdes)... | ecosystem: Environmental > Aquatic >...
CATACCAGTCGCTCCGGTGGATCCTGTGGCTCCACTTGGTCCTGTCGGTCCTGTTGGTCCTGTTGGTCCGGTTGGTCCTGTCATACCAGTCGCTCCGGTAGATCCTGTTGCCCCACTTGGCCCTGTCGGTCCTGTTGGTCCGGTCGGTCCTGTCATACCCGTCGCTCCGGTGGATCCTGTGGCTCCACTTGGTCCTGTCGGTCCTGTTGGTCCGGTCGGTCCCGTCATACCAGTCGCTCCGGTGGATCCTGTGGCTCCACTTGGTCCTGTCGGTCCTGTTGGTCCTGTTGGTCCGGTTGGTCCTGTCATACCAGTCGCTCCGGTGGATCCTGTGGCTCCACTTGGTCCTGTCGGTCCTGTCATACCAGTTGCTCCGGTAAATCCCGTGGCCCCACTCGGTCCTGTCGGTCCTGTCGATCCTGTTGGTCCGGTCGGTCCTGTCACACCTGTAGATCCAGTCGGACCCGTCATTCCTGTTGATCCAGTTGATCCTGTCGATCCTGTCCGCCCAGTAGGTCCTGTCGGCCCAATAGATCCAGTAGATCCTGTTGGTCCAGTAAATCCTGTAGGTCCCACCGCTCCTATCGGACCAGTCGGTCCAGTATCTCCCGTATCTCCCGTATCTCCCGTATCTCCCGTATCTCCCGTATCTCCTGGTGGACCTTCCATTCCCCTCGGTCCTTGTGGTCCAATTCTTCCGGTAGGTCCTGTAGTACCTTTTTCACCAGTTGCACCGGTAGCTCCTATAAATCCTGTTGGACCAGTTGCTCCCGTATTTGATGCTATTCCAGCTGGACCTTGCGAACCAGTCGCACCTTTTTGCCCAGTTGGTCCTATTGGCCCTCTTGGACCAACCGGTCCAACTGGTCCTCCAGGACCAGTTGGACCTTTGCAACATGGTCCTGTTGGACCAGATGGACCCGCAGGCCCCGGAGGGCCTGGAGGCCCCGGAGGACCTGGTCTCCCTCTGTGACCACGGTGTCCATGATGTCCATGATGTCCATGTGGTTTCGGTGGGCACGGTTGACATTCATCTGGTTGACATGGGTGGCACTTCTCCTCTTTTCTGCACTCATTTATAAAATGATCGAGGTCGATGTCTGAATCACTACTACTACTCGTAGTGCTACTATCATCGGTATCCTCACAGTGATTTTCCAGATATTTTTTTTTGAAATCACACATGGGATTTGTATATAACTAACAAACTTTTTTTTTTTAGAATATTAAACCAATCATTACGCTTCTTCTAAATTACTTAAAACAAGTTGTACCCCAGGAATACATCTATGTTATACATAAAATTATCCTCCAATTCTTATTCATGATACATACAACTTGTGTGCATACATCTTTGTAATTTTACTTTAATATGTTACCTATAATTTACTGTTTGTTATGATCAACTGCATTATATAGAATTATATCAATTCTATATGATATATAGTCATATGTCCGATGATAAATCTGCTCTAAGTTCAGTCAACACTCTATTAACATCAATCTTTAACGTCAAAGATTGGTCACACACTCAATTTGAAACATACAAACTGATGAAACAATATGTTGACAATTTTAAGGAAAATTATCGTATTTATGAAATTCGAGATGACAAAGTCATTATTAGAAATAATTTCAAAGAACAAACGTGGTTTAATTGTTCCAAATCCAAACCGATAATCAGTCACTTATTAGACAACATGAAACTTGTTAGTTACATGTATGATGCAACCGACCATTGTATCAATTTCAATGTTGTTCTATCTTTCGACCAATTCCGATTAATTGGGCATTTGTACAAAAATTTTACTAATAACTTCATAAATTATTATATTTTTGTCGAAAACAAGAAAAACCAGAAAGCATACCTAACATTTTATGTCAACACCTTTGGCTCTGATGTTTCCACAAAAAACTTAAAGCTTCCCGAATTCGACCAAATTTATGAAATCATTAACATTAGTCAAAATATTTTTTATCAATGTGATTTAATTAATTTTCTTGCTGAAATCATCATGTATTATGATGAATCACAACTCATTGGCGACATTCCCATTGGTAACAACATTGCTGTCACACTCAATCAATTAACCGAAAAATTCAACAGTTACATACTCAAGAAAAAAGCCGAAAATGATTACAATATTGTCACTCATTAAACATTTCCATCACATCCAAATCATATTTATGAATAATTTGTTTCTGATTTTCCGTCAAGTTCCCCATCATATGCACTCTTTTAACTAACTCCATCACCAAATTAACCATAGTCATCGGTCTTTGTCTGCCAATAACTTCCGACAAAAATTGATAAACATACACATGTTTTTCCTTCGGTAAAGTTTCCAAAAAGTTATATGTATAATTGAAAACATCTATCATATATTGTTGACTATTCATATTTCGAGTCATATCACTAAATGATCGTTTGTCTCGCGAATCACCATTTTCCATAATTTTCCTAATCATTGATATTCTTTGTGTAACTTCCGGATCTTTTACTATCTGTTTTGCCATCGATTGCTCGTTAATATGATTAACATGACATGATGATTGCTCGAGCACAACTTTAACGTTTGGTTTCTTTTCCGTTTTTAACTGTTTTTTCACATTCTTTTTGAACTCATTGAGTGTCTCCGTAATCGATGGCTCAGATGTTTCAGTAGCATCAGATTGACATTTATCATAATCTGATAAATTAAATGGTTTATTGCTCTTCATTTGATTCATTGTATCCTTCAAATGTTCAGGTATAGGTGCATACCCTGCCGATTCTTTTTGACGGCCACTAATTTCCAATTCCGGGTTATCTTTTGGATCAAAATAATTGTCAGGCAAAGCTTTTTTTGTTTCTTTTACTTTCACAGTCTGGGCCGTATCTTGCTCAAATTGTGACGCGATATGGCTTCTTCTTTGCTTACCAATTTCATCATAATTTTTGAGATGATATGTAATCATCCGCTTCAATTCATCCAAAGTTTCTTTATCTGTGTTGTCATCATCAAAAAATCCAACCTCGACCCAGCGATCATTAGCATTCAATTTAAATTTAATCAATAAATGACCCTCAATCCGTCGAATCGTAACATTAAACAATGTTTGCAAATTTTCCTTCTTGTAATGTTCAATGATACTAATATATTTCTGACAATCAGCTGATATCAACTCAAATAATTCTTTTGTGCTCGCAACTTTCATTAACTCAATCTCTTCTTCAATTTCATCCGGATTGAGTTTCCCGTAATATGTAACCAAATTATCACTATCTATTGTAAAGGGCCTCTCCTCGACAACCTCTTCTTTTCCAACACTATTGACAACCTCTTCTTCTGGTAACTTTTCACACTCCACCTGAATATGTTCAATAATTTCAACGTTATCTGCCATTATACATTATATACTATAATTATTGTTATATAGATTGAACGCACGTTCATGTCAACCATTTGAGCTCATTCACATACTGAGTAATTTTTGGATACCATTCTTGTTCCCATTTATCCTTGACCTGATCCCACGTCACTGTATGAACAACATACTTATTCAATGTTTTATCATTATTAAAAGTCGCACTCATTAAGACCCATTTGGTCCTTTTGTATAAATACATATATCCAGCTATTTGTAAAAGGTACTTAATCGGCAATTTTGTCAACAAATTATCCTCTTTAACATGACACTTGATTTCTAAACCAGTCTCACTATCAATCAATCCATCAGCGACTCCTCCGATACGCCTATTGTTCACATCAACCACAAATAATGCCTTCTTGACAACAGTATTATACAATTTCTGATAGTAATAAATAGCCACAGACTCATTATCATTTCCATATTGTGTCGCATATGTCGAAGTTGGTGTATATCCATTTTCAACCTCATCTTTGAATGACTCCGCGGTTTGATAATCATCTAAACCCAATACCGTCGCAAATTGTGACGGACCAATATATTTCCGGTATTTCTTGATTTTTTTCGGCGGTGGTTCGATTACGTTATTCATTTATGCAAATTTGATCGTATATAACATGTATATACGATCAAATTTATAAAATTATTTGATTATAATTAATATATAATGTCATCTCCTTGCAAGATCGAATTGTGGGAACAAGATATCAATAATCTCACATTAAATAATAGAGCCTTCGATACTTTTGGTCAACGGACCAATTTTTTATTTCCCACAAATGATACAAAACAAACAGGGCAATTCAATATGGATACCAAGAATAAAACTGCCGAAAATATTGCCTATTCGTCAACTGATATTCGTAATATTAATACCGAAAATACTTTATTTTACCGCAACGATCCTAAAGTACGCGATACCTTAACACTCACGGATGCACAAAATTTAAATAATAATCAACGTATATCAGAACAACAATTATATCGCACATATCATGCCTCTGAGATCAATTCAGTATGTTATCCCAATATCGATCACGAATGCTGGAATAATACAACCAAAGCATTGTATACCACAGTCGATCATCGCAACCACTCCCTAAATTATCTCAACAATTGAATATTCTTGGAATTCATACACTGTTCCATCTTTCATCTCAATTGATATATTTTTCATTTCACCAGGTGCTGGATCGCACCCCGCGAAAACATTGGTCACAAATACAATTTTCTTTGCTTTTTTCATACAACCCATAAATCTCTTTGTTATGTCATTCATGTGATCACCCAATCCATAACTAACTTTTTTTATATCTCTCAATATATTGGTTAAAACGTAATAATATTGATATTTAAAGCGAATTGTGGAACACTCTCGATATACATATTCATGTCCTTCAATTGTCGAAATAACCAAATTTTTTATAGAATGTGGTGATGGATCCACATTCACTATATTATTATTGACGATAATTGTGGATACTTCTTCACGATTATCATATTGATCCACAAATAATTCTATAAATTCATTGATCACATTAATCCATTTCTCGTTACATCCATAATAAACACTCACAATATGTTCATTTTTTATATCTGTATCATGTGATGAATTCAACATATCCCTCCGAATAATCATTAAATCATGTGGCAATGGCTCTATTGTGAACGGAGATGACCGCAAATACTGTGTCAAATTCATCTCTGACATAAACATCCACTTACGAAGAGTATTCCTGTTATTCGAAATATCCAATAATTTATCCCTCTCATTATACACATTATAAATATATGGCCAATTCTTGATCAAATCAGACTCATAACTAATAGCGGCTGGACATCCGCATGAAAATGTATCTGGAAACAAATAGATCTTACTTTTGTCCGGTGGACGAATCAATATATCTAATTTTGCATGATTGGTGATCGTTCTATACCCGATATCAAATCTTGTTCTAATCACCCAATCATATTCAACATTATTAGCTTTCTCATACGCAATTCTCATTTGATTATTTAACCAACGGCGATACCATAAACGCGTCACGAAACCATTTGTCACCAAATCACTCTGGACAGTTTTTAATGCATCTTTGACACACGCATCATAATGCTCACACAGGTTATCCTCTCGTTGACGCACAATTTCTGGATAATCTTCAATGTATTTAAATACCTGACACTTATTACCCAACATTTCACGAATAGCTCGTTCATTTGCTGGGGAATAACCATCGTCTTTTTGACTCAAAATGAACACATCATAATCCAACCGATCAAACATAATGTAGTTGAGAATATTGGGTAAACATACATCAAAGGTGCGAAATACCCCATATAACATTAAGGCATACTTCATCTACAAAATATATAATATAATGTGGTACATCATATTATATAATTTCCAAAAATTGATGTTATTTCCAGTTAGTGAGTGACTCCATAGTATTTTTCCCATTACTAATTTGATAGATTCAATTATTATTTTTCAAATTGATTCCAACCACTCAAACAAAATTGATTTGATCTGAATTTATAAGTTCACAAATAAAATCATTCGATGTCAGGTAATATATATCGAACATCGTTAGAAAGAATTTATGGCTCCACACTCCCTTTCGGTCCCCTTGATTCTTGGTATATATCCCTATATACCAAAAAGGTTGATCATTTTATAACTCATACTGCTCCATTCACACAAACGAATACACTGGAATCTATGATTAAATCGTTTGCTGACAATTTCATACGATTTAATCCTACTCAAAAGATCGTCGCTGCACGTGCGAAAGATTGGAATAATAAAAGAATCTATTTCTATAAAATGTACAGTGATGGAACACTTCAATTATTATCGCAAATTCCATCCCTCAAAAAACTTGCCTATTTGTCTGTTGTAGCGACTGGTCAAAAAACAAAACTTCAAGAGATGACACACATTGAAGATTTTGATGACTGTGAACGATTTCTCAAAAAAAAGCATGTCAATTATATTCCCAAAGAACCGTCAACATCTTGAACGGAGACAAATTCATCAAGATATGTTCGAATTTCAGTAAATTTTCTTGTTGATGGATCAAATTCATATATTTTAGCAGTATTTGGATCACGTACAAAATATGCTTTTCTGGACATACGTGGTATATCTAACAAGATCAATTGGTGGGCTATAATCAGTGATTTTAAGTATCGTAAACTCTCATTCATCATTTTATCTCTTTCAATACGTTCTTTTCGTTCTTTGTCCACTTCATATTGTGAAGGTGTATATCTCCCATCGGCATTCCACATCGTATAATTATGATGAACAAGAAATATTCATAAATTAAACGTATTCATACTCTGATGAGAAGACAAAGTATGCCTCTTAAAATCATTAGTCAATAGATTCAAACCAATGTCATAATTTTATCGTAATATTCTTTTGATACCTCACATCCTTTAAAATTCCTACCAGTTTGTTGACAGGCAAAAGTATTTATCATGGTTGTAAAGAGTGCTCACGTAAGCTCATTGCAGAACGAAGATTAACACCCAGGTACAATTTGTTAGAATTATTAACAGATTGCCATAAAACATCTAAAATATGTTCAAATAGATCCGTCAATCAAATACGTGATAATACATTTGACATTGATTTTGATTTTCTGGTCAATTTATTTACAAACAAGGTGATCGATGTGCATATTCAAATATGCCTCTCAATTTCGGCCCATGTAAAGATCATGATTGGACCACATCGGTCGAAAGAATTGATCCACTAAAAGGTTATACTAAAGATAATGTATGTCTCGTTGCGTATGAATTTAATACTCCTGATTTCACATGTATTAATAAATATAGATTGGGCAATGGGTCAAGTGCATGGTCTCATGACAAATTTGATTATTTTAGAAAAGTCTATTCTGAAAATCAGAGTTCGCATGTTATTGATATTTTTTCAACAGAATCACACACTGAGAAAATTAAGCTTGTTATGAAAAAGAAAAAGAAAATTAAAATCACAATTAAGTCAGAATAAACTCTTATATTTTCGTAATCATGATTGTTTCATTATTATAAGGCCAATGTGAGCTTGGTATTGCATAGTTGACATACCACTCTACAGTTTTCGCAATACCAACATCGAATGGAGTTTTGGCCGACCACCCAAGATCAGTTAGTGTCGACTGGTTAACCATATATCTGGAATCATGGAAAGGTCTATCAGTGACATATGTAATCCATTTATCAACATCATCTTCTGGTTTTATTTTAGAAATTAATAATTTTGCGATTTCATAGGCTGAATATTCATTATTGGTTCCCATCTCATAAATCTTACCAACTTCACCTTTCTCCATAATGGTCAAATATGCATCACACGCATCTTCAACATACAAATACTTTCGCAACGCTTGCCCTTGCCCATAAACTGGAATTTTCTTCCCGTTTTGTAAATTATATATGCATTTGGGTATCATCTTTTCATAAAATTGTCCATGACCATACACATTGTTGCTTCTCGTTATGAGTGCTGGTAGTTTATATGAACGTATATAGGATCCAACCATCATTTCAGCAGCTGCCTTACTAGCTGCGTATGGGTTCGTGGGTGTCAGTACGCCATACTTCATAACTGCTTCCTCTCTCTCGGGTGTAACATCACCAAAGGTTTCATCTGTCGACACATGGATAAACCGTTCGAGCTTTCCATACACCCGAGCACATTCCAGCAATGTTGAGGTTCCCATAACATTATCTACAACAAATTGTAGAGAATTACCAAATGAGACATCAACATGTGATTGCGCCGCAAAATGATACAAGATGTCCACTTTGTGTCTCTTCAATATATCTGAGATAAATTCTGCATTGTTAATATCACACTTATAGAACACATAATTAGTTAAATCTGTATTCTCCACTGTATGTGTCTCAAAATTATATTCTTTTTCAACATTCAGATGTGTTCCGCAATAATTTAATTTATCCACATTAATCACGAAATACTTTCCTGTTTTAAGTAATTTATGAACAAAGTTACTCGCAATAAAACCACACGCGCCTGTCACAAGGATATTTTTCATTCTATTATATAATATGAGAATTTATTTTTAAGGATATTAACGAAAATAATCATCAAAATATTTTTCTGGACAGTCACTAAATATATGTTATACAATAACAAATTATTACTTGAATCACCACACGTTTGTTTTATGCTCACAATTGGTGTCATTTCATGTTTTATCATAAATTTATTGTACAAGGTCAATACCATTTATGTCTTATCTCTGTTCACTATATTGTTCATTTTTCTATTGTATTTCTATCGTGATCCAAATATAAATAATGTTAAATTCAAAGATAACTATGTAGTTGCCCCAAGTTATGGTCAAATTATTAAAATTAATCATAACATGAGCACAAATACGATCCATATGTGCATCTTCTTAAGTCCATTTGATGTCCACCAACAATATTATCCGGTTAATGGAACAGTGATAGACAGAATATATGATAAAACTGGACAGTTCAATCTTGCATTTGATTTAGATAAATCTCGATTTAATGAGAAAAAAATACATATCTTACAGAACAAATATGGCACATTTATCATCACACAAATTGCTGGAAGATTGGTCCACTGCATAGTTTCTGAAGAAGATACCAATGTTCATGTCAATACAGGAACACGTTTCGGAATGATAAAATTTGGCTCAAGAGTTGACATAGAAATTCCGAATGCTACAAATTTCAAGTTACTCGTCAATGAAAATGACTACTTAGTCGGTGGATATCAAACAATTGGATATTACATTCGAGGATAACTTGGTGAATTCATAAATTTCAAATGAACATCATTTGATTTTTCAGTGGTGATTGAATTCGATTAGTTCCGTCATTGGATATTCAACGGGACGTATTTGATCTAATGTGTCTGTTTTTATATGTGTCAATAACGTCACAAAATATTGTGATGTTGTTCTTACAAATCTTGGAACATACCCCAACAAAATTGCCATTTTTCCATTCATTTCACTCATTCCAGTGTTCAGTATTTGGACTTGTTCACGACAAGTTTCCATGACCTGAGATACTGCTGCTATCCGCAAACCAAAATCATCACGGATATTTTGCAGTTCACGAACGGCGTTTGCATGTTCTAAATTTGATTGATTAATTTGAACATTGCATTCACGTACTATTTGCTGTAAATATTGTATTTGTGCATTCAATGATGTTATTTGTTGATTCATTGAAGCATTACTGGTCGTAATTGTCCCCATTTCTGAATACATTTTAGTGATGCTTGAGTCATGATTGGCCAACCTTGATGCAGTGTAATTAAAATTAGCATCAAGCCGTTCATTGAGACAATATGGAAGTTGATCCCCACTGTTGGTTTGGAGAGCTTGGGTAAATTTCTGCATCTTGATAATTTATGATTATCAATGTCACAATGGTGATTCAAATTTTTTAAAATTTGAATCACCTGAAAATTATGATGATTTTGCATATGTCAGAATGACTAATAACATCATAACATCCGTCGAGGCTATTGAACAATTCTCTCAATGTCACTCAAATGGCGGAACTGTGTTAGATTGCGCGGCACAGACCGTACAAGAAGTCGGTATCTCCATCGCACGAGATGCAATCATTGAAGCAACAGGATCAGCTGGCAGAATCGTTTCCAACACCGTCGGTATGGCTGAACAAGTCAATCAATGTATCAATACAGGACACTCACAAACAGCATGTGAAATTGGGTCTGCCATTAGTTTAGGAGCGACCACTGCTACAGCTATGGCAGCGAGAGGTGTAATTACCGCTTCCCCATTGACACCTCTTGGTGCTCTAACTGGTAGTGTGGGAACATATACTTTATTGCGTTCTGGTGATATTGGTCAGTCATTTGGCGAAATAACAACTCAGTTAGTTGATTATATGATTGATCAATTACCAAATGATATTTATATTAATCCTGATCATCCCTTGGTTATACATAATAATTCAACTGCACTGACATTTGCATCAAATGAAGTTGCATTTGTCAATGAATTGGTACATAGCAATCGGCAAGTTAATTGTGTCACATCAGAGATACTTACGGTATTACATGATAATTCTGACATAAGTAATGTAGTGACCCATCACATGGATGAGTCACTTATATTACATAACAACGCAGTTCAACAAACAATATTGCGTATTGATAATGTTCGATTATTAACGACACTTGATCATACTTTACCAGATATCAATTCAAGATTGACAACATTACCATCAGATACAGTATCCAGACCTACATATATTCCACCCATATCACATCTTGGCGAATATGTCAAGTGTAATAATTCTGATGGTTCTTGGTCAGTTGTGTTTGTTGCTGTTACATATAACATTGGTACAGGTTTTTCGTTTTGCAATATTTTATGAATATTAGGAGGATCCCACATTTGATGATGGAATTTGTAGTGCCGAATCCATAAATTATACCATTTGAATAGGTAATTTAAGTTGGCCCAATAATCTGCGTTGATGCAGACTCTCTGACAAGTGATATATATGATGATTCCATGTGATCAAATCATATTCATCCAACAATTGATTAGGATCACGTTTGTGATCTAAATTACGTTGAATTAAATGATTTACTCCTTTCAGATAACTATTTTGTAAATTATTGGCTAATTTACGGCCAAAGGTGTCTTTATTCTCGGTAACTAATTGTTGTTGTTCATTATGATAGGTCACATTCGAATTTTTCTGATTAATCGAGAAACTTAGTTCATGATTTTGATTGGCGTAAATTTTTTCAATTAATTTACAATCACCTACTAAGTCTGATAATGCGCAACCTCTAATATATTCAATCGCTTGGTCGAAATCGCCCATCTGGTCGGTTAACATATCCAAATAATTGTCATGATTGGTCACACAGATTACATTCAAGATTTGATTATTGGTTATCGCTGACTTATTTTTAATTTCATTGAGTCGTTGGTCAAGTTTATCATCTCTTTGTTTTTGTTTTTCATTGTTTTCTTCCAACTTAGTTTTTAGTATCTCATTGTTTTCTTCTAATTGATTGATTTTAGAGATTAAAATTGACACTATGGGATCACCTACTTTTATAGGTGGATCATGTTTGTGAACTGTTTCTGTGTGTCGTTTGACGCAGGACGCACGGGCGAAAGTTTTTTGACAAATGGGACAAGGATATTTTTCTGATTCTTTAATGGATCGTTCAGGCGCATGAATTGTAATCAAGTGTCTTTTCATGTTATTGTTTCGTGAAAAACATTTTTGACAAACTGGACAAGTAAGTTCTTTATCCATATATATACATATATCCATATATGTATATATATAATATATGCTCATTTTTTTCAGCACATTTTACACATTTTGAGTGATGCACAAATTTTATGAATTTCGCAAAGTTGTGTCTCAAATACTACCATAAATATATATAATAAAATATTTCACAATTTTATGCACATTTTTGTGCAATTCCGATTTGACCAAATAATACGATCATAATTTCGCTCATATGGAATTGTTAAATTATGACAAAAATCACATAATTTAACAATTTTTAGTTATAAATTTAACAATTTATAACAATTCCATATGTGTCATATGGAATTGGTATGATTAAAATTTAAAGACATATGTGCAAATGATGGTGTTAATTATGGATTATTATGATATAAAACTAACATAAGATAATCATAACAACGTTTACATAATCCTAATATATTTATCGTTTTATCCGTCGTGATCCATAGATAAATCATTCACCACCAAAATTATTAATTCTTCGGTGATTTACGTCATCATTGATTTATTGTGAATGATTAAAATTCTTTAACAATTTACGATATTTTTATTTATGATCATCATATTGATCATAAATAAAAATATATTTATCATATTACGAACACGATTAATATCGGTAATGATTAACATTGTTAATTTTTAATAGTTAATGAATCACGCATTTCAAAAGTAAATCGCCCATGTCTTCCTTAATTTCCCTTCCAAAAATTTCATAAAATAAAAATAAAAATTCTTGATTAATTTGAGACCATCTACTGGGTCATTTTGCTGAGTTTTTAACATTCATTCAATCAGTGTTTTTCTAAAATTTTTAGTAATTTTTTAAAATTTTAAAAAATTCCCAAATCCAATTTTTTTGGATTTTTAAATTTCACAAAAATTTGTCTTTGAGTTTTGATCCCAAAATTTAAAAGCAAAAATAAAAATTTATGAAATCAAATTCCGTTTTTGCGAAAAATCAAAATCCGACATGGGATTTTTTCATATTTTAAAAATTCATTTGTAAAAAATATATGACACATTCATACTTGTTCAAGTCTAAATGAATTTGATCATTAACATTTTTACAAAATTTCCAATTATGGTATGCAAATATCATAATTGTCAAAAAAATTGATTTGTAATTAATATCGAATTATAATTCGTGACATATAATAACAAATGAAGTCGCTAATATTTTTCATATTATTTGGAATAACAATGGCGGATTATCGACTAAAAATTTTCACTGACAATATTAAATCTCTTAATCACGGATACTATACAAGTCAAGTATGGCACGTTGGTCTCAATCGATTCACTAAATTATCCAATCAAACATTCAGACAAATATATCTTCCTGTAGAACCATTTATCAAGGGTGCGTCAAATACTTACACATTATATGACATATCTCAAATCAATGCTTGCGAACAAATTTGTGGTGATGTTGGATGTTGTGCTTGTGATCTGAATATGTGCAAGGATTGCCCCTGGTGTCCCTGTGATAATTTCCCAGAAAAAATATGCACATCCCTGCAAACCAATGCTTGCGAACAGATTTGTGGCGATGTTGGATGTTGTGGTTGCGACCTGAATATGTGTAAGGATTGTCCTTGGTGTCCGTGTGAAGACTTCTCAAAGGAAGTCTGTCAAGTACCAAAAACTAATGCTTGCGAACAGATTTGTGGCGATGTTGGATGTTGTGGTTGCGACCTGAATATGTGTAAGGATTGTCCTTGGTGTCCGTGTGAAGACTTCTCAAAGGAAGTCTGTCAAGTACCAAAAACTAATGCTTGCGAACAGATTTGTGGCGATGTTGGATGTTGTGGTTGCGACCTGAATATGTGTAAGGATTGTCCTTGGTGTCCGTGTGAAGACTTCTCAAAGGAAGTCTGTCAAGTACCAAAAACTAATGCTTGCGAACAGATTTGTGGCGATGTCGGATGTTGTGGTTGCGACCTGAATATGTGTAAGGATTGTCCTTGGTGTCCGTGTGAAGACTTCTCAAAGGAAGTCTGTCAAGTACCAAAAACTAATGCTTGCGAACAGATTTGTGGCGATGTCGGATGTTGTGGTTGCGACCTGAATATGTGTAAGGATTGTCCTTGGTGTCCGTGTGAAGACTTCTCGAAAGAAGTCTGTAATAACCCAGAGAAAAAATTCTGGTTCGTTAAAAATCGAATGTCCTGTGGCATAAATAATTACCAGTCACGATGTGAAAAGTATCTATCTGTTATGACTCTATAGATAGAACTGAAATTAATTGACATTTATGAGACACATAACTTTAACTTTAACTTTAACTTTAATGATTGCAACTTCACCATTAAAGTATCACTGTATAAAACTTATATTTATACAGTTACTCTTTGTATTGGAGATAATTTATGGTTGCAGTTCAGTATTTATTCAGATATCATATTAAGACATTTTACAGGGTATTTTGAGTTGATTTATAATTTTTCTCTGATGACCACTATCAGATAACCGATAAATATGTGTATTCCATGTCATAATGTCATAGTCATCCAAAAATTTGTTTGGATCCATCTTCTGATCCAAATTTTTCCGGATTAAATAATTAATGCCCTTAAGATAACTATTTTGTAGATTGTTGGCTAATTTGCGACCAAACATCTCTTTGTTTTCCGTAATTGACTCATTTTTCTCATTATAGTAAGTAATTTTTGATTGTTTATGGTCGATCGAAAAACTAAACTCATCTTTTTGATTGGCATAAATTTTTTCAAGTAATTTACAATCACCATTCAAATCTGATAATGCACAATCTTTGATATATTCAATAGCTTGATCAAAATTGCCCATCTTATTCGTTAACATATCCAAATAGTTATCATCATTCCTAACACAAACAATTTGAAGAATTTGATTATTAATGAGTGGCTTGTTTTTAGTTCTTGAATTTCACAGACCAATTGCTCATCCCTTTCTTTTAATTCTTTTATCTGTGAAATCAGTTCACGATAAGTAACTGTATCATTTCCCCCACGTTCAGGTATTAATGTATCCAACACCTTATTTTCATAAGGATGTAATGTTTGTTGATGCCTGTCCAACGTAAATTTTCGAGTGAATATTTTTAAACATATTGCGCATTGGTACATTTTGGCTCATGTTCTTGTTCGCACAGCATTTTTGTTTCAGATACACAAGCTAACTCAACCATATGTGTGGATATATGATGCCTCTTCATATCATGAAGTCTCGTAAACTTTTTCTGACACATGGGACATTGATATGATTTTTTGGGTCATCTTCTTGTTCACACATTTTGTTTCAGATACACAATCTACTTCAACCATATGTATGGATATATGATGTCGCTTCATATCATGAAGTCTCGTGAACTTTTTCTGACAAGTAGGACATGTAAAGTTTTTCATACATTAATACAATTATTATCACGTATGCTTAAATATTATAATCCGCTGATCCCACCGGATTTTCACCGGATTTTCCTTCACATTTTACACATTTATGTGATTCATATTATGGAAATAATTGACAATATTAGGTCTATTTTGTGATTATATTACTAATAAAAATTAAAAAATTGTTGATCGCACATTCCGCAATTATTCCACTTATCGATAAGTGTTTTAATCATAAATTACGACATATGTAATTTTAAAATAACACTAAAATCACCATAATTTAACAATTTTTATATAAAAATGGCACAACATTTACATTAATACATATGTGTCTTAAAAATTTAACAATTTTTAACGATTACGCAGATTGAGACAACTTGTTCTAATTTAGGTTTAATGATATGATAAAATTGTCAATTAGTTCAAAATATTACATATTTTGAACTATCGATTCATAGATAACTAAATAAATTAATAATTTATGAATCATTACACGATCATATATTGGTTTTATATAAATTGTTAAATAATATATGATCCATAATTAGACCATATATGATGTATATTATTTAACAATTTATAATAAATGTGTGATATGCCATCATATGGTATCATAAATTACGACAATTGTTAACGATTTGTAATCATATAAAATCAGACCATCTCAATCCGCAAATGTGTATATTGTTTATGAATCGGAAAATCCAAAGTAAATATACCATGACTTCCAAATTTTTACTTTCTAAAAATCACAAAATAATTTTAATTTTAAACGCTAATTTTAAGACCATACGGCACCATCACTTAAGTTATTTTCCCGATCGTTCAATCAGTGTTTTTTAAAATTTTTAGAATTTTTTTAAATTTTTAAAAAAATTCTCTCAAAATTTTTTTTTCCAAATTTTTATTTTACAAATTTTTTACTTTGAGTTTACATCCCAAAATATTGAAGTAAAATTTGTTGACAAAGTAAAATTTTGATATCCAATTTGGATTTTTAAAAAATTCATTTTGATCCTACCCTAAAAGTTTAATAAAATCAAACTGCATAAAATTCAAAGTTTTTAACAGGACCGAACATTTCGGTAATGTTGATTTTAAACATTGAATGAATTTAAATTGACAATACACCTGAAAGTTTCATAGAACCACACGTCAATATCGCATATACTAACGATGACGATCATTCATCAATTTAAACATATTCGTTAATATTTAGAAATTATTTTGGCTGGTTATATTTATAGATAATATAACACAAATGAAAGGTATTGTACTTGCCGGTGGTCTTGGGACCAGATTATATCCATGCACATTAGTTGTTAATAAACATCTCTTACCCATCTATAATAAGCCAATGATTTATTATCCAATCGAAACATTAGTCAAAGCCGGGTGCAATGAAATACTTATCGTCAGTGGTCCTGCACTGGGCGATTTTGCCAAACTTATTGGTAATGGTCAACAATTTGGTCTCGATTCAGTCTTATACGCATATCAAGATAAACCTGATGGCATTTCAGGTGCGCTACGCTTGGCTAAAAGTTTTGTCGGAAAAGAAAAATTTGTTGTTGTATTAGGTGATAATATTTTATTTGATGATATTTCACAATACATCAAAGATTTCGAACATGAACCTGAAGGTTCATGCAAATTATTTATCAAGGAAATTGATAACCCCACCTCATTTGGGGTGGCCGAAATTAATAATGGAAAAATAACAAATATCGTCGAAAAACCAAAAAATCCTGCAACAAATTATGCCGTTATTGGACTCTACATGTACGATCACCATGTCTTCGATATTATTCGAGATTTAAAACCCTCTAAACGAGGGGAATTGGAAATTACTGATGTCAATATGGATTATGTAAAGGACAGTAAGGCTTCCTATGCTATACTTAAAACTGAGTGGCTAGATTCGGGTACATTTTGTACACTCTTTGAAGCCAATAGAGTTGTAGCCAAAATGTGTGGTGAACATGATAATATGTAATCATTCTGACCATTATTAATAACCGAATATTTGTTAAAGTACAATAATATATAATCTGTGTTATATATTATTGTGTATATATGACAACAATTTGGAGAAATTACGAGGATGATACCATTATTCGATGATTAACAAAGTATTACAGGAAATATGATCGTAAATCCAATGTATATATTGGAGTTGCGGTTAATAATTCACTGATACGCTATACTTGGAGTGGAACAAGCGATCCTTGTGCAAACGATGAAGGAGATATGTATTTCCACAAGTACCTGTATAGTATCATATTACCGTTCAAGCTGAGATACCGTGATATCATAACACTATATAAGATAGTCACTTATGATGAAGATGATCCAATTGAACATAAAATTTGTGCAACGAAAACCCGTGGGAAACAAAATCTGTATAAAGATCAGTCCAATATGTAAGTTATTATTTGTATTTCTTCAAATGCATGACCAATTTAGGATGATACACTACCATAAAAATGCTATATTGTCTCTACAAATAGGACAACGTACACATTCTAGCGTATCTGTGTCACCTAAACTACTTCTGAAACAATTGTTATGAAAAACATGTTGACAAGGAGTTCTCAATCTGTTTGTCTCGACGATACCGTGACATAGATCACCTACCATATTCATATTTCTCTGTTTTAACATCACTCTGTGTAACATGATATATGTATAACGTATCAAATTTATGTATATTTATGGACATAAATCCGATATCAATGTTTTTTCTCCTTGTCAAATGACTATATTTCCCATCTTAGAAAAAATTGATTCATTAATTTTTCTAACATATAGAATAATTACACCATCTCTTGCAAAATGTCGGAGGTTGCTTTTTCTGGTCTTCATCTATTCGTGAAAACAGAAGTTCCTGCCCGTGGGAAAATCGCCATACCCAAAATCTTGAGGAAGTGGCAGTCACTCCCAGACAATGAGCGATCTAAATGGTGCACTAAATCAATCTCCCCCTCTCTGTTCCCTATTGGAGGAAACTGTTGTGTCATTCTTTATGAATACAATGAAGAGCGAGTCTAAATTTCGCCTACCATCAAACATATTCTGACGGTCAAGAAGCAATACTTTGAGATATACATATCTGATACTGACGACAAAAATTGAAAAATATAATTGTACCACATTGATCCATCCACCCACATATCCTCGTAATTTACGTATGAATCAAGCTAATCTGTGCCTATTATGCTCAAAATCTCTCAATGATTATCCCATACATACATATGAGACATATGGTCATACATTCCATACAGCATGTATTCGTTTTGATCAATGTCCAAGATGTACAGTAAACTCTATTATGTGTCACACATTTTCGCTCGACGGAGCCAATTTTGGGGATTCATTGGACACAAATTTAATGGACATTAGGAATCTATGTGAGCAAATTTTTGGAGGCATTATGAAATCTTACACCATTCGCGTTCATTATTTAACTGGTTGCACAAATAATCACATAGTTTGCGGCGGTGAAAGTCGGGACACCTTACCGGATGGTACCATAAAATGTGAAAATATCATCTTCATGTGTGGTCAGTATCAGTATTATCAATGAACGATTAGTATCTGGTGTTGAATGTCATATAATCACAGTCACATATGGCAATAATGGGCAATGGAAAGAGAAACATGCTCCCAACGGAACCGTTGATTTATTTAAAAAGTTATTTCGACCATCTAGACCTGATATAATATGTGCAGAGATGTTAGAATATGTATTCAACAAAATTATGGAATATTTACAATCATTTTACCATGTGAAAATGATTTCCAAAAATATGGATCAAACAAATCTGACCATAGTGGCTATCTTGGATTATATTACTGTTACTATTATTGGTCTTCAAAATGAAGATGTATTTCCAAAATCAATGTTACAATAACATATGACGGGTGTTAAATAATCACATGTTTATTTGGTTAATCAAATGTATCACGTAATTTGATTAACTTGAGCCTTTATATCTCAAAATGTATATAAATATATTGACTTTTAGTTTTATAGCTTAACTAGATGAATCAAATTGTGGCTCTATATAAAGAGATGTGTCCACATCATTCGCCCACTTTATTTTACCAAACAAAGGTTTTTATTGAATTACTGAAAAATATCAAACATCACTCTTTTTATGAAGTTGGTGCAGGACAAGGATATTTTAGTTTGCTCGCTGGATTACATGAATGGCACGTAATTGCTTTCGAAATAAATCCAGACAAATATAGCAAAATGTGCCAAAATATACGGAACCATCAACTCACGCAGACAATAACCCCCATTTATACTCAAATTGGGTTAAATCCGTCATTGGATCACTTTGTTGGTGACCAACACGTCGGAATTGTTAAGATTAATGTGGGTGGTAATGAAATTGAAGTTGTTGATGGGTTAAAACGTTCATTACAAAGGCAATTGATTGAATGTCTAATGGTCAATATTTGCCCCAAATTTCGTCCGACAAATTTTTGGTTGGAGTTAATTATTTATATCGAACAATTAGGATATAAAATATACAATCTAAATATACACATCAAAAAAACTGATAACAGTGTCAAATTAATACCCTTTGAGATTGATGACATACATAAGACACCAGAAACCACTTTGCTCTTTATAAAGACCCAATAATCTACCATACATCTTGTTACGAAGGCTTTACGAAAAATTTGAATCATAAATGAGACCATAAATATAGTACAATAATATATACTTCGCATGAAGCTGGTCATTTGCATTTCTGGTGATGGTTGTGGTTCATTTGGACCTGGTGGTGCCTATAGACTATTGTGTCAGTTATTTAACCCAGAAGAATATCACATTCTTGCGATCAATACAATTCCTCGCACTATCCAAAAAATTGCCTTCTGGTGTGTAATGAAGTAATGAAAAATTCCAATCTGTATGAAAATCTTCTTGGTTGGTTGGTCACTGGGGACAGCAGTTTGTGTCAATATTGTCTACTTATTGAATGCCTTGAAAAATCCAATTAAGATCGATTCAATTATCATGATTTCACCTATTCTCCACCGTATGGAGAATTTCGGCAAAATCGATATACCAATTGGATTCATTCATGGAAAATTGGATACTATTACACCATTTCGTAATAGTTTTATTTTATATGAGAAAACACCGTCTTCAAAAGACATTTATATTTTTGATGGATGTGACCATTTATTCATTCAACATGGAATGGACTTAGCCATCAAAATTATCAATATGCTCATAGCTTTCGATCAACGCTACAGATTGACAGATTAACGTGTTATTTTCATCACATACAAATCAGACATACCACACATTCTCATTTCTGTGGGCGTATCTAACACACCTAATTGATAGTCTTTATACGTGTCAAGATCAGTTGGATTTGTAATAAGATGCCGTTGCACGTCAAATAATAACTGCGATGGTTGATGAATTCCATAATTGCCACCGTTATTTACATCTAATAATACGAGTTCGTGATTTTGTTTGACAATAACATCAAATGTCGTCAAAATATCCCATTTTGAAGTATCTTACCTGTATCTGTTAACATAGCAAGATATCCGTCGATAAAACCTTTCATAAATAGAGCTATATTTCCTTCATTACCTTCATTAAAGAATTGATTATTGCACCTACATTGACCATCCATTCCCACATTCGTAGTGTCATACGACACTGCCTTCATAGAAGGGTTATCCATTTGCTTATTTGAGACAAATGTCCTGTTGCTAATTGCATGACATTTGCCTCTTTCATCTTTATATTGCGTAAACAATGTATCAATATCAAATGGTATCATCCATTCGTTTGTTGAATATTGTGGCAAAACCATCACTAATTGGTGTTCAATGACATATAATAGTGGAAATAGACGTGACTCAAAATGGAAATATTGTAAACAATATTTATCTGCTGTAACCTGTGTTATATATTTGGATAACATCTCAACATATCTTTTTTGGAAGCATATCATAACATTCTGTTTCTGCTTTTTCATCAAGTATTTGACCAATCATTGCATCAAATAGGTTTTGTCCTGTCTGACATACTTCAGTAAATATCTGACATGTATCAGAGATATTAATTTCCAGTAATAACATTTTAACTGACGGGAAAGGTGTCAAAATATCACCACAAGATTGACTATATTTACCCGTTTTAGGACCGTGTTTCTTTGTAACACGCTCATGCGCTATATCATCTTGTATTTGGGCATATACTCGCTGTAATTGTCTGATACCCTGATTGTCTCCTGTAATTCCATTCATTATTTGTAGAAGATGAAAAAGTATTATTTGTATACCACAAAAGTATCAGACATTCAACCAAGAATATTGACACATTATTGACAAAAATGAGAATTTTTTGTCATTTGATCCATTTCGGATGGATTCCATTCTCGCTTACTCGGAACTATGACGAAAGTTGTACCCATCCCCCACATTCCATCATAATACTTAATTGCAGCTGCTTGGGAGTTATCTATTAAATTGAATTGAACAATTCGATTACATAGTTCAATCAATGGTTGATGCCATTGATTAGCAACCTCATTATAATCATGCATATCAATTGTGGCATATTTTGGTGAAATTGCCCCAAAATATTTGGTGAGATCCAATTTATTGATTTCATTAATACCTCCAAGATAATTTATCTGGTTCAGTAATCGAGGTCTCCCAACAGAACTTAGTTTAGGATAATTGATAGTGTGGTTTGTCAAACCAACATTAACATACGTGACATTACAGATTTTATTTAGAACTAAATCCTTCAAAGGCACTATTGGACTTGATGTTGCAATAACATCTGGTGATAACACTGATTGGTATAAACTCATAAATATATTTGTTCTTGGCATATTGTATTTTGCTATCCAAACCATATAATTCTCTGCTTCATTTGCCATCGCACCAATATTTAAGTCTTGTATTCCTGCATAGATTTGATTGAACGGAACAGAAAATAATTGGTCGAGATATGCAATAATTTCTTTTATTGTATACTGTATAGGTTTGCCACCTTTTTACTCGAGTCTCTTTCGCAATCTTCGTTTGATTATAGAACCTCATATCAACACGTACCGCATGTTCCTTACCAGGCACAAATAAATTATGAGCGACCAATTGATATGCACCAGCATCCACTAATATACTTAGGATAAATGGTACGAAATATACCGTTTTCCCGGCTACGTTCTAATATCTTCCATCAAGTATTTGAATGATTTTTCTATTAATATTTGAACATTGGGTCAAATTGTATTGAGTTGATGTTGGTTCTCATAAATATATTCATACATATATGTAATAATGTTGTTAATATCAATCAAACAGTAATATGTGTAATATTCTCGGTTCAAGACCTGTTTACGGATATCCCATTCTTTCTTCAATTGAGCTGACACAGTATCCATTTATATTATATATATGAAAATATATTATCGAACACTACCTAAATGTTCCCATTTTTTGAATAAATCACTCCAATTTTCCTTCATCGCATGAGACATAAAATCATCTGTGCTGACAGATATTATCTGGACATCTTGTATGGGTATAATTAATAGCGACTTTCCTATATTCCTAATTTGAAATGCCATATCAATATCATATAACGGGGTATCGATAACTAATTTCACATTGTAAACGGATATTTCACTGCGGAAAATCTGTAGAGTAGTAACGTAATCAACCAATGTACTATCTGTATTCACAGTCAGATTCTGATATGGTTCTGACCGATTGGATACATTTACATATCCACCATTAATACCGAGCATACCAATTGATTCATCATACATATAACTAATACTCAAATCGACCAATTTATCATTTGTTAACGAAATTAATCCATTCATAAACCAAATAATACCTGTTTTGACGTTGTCAATTAAGTTGCGCTTGATCTGTGGTATGGTCATTTTCTGTTCACCATGAAGCACAGTAAATTTTGGGTTGATATTTGGTAAATTATTCAGATAATCCAATAATTTTTCATCACTGTTACAATTGTTATAAATAACAAAATTTTTAACTTCATCCCGAACCAAGACTTTATAAAATGTTCCAATAACAGTGACCAATTGATCTGTAAATTCTTGTATAATTAACAAAATTGTCACATCGTTCGTCAAAAATTTACGACCCATTATGTTATACAATGAATTATACTCCCTGATCGATTGTTCATTTATTTTACGCAAATCAGGACCACACCAAGTATCCCACAAATGTAAACAATAAGTATTTTGAAAAATTTTGTGACAACAATCATAATTAATATTGTTCGTTAAAATGAGATCAACAAATGGATCCCACAATGGATAAAAAAATGCATCATTGGGTAAAATGGTAATTGGATAGATTTTTGATAAATTATATGGGATTTTGACAGAATGCATGTCCCATTGTCCAGTAAATGATTCATAAGATTTCATCCAATTTTTTCCGAATTCGGTATTAGGTTTGGCCATCATAACAGCGTTACACAAACCATAATTGTCACCCTGTATCCCCATTACGAAATCATATTCTAATAGCGACGTCAATGGACGTGTACATATGGTATCCATATCCAAATAAATACCACCCATCTCATTCAAAATTTGTAAACGAATAATATCTGCTTTATGTGCATAACGTGCCACTTTATTACCGAAAATCATTTCTGGTGGCTCCGTTGGTACTAATGTCAAATATGGTTTAACTTTGTCCCATAGCGACCCAAATGGCTCAAATTTATAGTAAAAATAGATCTTTTCTGGTTTATTTAGATAATAAGCTGAAATGATGGCAATATATTTGACTAAATCAAATTCGTGTTTTTGTTCCTTGAAGCCATAAATAAAATGAATGATGTTTGGTATTTTTCCCGGTGATGGGTGTGGCGTTGAAAAAATATTTGGCTCCTTAATTATCTGTGTTCTTATTGGGCGTTTGATGGTCTTCTTTAATTTAAGCTCTACTTTTTGTACTGGTTGGGTGATCTTGGGTTGAACAATTCTGTGAGCTTTTGGTGGTTTTTCTGGTGGACACGGTAATGTGACAATATTTTGATGAGTATTTGTGGGTTTTCTTTCAATTTTAAGATGAATTTCAGGCTTCTTTGAATGTGAATTGTTTTTGGGTAGTAATATTTGTTGAGAAATCACTGATTGTTGTGGCAATTGCTTCGGTTCATGCTTGTATTTCCTATTTTCTTTCCATCCATGTTCCAAATAATGTTTGATCGCTTCCTGTTCAGTCGTTATCTCTTTTAGGTCACTATTTGCGATTTTATAATATAACCAATTGAATCCTTCAGGTAATCCATCATGTGTTTTCTTGTGTGGTTGTGGATCAATAGGTTTCGTACGGAACACATACTCACGATTTTCCTTATAACCGTGTTCACGATAATGTCTCACAGCGTCGGAATAACTATGAATGGACGTCAAATCTGGATTGTGTATTTTATATGCTTTCCAGTCAAAATCTACAGGTAATTCCACGTCAGGGATCTCAATTGTTGGAACAATTTCTTTTGAAATACTAACTGGTCGATAGTCAACCCAGTCATAGTCTGCAACAACCTTCGCCATATGAGTGAAATCGGTTGATTTTAACAGTTTTTCTGTTCTATATTCGCGTGTTTCCCTCCAGCCGTGGTGAAGATAATGATTGATAGCATCCTGTCGTGTCTTGAGGTGTTGTAGATCAGGATTAAGTGTTTTATAGGCAATCCAGTCGAAATCTTTCGGTAATTGCATGATATCGATTGATTGGTCTATCTCTTCAAGATTTTTGATTGGACACTCAATAATGGGTTGAGATTCATATGACTTCTCTTGTCTAATTGGAGAATTAGTCACGGGTACTACAGATTGTGGGAAAATGGGTTCTTCGGTTTCAAGTTTATATTTACGGTTTTCTCTATATCCATGTTCTTTATAGTGTCGCACGGCATCATTATATGTTTTAATGTCTTGTAAATCCTGATTATTGGATCGATAAACATTCCAATCAAAATCCTCTGGTATACCATTCTGTCTGTTCATATACATATAGTTAACCTTCGTCAAACCAACCAATTGGTCAAGAGTCACATCATTTTCAGTATGTGTAACTGGCGGCACATTGTTTTCATTCTTACGGGCATAAGAATATTGTCGATTTTGACGAAAACCATGATTTCGATAATGTTTAACTACATCCAAATATGTTCTCAAATAATTAAGATCTTTATTGAGCGATTTATATGCAATCCAATTAAAGTCTGCAGGAACACCATGCAGCCTATTTTGATATTCACTCGCAATATCTCGCCCATTTTCACCACTACCGTCAGTATCAATCACGGTTGATTGACAACTAGTCACATCATCGGATTCATATGTGTATTTACGATTTTGTCTATAACCGTGTGCTTTATAATGTTTAACAGCATCCCTATAATTCGTAATAAAATGCAAATCTTTATTTAAACTTCGATAAGCCATCCAGTCAAAATCCTCTGGAATATTAAAGTTTTTATTGTGGAAACGATTTCGTTGTGTGTCTCCTTGTTGAGACATGATATTATATCACAATATATGATATAATATCATATTCAGTTTAAATGATTTTCACTATTATATTACCTTTTTTGGGTCCTCTTTTCTCGATGGGTAATCATATTGACTCGCAGACGCATATTATCCCATGTAAAGTTTTTTAGTGCCAAGTCATACCCGGCATCCTTGATTGCCTGATATCTTGGTGATTCATAATTTCTCAAAATAAACAGAATTTGTCCTAATGGGTCTCGATCATCCGCTAAAATATAGTTAATATTAGGTGTTAGCAGATGATCGTACTCTGTATCACAATAGAGTAATCCGCGAGAACCCAAAATTTGTGGTAATCTCTCACTAAAATAGATATATTTTTGATAATTATTGTAAGATGTTGCATGGATACATAGGTTAATTTTACTATTCGCAAATACCTTGGGGCATTCACTATATGAAATATAACCACGATAGGATTCCGGGTACATTTCCTCAAAGATTTTAGGTCCATATATATGAAACTTAATTTTATCACGATTCTCATACAATAAATCGACCATTTCCTTTCGATGAACCCGGACATGTTTACGAGCAAAGATACTGTAATCTTCATACAAATTAGTGCATACAATGCTCACATCACATTCATAAGTTGGATCATAGATATAAGATGTTACTTGCGGGTCGAAACCAGGTGGGCAATAAACATAATTGTATTCACCATGGTCTTTGAGATATTTGATTTCTCTCCCATCACAACTTAAAAATCCGTTTAACATCCGGATAAATGATAATTTAATAACATCAATATCACCTGTAGGTGGCATAGGATCCCAATTATAGCCCAAATATATCACTTTATGATGAATTTCTTCTTTCATTGCCACAAGTAAATTAAGCCCTTCATGACTCTCAACAAAATACTTATAATTCCAAAAGATCACCACATCTATTGGTGGGTTATTTTCTTTCAAACCACATTCATAACGCTCACACCGTTCACCTTTAATATATTTAATAAGCTCACTTTTGATGTCAAACTTAAAATCCATATAGTGACAAAACGGAAAAAAATAAACATTATAATCCTTGGCTAGATAGTTAGCACAAGTTCGGAAACCATCAGCTAAATGATAATATCCAATAATTAACAAAGATGGTTTGGTGAATTTCGACATAGATTCGTTCAAACGATGTATATGTTATATACACTCATTTATTTAAACCATTTTAAAATTATATCATTGACTTTGGTCATTTTCTAAAATTTCATTGGATTTTTAGAATTGAATATTTTCCCCAAGCGGAAAATATATTTTTTTTGAAAACGGAATTAGAAAATCCAAAATTTTTATTTTACTTTGAGAAATTTGGGATGTAAACTCAAAGTAAAAAATTTGTAAAATTTAAAAATTTCCAAAAATATATTTTTGGAAATTTTTGGATTTTTTAAAAAAATATTGAAAAATTTAAAAAAGTACTGATTTTATGATTTAATAAATACCGTTAATTTAGGTATGTTATAGGTATTGTATACATTCAAAAATTTTAAAGTTTATTTTACGATCACGGTCAAAGTAAATTTTTGGGAAGTCGTGAGCCATTTACTTTGTAAATAATGATTCACACATATTTTGACTTTAAATAGTGGAGTGATCATCTGATTTTTACGTCTACATATATTCATCCGTAATTTATCTAATTATGATAATACTGATGATCATAAACATAAATTTAAGTTAATTTTGAAAATAATGTAATCGTTGACGATCATTTCACAACGTCGTAATAGTTTGACAATTTTAATTTTAATCGTATAACCAGTTTTGGTGTGATTCATTATAACGAATAAATATTTATTCGTGCGATATTATGAAATCATAAATACGAAATTTTTTATTTTAATTCGAAAAATGTCATAAATACGACCATTGTTCAAAAATTGTAGACATATGTGTCCTCAGACGAAACTCATATGTCTTTTTAAAGTAATTTAAAATTGTTAAATTTTAAATTTAAAATTGTTAAATTATATGATTTTTAGGTTAATTTAACAATTTCATATTATTTGAACAATGATTAATCTATTATTTTAACTTTATCCTCCACATTTTTGTGGAGGATAAAATGATATTTATTAAATATCATTTTAGTGTCATAATATGGTGTATTTATATAAACAATCATAAATATTATGAATCACTAAATGAGGAAAGCAAAGTGATGATCATCATTATGCGATCTATTTTGATAAATATGGAATGAAATTTATGATATTTTGCCATTTATTTGTGACATTTCAAAATGTCATAAATGACGACATTTCAAAATGTCATAAATGACGACATTTCAAAATGTCATAAATGACGACATTTCAAAATGTCATAAATGATGACATTTCAAAATGTCATAAATGATGACATTTCAAAATGTCATAAATGATTACATTTCAAAATGTCATAAATGATTACATTTCAAAATGTCATAAATGATTACATTTTTAGATACATCCTCCACATTTTGGTGGAGGAAATAATCTTTTTATTATAGGTGTATTCTACGGGTCAATTATATAATTTATGAAATATAATGATTCATATTATGAGTAGAACTAAGAATATACATATAGATTCATTGAACTATATAATATATGATGGATGTACATAATACTTGTCCGATATGTCACAAATGTTTTTCCAGATCTGATAACATGAAACGTCATATGAATAAATTTCATATGACTAACCAAGAAAACTATGTATGTCATGTGTGTCACAAATGTTTTTCGCGTGCTGATAGTATGAAACGTCATTTTGAAAAACTTCATGAATCTGACTCTAAAACGGGTGGGCTTACCTACCAGACATTAGTGACTAAAATCGATGAATTACACACAACATTAAAACAACGGGATGAACAACACAAGTTAGAACAAGAACAATTACATCGTAAGTTGGATGAATTAACAACAAAAACACAGACACCCACCAATCAAACGTTGAATATTATATGTGTCTCAGGGACTGATAATTACTTGGATATGTTAACTCATCGTTTAGGTGATTTTGAACAGGCAATTGACTACATCAGAGATTGTGCCTTGTCGGATATTGCTGGTGATTGCCGATTGATTGAAAAAATTTATAAGGACAACAATCCTTCACTTAGTTTTTCGACTAATCCGAAAAAGTCGAAAATTTATTATCATAATGAACAACAAATCTCGGTCACCGAAGATCGAGATTCATTTGGTCGAAAAATAGCACATAATTTACAAAATAGTTATCTCAAGGGAATTAATCATTTAATTAATAGTCATCTGGACCATAAATGTGATCCCAATCAGTTGTTGGCGGACTATGATCTACAAGCATGGAATTCTCATATTTATAATTTATCTGATGCGTCATACCGTCGTAAAATGATTAACCAATTGGAAATCCCTCAAAAATAATATCATTACTTGTTATATGACCCAAACTCTTAATGGATGATTGAGATTATGAAATCAATATTTCATAAATATCGATATTTCGTAAATATCGGTCAATTATATACAGATCATGACAACACGTCTTTTTATTGAAAATGCCACATCATTGCAATGGAAAATGACCAACCAGGATGGTATACATGAATATATGATCGCACCGAATGCTATATATTCATTAAAAATAAATTATAGTCCAACATTTGACAGAACATACACATTAACTAGCAACAACACACAAATTATCATAACTCTTGACACCCATGGAGACATTAAATGCACAATTATTACAGGTAATAATAATGCGGATAGTATACTAATTGCACTTAAAAATGCAGAACATCACACATTGTATAATATGCTTGCCCCACATTGTCAATATTATGGCCATCAACCAGATCCATTGGTTATCTCTCCATATCGGTGTCATGTTGCTGGCCATTACCATAACAAAATACTTATCACTCCAGCAAATAATCCTTCTGCCAGGGTTATTCCTCCGACTGTCGCAAGTAGTGTTGATCATCAAGAATCATTTACAAATTCAAATTGCACTATACTTGCATTCATTACTCGTTAAGTATATTGATCACCTATCATTTGCACGACATTTTCACTTTTTGTGTTTCTGATAATTTACTGATTAGTATAGCATCTTTTGTATTAACAACGCATAAATCATCCACACCAATTAGTGATACTACTTGTTGTGAATTGTAATTGTAAACGTGGCAATTTTGTGCATCAACATCATATGTATTAGGTGGATCATAATTACTAACTACTTTAGTTATTGCTTCCCACGATCCAATGTCAGACCACATACCCCTAAAGGGTACAACACCACCTTTTTGAGTCTTTTCCATGATCAGTTTATCGACTGGAATATTAGGGCACAATCCATATTTATTCCCGTCAAGATAGACGTGTTTAAATTTATTTTCATCATTATATTGATTTGATATTTCGATACAATCCATTAAATCAGGACATAACTGATAATATTCTTCACTCATCACATGTAAATTGAAAAAAAAGACACCCGAATTCCAATAGCACTTTGGATCATCAATTAACTTGAGTGCCACATCATATGGTGGTTTTTCAATAAATCGCTCGATTTGATGATCTTTTCCTTCCATAATATATCCATATCCGGTCTCAGGATATGTCGGACAAATGCCAAATGTCACAATATTTGACGCAACCAACTCACTGGCTAATACCATTGAATGATTTAGTGCTATAAGAGACATTAAGTGATCACTCGGTAAAACTAAACAATTTGGATCACTCAGATTGCATCCACTCAAATATTTAACCAAATTACCAATTGCTGGACCAGTGTTCCTCATATGAGGTTCCCATATAAGTACTATCGGGCACGCTATGTTAATATTCAATAATGATCAAATAATATGTTGCTTCATACTTTCATTAGAAATAATAATCAACCGACTGCATTGTTGATTTAATTGCTGTGACCTAATTACGGTTTGTTCAAACAAATTATACTTCTCACCTGGTAATGTGATAAATTGTTTGGGATAATTTTTCCGCGATAAGGGCCACAGACGTGTACCAACTCCTCCACACAAGATGACAACGTTTACCATTATATAAATATATACAGTGATACACTTATGTAATTTTATGATTTTCATCAAGATCCATTCGCAAATATGATAATATTATCATAAATAGAATAGAAACATTGATCCCCAGCGATTCAACATATTTCGTTGGTTTATCTGACAAATGTTTCTTCGTGTATTGATCTTCCAATAATTGTGCTAATTCTTTAACTTTATTACTTTCTGATAATTTGCTAATTAATACTGCATCTTTAGTATTGACCACACATATATCTTCAATTCCAACTAGTGCCACTATTTGTTTCTGATTATAGTTGAAAATATGGCAATTCTTAGTGTCTACTTCGTGACAATCCAGTGATTTATATTGTTGTGACACTTGATAAATACTTTCCCATGAACCAATATCAGACCATAATCCGCGGAACGGGACAATACATCCATTACGTGTCTTTTCCATAATTAATTTGTCAAAAGGAATATTCGAACATAATTGATATGTTTGGGAGTCAATAAATAAATTAGTTAAATGATCATTATCTGTCTGATACTCAGCAATAGTGATCTGTGATAGTGGATTTGATTTACCAATATATTCATCGATAATGACACCAATTTTTGCATAATATAACCCACTATTCCAGTAACACATCGGATCGTTGATCAATTGTTTAGCGATGTCATATGATGGTTTTTCAATAAATTTACTAATTTTATGATTATCACCCTCAATGATATATCCATAATTTGTCTCTGGGTACTTTGGATATACGCCAAAAGTCACTATATTTGACTCTACATACTGTTCAGCTAGCGTTAATGATCGATTGAATGCATCAATTGATAAAATATGGTCTGATGGGAAAATAATACATTTCTGATCCTTATCACATATGGGATATTTTTGAATATATTTAACCAAACACCCTATAGCCGGTCCTGTATTTCTCATTACTGGTTCCCAAATCAAAGTAATTGGGATTTGAATATTAGTGTTATGTATTGCTTGGTTTACTTGTTGTTTCACACTGATGTGTGAAACAACAATCAAGTGTGTGCACTGTTGACTGAGTTGTTGAGATCTGATTATTGTTTGTTCAAATAAATTATATTTCTCCCCTGGTAAATTGATGAATTGTTTGGGTAACTCAGGTGAGTGCACATTTGTTCCAATACCACCACATAATATTATTACTATAACCATCCCAAATTATATATTACTCAACAATAAATTAATTTTAAGCGAAATTATCATTATCAAAATATGCAAATAAATGTAATTCCTTACCATCTCGATAAAATATATACTTATATTTATTGGGAAGAAAATGTCCGCAATATTCTTTCAATATAATAGGATCAACAGATTGATCACAATAAATCCACAAATATTTTGGATGTCCCAAACATGGATCGCCAAACATATTATTTGGTAACATATCATATATATTGATAACTCCGCTTCTCCTCAACAGTTTAGTCACATTAAGACCTTTTCGAGAAGAGGTACCATAGATTACCTTTTGACAAATATTGTTTTTTATCTCCATCTGTGGTAAATTTAATTGAATCATTGACATAATCTGGTCCGTCGGATCACCCCACATAGATTTAATGAAAATCACTTCATATGGCAATAAATCCCGACCAATTAACTCCTTTGAAAATCTAATGTCACCTTTCCTTAAGAGTATATCTGATTGTCTATAATTGATATTCTGATATTCAGGTATGAGACAACTTATATCTGATCCGTTTTTCAAAAATAGTTGACTCATACCAATTTCTTGATGTTTAATCACTTCTTCTCTGGTCTCATACAGTTTGAAAAAATCGTTATCTAGCAATAATGTCACCCCTTGATAATCCATTAAAAATAGATAAGATTGGACATGTGGTGACGGATCAAGATTGATCGTTGATCCCACCAATTTAACATTATTTTTTAATAGATCAAGATATGGTTTATACCAATGAAAATAATTTTTGGCATATGGTGGCAAAAAAGGTCCACATACTGTACAGTTCAAAAAGAGGTAATAATCATCAGGTCTGAACATGTTTCTATCCTTTAACGATAACAAAGCAGTATAATACCCCTGGAAATCAAACCCAGTATTGTCTCTATAAATAACTCGAATATTATCCTTTTCTGGTATTTTAACACTGCACCCACCGTTAACGACAATTGTGTAATCAATGTTGTCCAAATATCCATGTGTTAAAAAGTAGATTAGATTGAGCCGATACATATCATTTTTCTCATAATATGCATAAAGTATGTGCACATGACCGTTCATATTATATACTATGTTGTATATTTCGTATTGTCAAAATAAACACAAAGAATAATAATTTCAGACTTACAAATGGAAGTGACATATTTACATCTTTTGGTGTTCTTTGAAATCTTGTGATGCACCGTGTGCAAATGGCCCATCAGGACGGTACATATGTTCTTGTATGACCCTCATAATCTCAGGCATATCTATTTCAAGCCAAAACTCTAAACAACCTAAATTGTCAACTCGAAGACGACCGTTTTCAGAAATGTTCGCTCTAAATTGACCGGATGTTCCCTATTTAGTGTACCTTGCCGGTCCTCCCAAGTGCTGGTAGTTCCTGTATTAATTCGGCCACGAATCCTAGAGGGATGTATCTCAATCTGCCCGGTTTCTCGGTTATAAGTCAGTGGAGGACCAATTGGATAACAACTATCGTCAGTTAATTCGTATTCGGTTGTGTCCATTTATATTGATAATTAGAATCACAAAGACCAAATAAATAAAATATTCAAAAATTTTGAATATTTATTCAAAATTTTTGAACATTTATTCAATTTTCAATATTTATTCATTTTTGACTTCAAATACCTAATTTTATTGATATATTTGCGTGAAATTTACTGAAATAATATATATTATGTATTATATACACACAACATGGACCGCCAATATTGCCAATCTCAAATCATTGATCCACAAACTAAACAACTAAGACAATGTCGAAACTATCGTAAATATCCGCTGGATTATCCAATGTATTGTCTTTTGCATGTTAAACAGACAACAAAAACCAAATTGTCCCAAAGAGGTGGATGAGGTTCCTCATCCTTTTTCAAATAATTAACATCAAGTATATGAGCTGTCTCTTGCGATGAGGTATTATGAAGAAAAACAATATCTATTGTCTTTTATAACACCGAGACTTGAGATGCTCTATACCCTTATTTATTGAAACCTCTACGTAATTATTTTGAATATATCTCTCTGGGATATCTTTTATTTTCCATACAAAATTCCAATTTATTTATTTATTCACAAATTCTGTCATATGTGTATATATATGACAGAATCAACCAAGTGTCAATGTTATAAAAATTACAAAATTTAGGTATACGTTGCACTCATAATGCAACCCACCTGATTATAAATATTGTGGCATTATCAGATGGATCCTGATAATAATGAGGATCCCATTGAATATGAGGAAGAGATGACTACATATTATCAAAACGAAGCCGATCTGTCTTGTGGTGATACATTATCAGTCATTTTAGAATCTGGTCCACTCTATGTTGATCCCATAGACATCATTGAATTCTATTTTGATGAACAAAGGAGTCGACAACCCACACGTCCAATGGAAAACGGATTGCAGCAAATTTGTTTTAATTGTATGTGTATTGAAGGTCCTGTATGTTATTTGACGACTCGTGGTGATATCAAATTTGGACAATTAGAAACCACCGCTGATGAATGTGACCCATATTTCATCTCTCTTGTATCCCCTGGATTGTGTTTCTTAAAAATACAGTTCAAGGATGGTGATAAGATACGGTTGCAAGAAGGAATTGTTTACCATAATAAAAGTATGCAAATATTATATGATAAAGCACCTAGTGAGGTTGGTATTGTTGAATTTTTGTCATCCAGTAAGTTCTAAGAGTTTTTGTTTTCCTATGATCTGTGATGATGAACATTCAGGTGAAACCATCACACCTGAATCCAATAAGGTGATGATATATTTAACCTAATTTAGTAGTGAATTGGTTAAATGTTGTGTCATTTTCATCATATGATACAATGATGAATGTATCCTGATTTGTACAAGTAACAATAATTTCGTGACAGGTATTCTGCGTACCTAATGGATTATATGGTAATTTTTTCCCACTTGTTAAAGATATATTTCGTGAACTGACATAACAAACAGCAGACAAGGGTAGACAATATGTCATTAAATTATCTTTGTCTGTAATCATGACGTGATTACTTTTCCAATCAAGTGTTGGTGAAACTAAAGTGATTCTCATTATTATATATACAATGATATATATATATTTTCGAAATTTCCTAGAATAAGATTTCAGTCATAATTATCAGAGATATAGTAAATTTCTGGTAATTATATGGTTCAACACCATTCATTTCGCACAATCCCAAAAAATTTGATCTGATTTCAAGGGACTGTCTGTTTATGACAGTATAACAAATGTCGAACACATGTGGCATTGTATGCCGGAAGAACAAAAATTTCAACACACAACACTTAGAGGGTGTCCAGAAATACAACATTGGTAAAAAACTTCAAAGTGATTTACTGGAAAGAATAGTAAATCACTTTGAAGTTTTTTACCAATGTTGTATTTCTGGACACCCTCTTAAACAGCTGATAGACAAGCTGGATGATCTTGGTATTTCACACAATGATATATTTTCAAGAAATATCATCATAATTTTCAATAAAGATAAACGTTCTATTAAAAATGTTGCTATCATTGATTTTGGTATGGTCACATTCAATAAAAAGTACAAAAACACGATTGATCCGACGATATATTTCTTTAAACAAGACCTACTCACTAGTTTGCCAGATTTGTACAATTAAATTGAAAAAAATGAATTTTAATTTTAGATATATATTCATTCAATATTTTATAAAAATGAGTGCCAAACAAACTGTGTCATTTGGTAAATATAAGGGACAATCAATGTCTGTCCTTTTAAATGATAAGTCTTATTTAAAATGGTGCCAACAACAATCATGGTTCCAGGAAAAATTCCCGGACTTATGTGACACATCACCCACAGAAAATACACAAACACCTATGAATAAATCGACTAGTGTGAAGCCCAATATAGTTAAATCTACAACAGTCGTTAAATCTGTCACTGTTACCGATTCCATTCCCAGAAAAATTAAACGTCTTGAAGAAGAAAATAAAATACTGATGCAAAAAATCAAACATAACCAAGCAGAAATACAACGCCTTAAAGCGAAGACAGGTGAAGATGAAGATGAAGATGAAGATGAAGATGAAGATGAAGATGAAGATGAAGTGACTAAACCACCTGTTAAACGGGTCGGTAAGTGTATGCTGTAATTATTTGCGTTTCTGTCGTATTTACTATCAATATCTGTCTATGTCATTATTTCCGGTATATGTATATTTACTCAACATACTTTGGATGTCTTTTATATGTACATTTTTACCCAATGTAACACCCGTATCTTCAAAACAAGGAGGTGCACAAGAACGTTTCTTGAATAAAATGCATCATTTTACGTTTGGCTACTTCTGCATCACCAAATAAAACAGCAAGCATGCTGTTAACTTCTTCGTTAACTTCAGCGAGTATTCGGCGAAGATTCAAGATGGCAATACTCCAATCGGTAGGAGTTTGTAATGTTATTATATTTTCCCGGATTGATCTTTATATTTACCCTCAATCAAGACAAGTTCAACATATTTCCCGTAATTTATTTCATTTTCTTTAACAATCTCTTGAAGCGATTGATATTCTTCACTGAATAAATATTTGGCATACCCCATTTTTCGAATGTTTCATATATATTGATAAGAGGGTGTCCAGAAATACGATCTTCGTTAAAAAAATTAAAATAATTTGTATTTTATATTCTTGCTTAAAATCAGATTCAATGTTTGATTTTAAGAGATTATTCGATAGTTTCTCAAAACCATCCTCAACCAAATTCTATAAGGATACGTTTGATCACTTAAAATCTACCTTCATTCAGCGGATTTCAGATGTGATTGAACAGCACAAAAAAGCAACATGTGGTAGGAAAAGAACCATTGATTTGAAGCAAGTCCTCAATGGTATGTTTTTGATGGCTGATAATGGGATGAAGATGTCCTACATTAAAGACCAGTTCGGGATTGCAAAAAGCACATATTACTATTATTTTAATTTGATTGCTAAATACCAAATACTAGAACAACTGTATAGAGAATTGATTGTTGAAAATACTACCTTAGGTAAGAATGATTTCGTAATTACTGATACATTCACTGTGAAATCCATGGACGGATCACAAGGATTAGGAAGAAACCCAACTGATCGAGGAAGAAAAGG